>Ga0118677_10003417_pt1 | contig 30054 bp, 26 predicted proteins | sample AliMusrvi5mmetaG_FD_86154 | JGI IMG/M metagenome (GOLD analysis project Ga0118677, IMG submission 86154) | reverse complement strand
TCTGTTTATTAAAACCTAATATAAGATTTAAACTTACTCCTTCAATAGACGGGCTTCTGCCACCTGTTAATTTGTAAGCATTTTGATAACCGCCAGTGTATCCTGTGACATATGCATCGCCTTCGCTGACATGCCCCCAGTCACTCCCAACTAATACAGAACCATAAAATCCATTCCAATTAATTTAGTATAAGTTCAGCCGACCAGCGCGAATCAGATAATTAAAAAGGGTTCGGATCTTTTGATCTGAACCCTCAATAAATTTTGTAATCCGGTATGATTCTGAGAAAAAAACCAAAAAAAGTCAAACTATTTGTCTTCTTTAAGATTTTAAAATTTTGGTAGTAAGATTCTTTATGCTTATATCTATCCCTTCAAAAGGTTTGCCATTGCCCTGATTATCATCCTCAACAAACAAATATTTCATTCCCGCTATATCTTTTGATTCAAGGATCTTCCTAAAATCAATTACACCAGCACCGACACAGCAAATATCATCCTTAATTACGTCAAAGAATGGCGGTTGCTTAGTCATCATGTCTTTAAAATGGAGCAGCTGGAACCTGCCGGGATACTTTTTAAACATCGCTACCGGATCCTGACCAGCTTTGGTTGCCCAGAACAGGTCTAATTCCATTGTGACCAGATTAGCATCCATTTCTTTTAAAAATATGTCGTAGTAAGGAACTATTCCATTTGTATTTTTAAATTCAAAATTGTGGTTGTGATATCCAAACTGAATTCCAACACTTTTGGTAATTTTAGCAACTTCATTGACATCGCCAATCATCTTTTTGTACGACTCAATATTGCGGTCGACCTCTTCAATCCATGGCTTAATGCAAAATTTGACACCAAGTTCGGCATGTGCATCAGCCATTAATTTTGCTTTATCCAATGAAATGGAGGCCGATTCAACCTGAGTATGACTACTGAGATTAACCATTCCCAGGTCACTGACAATCTTCTTGAATTCAGCAGGGGTAATGCCATAAAATTTACCATCCGAATAGCCTGCCAGTTCAAGATTTTTATAACCGATGTCTGATACTTTCTTCAATGTTCCCCGCACATCAGCCGTCATGGCATCACGAATAGTATAAAGCTGTATGCCAACACCATAACTTTTCCGGTCAATAGCAGCACCTGAGCTACATCCGGCAGAACCCAGTAACATCATTCCGACCGATCCCGTAGCTGAAATTTTTAAGAATTCACGTCTGTTTTGCATAGGTTTCAATTGTTTGTTTTATAAGTTTTAATTGCATTGTGATGACAAAAGTAATACTCTCATTTTAAGTGCAGAATAAACTTTGAAAAAAAATGTTTTTAATTAAGAATTATTAGCAAAATTAATTTATTTCTGCTAAAAAGTGCTTCCGGAAACAGTTGAGATGTATTCCCTGACATTCCTGTAATAAGATCAAAACATATTCTTCAAAGTAGGTCAATAAAAAACACATAATACATGGAGACAATCAAACTAAAAGCAAGAAGGAAATATCCCGGTTTGTATTCACTGCGGATGCGATACCACATCACCCAGCTACCCAGGCATAAAAGAATAATTACCACCGCGGTTATGTCCATGGTAAAACGCCAAATTTTGGTTACGATCCAATTGGGTGTTTTAGCAGGATCGGCTTTACTTGTTCCGTTAAACAAATGTAAGGTCTTTAATCTTCCCCAAAAGTTATAATTCATCTCTTTAATTATCCCAACTCCACTCATTGAATTGATGTGAATATCCCTTACTTTTCCGGGTGAATAAACCCTAAAGTCGATATTTCCCGAAGTAATTTTCAAATTATCAACTTCACCGGAAATTTTGAGCTTGTCATTTACCTGACTTACCAAATCCGGATTATTGGTTAACATCGAAACGGGTAAAATAAAATCTGTTTTATGCTCTTCTCGTTGTTCAAAGAAACTTGCGAATTTCCATTCTCCATGATTGATAAGTAATCCGGAAACAGCAAATAACCAGATGAATAATAATATAAACAACCCAAAGTAAATATGAGTTTTCCTGTTTAGGTTTAGAAATTTTCTGATAAAATCCCCCATTGCTTTTGATTCCATTTTTTCAGAATATTAAAAGTAAGAGACCAATAAATACCAGGAACCCCGCTGCAAGGATATAAATGCCAGGTTTTCGTTCGAATGGCAATAAATACCATAAAAAGACGCCACTGACAGTTAAGAAGAGAACTGAATAGACAATTATATCGACGATGTAACGCCAGGTAGCTATAAAACCTGAATTACCACGCATTGAAGCATTATGCTGGCCAGGCATAGCATGAAGGAAGGTAGTGGCGCGTAGCGTCCCAACCTCAGTACGTGTGACTGAAACATTATGGTTCAGCTTATTTACCCTTATCTGATTAATCACTCCGGGAGTCCTGACCGGAAATGAGATAATGCTGTCGTTCTTACTAATGAAGTCAATTTCACCCTTAATTCCCAATTTCAGAATGATCGCTTTCGCTGTTAACAGATCTGTATGCCGAACAGGAATTGAATCCCAACTGGTAGTTAAAACAGTTGAATTTTTCGAAGGTGCTTTTTTGTTGAAATTTCCGGGATGATTAAATACTAAAATGCTTACAGCAAATAATAGAAGGAACGGGCTGATCAGTAGCCCGAGGTACAAATGGAGTGTACGGACCCATGAATAATATTTCTTCATTTTTGGGGAGTAATTAATATCGTAAATTTAGTTTTTATAAATTATCATTCTTAGCTTCTATCAAAACTTTTATCCCATTTTTTAGGGCAGATCTGAAATTTTGAAGTGTGGTACATTTTTGACTGGTGTTACCAAAAACTATTTAAGCGTATTTAATATCAGTTTGATACATTGTTCATTTTTTAATATATTTGTATTGGCAAAGGAATCAATTAATATAATGGATTACCTGATGCCCGGGAATGATGAAAACCGTTAAAAGAGTAGTCAATCTTAATACCTGAAATAATGCATTTATTACCCCTCTCATTACTTGCGATCCTTGCCGGCACTTTATTACTTGCCAAAACAAGGAAGGAAATGCTTGGCAAATTCTTTGCCTATATTTCCTGGTTTTTTGTTGTTGTAGGTTTCATCCTTTTCATTGGAGTGATCTGCGTAGAGATACATGGTCATAAAAGAGGTTATCCTTGTTGTCAGCAGGAAATGATGATGAGGCCCTGGCATCGTGGAATGCATGGCGGAATGGGTTGTCCTCCTGGAATGTGTAAAGGCGCTGTTGATAAAAAGGCGGATTGTATGATGAAAGACAGCCTGATGAAGCCCTGTCCAATGCACCCTGGAGGTGACAAATCCAAAATCCCCGGTACTAAATAAAAGCTTAAGGAGATAACCTAAGAATATGACCCGATAAATCCCGTGAATAGTCTCAGGATTTATCGGGTTTCACTATTTTATTTGATATTCTGTAAGAAGAAAGTCCATTAACCAGCTTAAGCGTGTCCAAGTACGGGGTGTGGCTGATAAAGTTCCTCCAGCAAATTGATTTCATCCGGGGTTAATTTTACAGCTAAAGCGGCCACAACATCTTCCAAATGTCCCGGCTTGCTTGCTCCAATAATAGGTGAAGTAATCCCTGGTTTACTCAGCATCCATGCCAATGCGATCTGTGCATTTGGCAATTCCCGCAGAGTTGCAACTTGTGATAACCGGTCTATAATGTCAAAATCAGAATCCACCTTATATAAAATCTTTCCGAATTCATCTGTTTTTGCGCGTAAAGTTTCATTTCTTTCCCTGGTTCTATTCCCGGTTAACAGGCCCCGCGCTAAAGGTGACCAGGGAATTACAGCAATTTTCTGATCGAGACAAAGAGGAATCATTTCTCGCTCCTCTTCCCTGTAAATCAGATTAAAATGTGGCTGCATTGAAACAAACCTGGTCCACCCATGAAGGTCGGCAGTATATAACGCCTTTGCAAACTGCCAGCTGAACATTGAGGAGGCACCAATATAACGAGCCTTTCCAACTTTAACAATATCGTGCAACGCTTCCATTGTCTCTTCAATTGGTGTATGATAATCCCACCGGTGTATCTGATAAAGATCGACATAATCAGTCTTTAACCGCCGGAGACTGGCATCAATAGAACTCATAATATGTTTTCGTGAAAGCCCTCCGTCATTGACCGCCTGGCTCATCGGTTGAAATACCTTGGTTGCGATCACCACATCATCACGTCTGGCAAAATCTTTTAGTGCATTACCAACCACCTCTTCACTTGCACCATACGAGTACATGTCTGCTGTGTCAAAAAAATTTATCCCCAGCTCCAAGGCTTTTTTGATAAACGGTCGGCTCTCTTCTTCATTTAATGCCCATTGCCACCGTTCGTTCGGTTTACCATAGGTCATTGTACCCAAACAAATTCTGGAAACTTTCGTTCCCGTATTTCCTAATCTTACGTATTCCATATTTTTGATTATTAAAAAATTATGACCTTAGGTTCCAAAAAAACCTGACACTTCCGTTTATGCAATTGCAGACGCGGATTGTTTCTTAAGAATTGTTCTTTATTGCTTAACTATTTTATTTACGGTACTTCCATTAGCAGTAACTACTTCAACAATATAAATCCCACTGGCAATACCAGAAAGATCAAGGCTTAAAACATCCTGATTATCCAATTTTGAAAGAACCAGAGATCCGGTCAGTGTATAGATCCTAACCACCTTCACCTTTTCAACTGACGCGATGTTCAGCGTATTGATTACCGGGTTAGGGTACAATAAAATTTTATTATTGCCGGGAAGAATATTTTCAGTATTATCACTTGTGAGCGACAGACTTTTCAATTGCAAAGTACTTTTTGTTGCAGCTGCAAGGGTGACTACATTTCCGGTACCGGTTGTGTTGGTTCTACCTTTGACTGTGACAGCATCAAAATAGATCAGATCAGAGGTATTTGCTCCGTTATTTTGAATTCTAAACTTTCCGGTATTATTGAAAGAAGTCGAATTCATCGTGATTGTAACCACATAGAACCCATTGTCAGTAACAAACCTTGTTCCGGAAGCAGTTGCAGCTGACGTGAATGTTGCAATAGTACTAAAACTTGATCCATTGTTTGAGCTGTAACTCAATACAAATGATTTTCCTGACTCCATTCCTGAGGCGATAAAATAAAATTTAACTTCCACCTGGCTGTATCCCGAGAGAGCTAATGTCGGGGTTGTAGCATTGGTGCTTTTCGACCTGATCATTACAGAACCAGACCCTTGATACGCATAGTTCACATTACTTGTCCTGACACAATTGGAGGTATTGGAGGGAATCCATGAATCCAAAGTAGTTTCGAAGTAAGATTCCAGAACTAAAGTTTCAACAACAGCTCCTGTAGTTGTTATCGATAAAGTATTTGAAGCGGTTTTATTTGCAGCAGCATCTTTTGCTACCACATAAACGGAATAGGAAGTTCCTGAAGTTAAGCCAGAAACAGTATAAGTTCTGGTGGTTAGATTTGTTGTGTTATTCTGTAGGCCATTGACAAACACATCATAACCGGTAACACCGACGTTATCTGTTGCAGCAGTCCAGCTAAGCGCAATAGTAGTTTGCGTTTTTGAAGTTGACGAAAGTACAGGAGCGGTAGGAGCCTGGGTGTCCGGTGCAGGAGCATAAACGCCTACTGCGTTCCACGCTTCAGTTGTTGCTGTCACTTCAGGTGTCCCAACACCATAAAGATCGGTAGCTGCCTGAATAGCTCCGGCTCTTGCTGCCGCATAATTTGAGGAAGCTGTAAGATAAACAGTAAGGTTTCTGTAAGCAATCTTAGCGGCCTTATCGATCCCTATTCCTGCTACGGTATAGTTATATCCCAGGTCATTCGTGCCGGATTCTCCAGTTGTAAGTATATAAAACCATTTGTTCTGCACCCCGGAATTGGTATGCACCCCACCATTATCTGAAGTGCCGGTAAGCCAGAAAGTACCTTTGTAAGTATCCGGATCGCTGTATTGATTTGGGTTTGCCATATTGCGAAAAGCACCACAAACACCATTAACACCAATATCGCAGCTCATCATCCAGTCATTGGATCCCTTTGCATAGTTCTCAATACATTCTCCGAAAATATCCGAAAACGATTCATTCAGGGCACCCGATTCGTTGCTGTATGTCAGGTTGGCGGAATAAGTTGTAACGCCATGAGTGATCTCATGCCCGCAAATGTCAAGAGAAACCAAAGGTCGGTATCCCTGTGTAAGGTCACCGTCACCGTAGGTCATTCTTGATCCATCCCAAAACGCGTTCACATAATTATTCGAATAGTGAACATACGATTTGATGACCCCTCCTGTATTGTTAAATGAATTCCTGTTGAACTTGTTGAAATAGAATGCCCATGTTTGCTCCGCTCCCCAGTGGGCCTGTACTGCAGTGGCATCACTCCAGCTATTTGCCGAGGAGGATGTGATGTCGGCGGCAAGCAGATAAGTTGTACCGTTTTTAAGGGTGTATGTCTGAACCCCTCCGCCACTCACAGTTTGACGCAGCCGATAAGATGTTCCGGTATAGTCAGATGTAAAACTTTGAGTTCCGTTAAAAAGAGTTACCCCTGTTGATGTAGTATTAATATCATGAAGCAACTGATTTTCCTTAACATATTCTCCTGTCCTGGCATCAATAAATACCTCGGCCCGGTAAAGCGGATCTGCAGCAAAGATATCGTACTTCCATGCCAGGGTAAGGTCGATGTTATCATCAGCTGCTCCTCCGATAATCACCAATTCTCCGGTTGGATACTTGTAGTCAGGATATCCATCTCTGACACTTTTATCCCAGGCATATAGTTTTGCACCAACATGATTAATTGCATTTTGCAATCCCTGCACTGCAGAGATTGAAGGCGTCACATCAAAATTCCTTATCCCTTTAAATTCACCCGAATAGCTCTCTACCACATTATTTCGGGAGTGTGCCGAATAAACAGCCCCTTCAACTTTTACCTTCTTATAATATTGCTGATATTTATCGTGCAAAAAATTAAGCTGGTCTTTTTCTGATTTCTCAAGTCTGAGCTCATCATCCGATTGCATTTCAAGATTTTTCCTGAAAACTTCACCTGCATTGTTTCGGGTAGTCTTTGATTCCTCCTTCTCAAAACGCAGATATTCTTTCGACTTTTTCCCATCCTGGCCGAAAGAAAAAATAACCATGCAAAGCAATAAGGTTGAAAAAAGAAATGGTTTCATAGCTTTCAATATTTAAATTAAAAAATCAAACGCTACGTAAAGCTACAACAAATTAACCATTTTTATACTTACAGGAAGGGAATTTTATACTCATTTAAGTAATCCATTTTTTAAATTTGCTTTAGAAACAGATAAAAATCGTTTATGATCATGAAAAGAGTTTTTCTGGCCTTACCTCTCGAACCTGTTGAGCCAGCTGCCGAAAAAATGAAAATATTGCAGAAATTGCTTAGCGCCTTCCGCATTAAATGGGTCAGAATAGAAAATTATCATCTGACACTGTTCTTTTTTGGTGAAATACCTGTGCAACTAATACCGGACATTCAGCAGATTCTCCGTTCCACACTTGAAAATTCGTCTCCATTTAGTTTAGCACTTTCCGGACCCGGGATATTTAAGAAAGGAAAAGAGCCACGCGTTTTATGGCTTGGTGTTGAACCATCTGATCAAATGTTGGAACTGAAAAAGGAGATTGACAAAGCGGTGGTGTCAATAGGTTTTATTCCAGATGATAAACCCTTTCGGCCACATTTGACTTTAGGCCGTTTTATGCAGCGACAGGAGGTCACTACTGTTCTGGAAAACGCACTAAACCTGCCTCAACTTGCGAAACCTATCGGATATGATGTATCAAAGCTGATTCTGTTCGAAAGCAAACTGTTTCCTGAAGGACCCCTCTATCTCCCGATTGATATTTTTCCCTTAAAGATTTAGACTTTACTGATTTAGATTATGATACAAAGTAACCGCATAATCTGAATCCCATTTAATAAAGCCAAAATAAATTGACAAATTTCCTGTAAATCCTGATCTTGGAATTAAACTTCACGGCAGTAAATTAGTAATTTAAATAAAAAACAGCCAGACCACAGTACGATATCGTACTTGCCTGACTGTTTCTCTCACCCGCCAAACTGGCGATTTTACTACTCCCCTGCTTTACTGTAAAATAGGCTAAAATTACTCCTCCTTTATTGGAGGTTCACAACATTTCCCTTTCCATTCTGATTTCATCATCTCCCGCTGTTCAGGAGTCAGATGCATCCATCTTCCATGCCAGTCGTGCATATGGCCATGGAATCTGCGATGACCGCGTCCGCCACACCATCCGCCGAACAGGATTTTCGACAATACCAATATTCCTATCGCCTGCCAGAAGGTAATTGTTTTTACCCCAAGTATTGCAGGCAGCAATCCGTTCCAAAGGAGCATAACCACACTTCCGAAAATAAATACCCCTGCAGCAATGGCTATTGGAGCTAGAATAGCTACTTTAATCCAGAAATATCTTCCCCTCTCTTTTCTACAATGTCCCATGATTTCTAATTGTTAATTGTTAATAATTATCGTACAACTCCTGAAGCTGTTTACGCAGGTGCACAACTGCGTAACGCTTTCGTGATATGATCGTTTTAATGCTTTCACCAGTTTTATCAGCGATCTGCTGTAGCGTGAGATCTTCCAGTTCGTTCCATACAAACACCGCTCTTTGCTTTTCAGGCAATTCACTCAAAGCCTCATAAAACAATTCCCTGAAATATAACCTTTCCAATTCAGTTTCGGGATTCCTGTCATCGGCAAGCAAAGCCTCGGGGAAAACCATTTCGCCATCTTTATCCTTAAAGGCAAGATCTTCTATCGATTGAGGCTTATGTTTACGTTTTTTGTCCACAATCCTGTTCCTGCTCACACGGTAAAGCCACGAACTCAGAAATTCGATTGGTTCGGTGTCGATGATGGAACTTAGCTGGTACCATACATCCTGCAGAATATCTTCGGCGTCTTCGTCATTTTTAACGCGGCTGCGAATAAAACTGAACAAACGCTTCCCATAATTCTGCACAGCATCCTGAATACTCTGCTGTCGCTGCGCCATCGGTATTGCAATTAATTCGTCCATATAATCATGTAGACGAATGGGTAAAGAAATTACTTTAAAAATAGGTTTTTTTTAATACCTTTATCGATCCTTTTTAAAATATGAATAGTAGAAGTAAAATATATCAGGCTTTTATACCTATTAAAATCTGTTACCAACTAATCCCGATTTTGACGTTTCGCGAAACTTTGCCCGCTTGCTCTCATTTATAACAACAGATAAAATGAAAAATGAATATTATTATAGCTTCCACCAGCTGCAATTACTGGTTTTATGTGTTGTAATTGCATGCATATCAACCATATTCAATCCAACAAACGCCCTGGGGAAGTCAAAAACATTAAAACCCAAAACAGTTCTGACCCTTCCACCTTCTGAAAATAACCCTCGTAACAGTGAGGGTGACTTTATCACCCTTAAAGGCGGACGAATACTGTTTGTGTATAGTCATTACACAGGAGATTCATCCAGTGACAATGCTCCGGCTTTTCTGGCCGGACGTTATTCGGAAGATGGCGGTAAAACCTGGACAACCAAAGATGAAATTGTTCTACCAAACGAGGGGGGAATGAATGTGATGTCCGTTTCACTCCTGCGTTTACACAACAATGATATTGCCTTATTCTATATCAGAAAAAATTCAACAGAAGATTGTATTCCAATGATGCGCACCTCAGGCGATGAGGCAAAAACATGGAGTGATGCCCATCCGATTATTACAGATAAAAGGGGATACTTTGTACTCAATAACCACCGGGTGATCCAACTCAAGGAGGGAAGGCTCCTTATGGCTGTTGCTTTGCATAAAATCCCCGGTGGCACATGGAAGAATCAGGCAGACTTATTCAGCTATTTTTCGGACGACAACGGAAAAACCTGGAAATCTGGAGCTAAAGTTCCCAATTCCACTGAAATCGTCACACAGGAACCTGGAGTAATTGAGATGAATGATGGCCGAATCATGATGTACATCCGTGCAAACGGGGGATTTCAGCAATTATCCTATTCCTCAGACCGCGGAGAAACATGGAGTCATATTGAGTCCAGCAATATCCCTTCACCCCTCTCCCCAGCAACGATCGAAGAAATTCCGGGAACTGGTGACTGGCTGTTGGTGTGGAATAATAATGACGGTTCAAATCCTGAAATAAAAGATAGAAGGACTCCAATCACTGTTGCGATTTCCAAAGACCAGGGAAAAACCTGGCACCATATTAAAAACATCAGGGAGGACCCTGATGGGTGGTATTGCTATATTGCAATTCACATTGCAAATCATAAGGATATTTTGCTAAGTTATTGCGCCGGAAGCAGATCAAAGGGTACTGGTTTAGCCTTGACCGAGATTACGATCATTAAAAAAAGATGGTTGTACAAGTAATTGCTTAAGCAATAGGACGAATCTATGGTTTAACCGAATATGGCTGTTTATTGAGCGACTCCTGCACTCCATATCTTTTCGCCTGCTTTTTCCAGCCTATTCCACCTACCATCCGGTACACCCAGTGAGGAATGGCTGGTTTTCCAATCATTTCCTGTGCGGCAATTGGGATGGACAATCCTTTACCAATTGAAGCAGCAGCCAGGTCTAAAGATTTGCGCAAACGGAAAGTTCGGCCTCCACCCTGAACAAGAGGTTTACCGGCAATAACTTCTCCTCCTCCCAATGCGAGTGAACCCGCCCACTCAAAACCAGCCTGCCTTGCAAAAGTCTCGCATATCCGCAACGCAGTTGTATTGTGGTGAGCCTCGGGGAAACCGCAGTTGGCAATTGAAGCAAACAACTGCTGGCGGGTTTTCGCCCCTTGCCGGTTGGAGACAATGCGCTCGAGCACATCGATTACAGGTGCAGGGATTGAATCCACATATAATGGGAATACCAAAACGATCAAATCTGCCGCTTCAATAGCATTGAATAAAGCTTGCATCCTCTCTTCCGAACGGAGGAGTGTGTAGAGATAAACAGTTTCTGTTTCGATTTCCTGAGCCCTCAATTGTTCAAACAGATATCCGCCAATAGAGTTCGAGTTACTCTTGTGGCTCCTTGGACTTCCAACCAACAACAAAGCACGATTGATTACAACACCCCCGGTGCAGGTTAAATTTTCTATCGGTAATGCAATTGGCTGAGCTGATTGACCATTCTGGAGTTCACTCACCCATTTTTGAGCCGATTCCATCAGTTGCGTGTCAGATTGATTGGTTAGGATTACGTCACTGACATAGGTCTTAGCGTAAAAATTGATTGCATTTCGATGAACGAGGTGGCGGAACACAGCAGTAGCCTCCATATCGGGATTTTCCATCCATCCCACCGCCAAAAAATCAGGGTATTTCTCATAACGTTTCTCGTGATGTGTCTCACCATCGATCTGAACGAAAAACGGCGATATATTCTGAATCTGGTGGTCTACCATCCGTTTTAGAACAGAAGAGTATCCGCCAAAAGTTACAGGTGTAAGGTAGACCATCAGGTCGCTGGCCGAGATAGCCGCAGCGAGCCTGCGATTATCGTCATTAAGGTTGCACATACCGGGCGATTTTATCCAACAGAAAAAATCACCCGAACAATTGCCAATCTTTGCATCCCGGAGTGCAATATGTTCAACGTCCCAGCCGAAAATCCCGAGTTGAGCAGTCAATGCTGAAGATACACGCATTCCAAAATTATCACTTGCCTGTGAACCATCGAGAAGAATTGCTTTCATAATTATTTTCTCTTTCGGATTACCAAATTCCGGGAACTGTAAAACTAAATTTACTTCCTTTTCCTTTTTCGCTTTGAACCCAGATTTTGCCGCCATGTTTTTCAACAAATTCCTTACAAAGAATAAGACCTAACCCGGTTCCCTGTTCGTTTTGGGTTCCTGAAATAGAGTAGCTTTGTTCAATCCGGAACAATTTTTCGATAACTTCTTTTTGTATACCTATCCCGTTATCGCTTACCGTTACGAGTACATCGTCAGCTCTTAATTGGGCGGATATACTAATTTTCCCTCCAGAATTGGTGAATTTATATGCATTCGAAATCAGATTTCTCAACATAGCACTAATCATCGCCTTATCTGCATATACAATTAAACCATGTGGAATATCTCTTGTGATAGTAATAGACTTTTGATGGATTGAGTTGCCTAATAATTCGTCTACCTCGTCAATCAATGCAACCAATTCGATATATTCGGGAGAGAACTCAATTCTTCCGGTCTGAGAACGTGCCCATACCATCAGATTCGTTAGCAAATCCATAGCACGCCGTGAGGAAATCTGAATAATTTCAGCATACTCTTCAACACCTTCATAGTTTTTTTCTCTTATCTGATCACTTAATAGATTACTGAAACCTATGATTCCATTGAACGGGCTTTTCAGGTCGTGGGCAATAATGGAGAAAAACTTATCTTTAGTGGCATTTAATTCACGAAGGTTTAGCTCACTTTTTAGCAGTGCTTCTGCTGCCAATTTTCGTTCCGTAATATCATTTACAACCGTATAACGCAATATCCGATCCTGAACGCAGATATTTTCAGCTGATAAAAGAACATGTTTGATACTGCCGTTTTTCGCCATCAGGTTGGCTTCAGCATCTGTTATTTTTTCATTTCCACCCGTCTTCCCAATAATGGAATTTATATCATCTCTTGATATAATGCCTAATTCGCTGGCCGTTTTACCAATTACTTCATCTTTATCAAACCCCAACAATGCATAGAAAGCTTCATTTACTTCGGTATATGCTCCGGTTTTAATATCACTCAAGCCACATGCAGAAGGATTAAGATAGAACACTTTGGAAAATTTTTCTTCCGAAAACCTGATTTGCGAAATATCTTTTGTCACCCCAAAAATTGCAGGCTTGCCATTCCAGATTCCATGACTTACCCTTGTTTCTACCGGAATTTGTCTGCCCGATTTTGTAATAATCGGTACGGGACAAAATTGAGCTTTGCCTGACAACATTTCGACCACAATTCGTCCGGCCTCTGCGCGCCGCTCTTCCGGATGAATTAATAGAACCGATTTACCAATAAGTTCCTCCTTTGTATAATTAAGCCGATCAATTACAGTTTGGTTAGTATGCAGTATGTTGCCCTCTCCGTCAAGTACAAACAAAAAATCATCAATGGTGTTAAAAAAGGACTCGTAATTCTCGCGGGTTTGAGTCAGGGCTTCTTCTGCATCTTTGCAGTCTGTATTATTCATACATTTTTGAAAATAGGTTCTCAATTATACTCTCCAAATGTAAAGAATTATTTTATTGATCAATAAACAGTTCCGAATTATTTTCCCTGCTATAAAACACATCAGTTTTGGGGAAAATAATTTCGTCTTTTCTAAATTTTGGATATTTAGCAAACATATTTACATTTGGACCCTCCGGATCCCGGTCCGGATCAGGTATGTATAACCAAACAACAAAAACAACTATATGAGCAATTTAATCGAAAAAACCAGATCAGCGTATGAGTATCCTCTACTCATTAAACAACTGTTTTTAGCGCCTTTAGCGAATAATCCCGAACAGGAGATCATCTACCGTGAGGAACTGACAATAACTTATAAGACCTGGCAGGAGCGGGTTCACCGGCTGGCCAATGTATTGACCTCCATTGGAGTAATTCAAGGCAGTACGGTGGCTGTAATGGACTACGATTCACACCGTTACCTGGAGGCATACTATACAGTTCCGATGATGGGGGCTGTTCTTCACACAATAAATGTGCGTCTTTCGCAGGAACAAATGGTATACACGATAGAACATGCAGAGGATGATGTGATTATTTGCCATGCTGAATTTCTCCCGTTACTGGAAGGTATCAGAGGGCGGATTTCTGAAGGAAGGAAATTTATCCTGATCGATGAAGGGGGTGAAGTTGTTAAAAATCATTTTGAATTTGAAGGGGAATATGAAAAAATGGTTTCCGAAGCATCACCTGAATTTGATTTTCCTGAATTTGACGAAAACACGCGGGCAACTACATTTTATACTACAGGAACAACAGGACTTCCCAAAGGTGTTTATTTTTCACACCGGCAGTTGGTACTTCATACCCTTTCCACGACGGTGGCACTGACATCTACCAAACTCCAGGGGCGACTTCACCGCGAATCGATCTATATGCCACTCACCCCAATGTTCCATGTGCATGCATGGGGAATTCCTTATATAGCAACTTATTTAGGCATTAAACAGGTGTATCCCGGGAAATATGTTCCGGCGATGCTTTTAAAACTCCTCGAAACACATAAGGTGACCTTCAGCCATTGCGTTCCAACCATTTTAACTATGCTTTTAAAAGATCCTTCCTCCATCGATTGTGATTTCTCGCGCTGGACCTGCATTATTGGCGGAGCCGCATTGCCCCGGGCTCTTGCTATTGAGGCTTTAAAAAGAGGGATCGATGTTTTTGCAGGTTACGGAATGTCGGAAACCTGTCCGGTCTTATCCCTTTCGCAATTGACTGAAAAAGATCTGGATCTCACCATTGAAGAGCAGGCTGATCTCCGGTGCAGGACAGGCCGGCCGATTGGGATGGCCCAAATGCGTGTTGTCGATCCTGAAGGTAAGGATGTACCATTCGATGATAAAACACCGGGTGAAATTATTGTCCGGTCCCCGTACTTAACCCAGGGCTACCTAAAAGATCATGTTCATTCGGAAAAACTGTGGGAAGGGGGTTGGATGCATACCAACGACGTTGCCTGTGTGAATCAATCGGGCAGTATCCGGATCACTGACCGGACAAAGGATGTCATTAAAGTTGGTGGTGAATGGCTTAGTTCCCTGGAAATAGAAGATGTAATTGCCAAACATGAATCTGTTCTTGAAGTTGCTGTTATCGGATTTACTGATCTTAACTGGGGGGAAGTCCCATTGGCCATTGTAGTTCCAAGAGATATTACAATATTTGATGAAAGGGAAATTGTCCAGATTGTGAAGGCAAGTGTCGATTCGGGGGTACTGCCACGTGAAGCGATTACCCTGAAAGTTCAAAGAACTGATAAAATTGAGAAAACAAGTGTTGGCAAAGTGAATAAGGTAGCGCTGCGGGTCAGATTTTCCTGACAATAATTATTACTGTCAGGAGGAATATCAAAGAATCTTCGCTACGTTCAGAATGACAACACGTTATGGCATTCGAGATGGGGGCAAAGAATCTTTTAATGCTAATTGCTAATCCCTTGGATAATACTGAATAACAATCACAATTTCATCAGAACTTTAGAAGATACTGCAACGGTATTCTAACTAGTCAGAATTAATTAAACAACCAGAATTGGCGGCAATTTGGTAAGTGAAGGACGAATTTGTATTATTACTATCTTTACGCTACAAACCGATTTCCCGGCTTTACAAAAACCAGGATTTTCTTCGATTCATTAACCGCAGATCAAAAAATTCGACGCAAATGAAGAAAATTTACTTTGCAGCCATTACCCTGACGCTCATCGCAGTTTCCTGTAATAAATTGGATGACAATATCGGTTTAGATACTAAACCAGGGCAGGTTACTGGTCAGTCAATTTTAAAATCAGCAACCATCTCAGTCACTTCACTCAAAGTGGGTATCTACAGTGGGACGGGGGCAGAGTCGGGAACTATTCTGGCCCTTTTCAGAGCTGTCGCTTCGATGGGATACACCCCGATGGCATTAACAGGTGCAGATATTACAGCCGGACGTTTGACAAGGACAAATTTTGATGTACTCATCATCCCTCCGGGTGAAGACGGGAAGACCGCGGGAACTGGTCATTATTCCGATGGTGCTGTTCTAAATCAAACATCAATAAAAAATGGCATACGCACTTTTGTCACGGGCGGAGGAGGCCTTGTGGCAGAGGAAGCCGGTTCATACTTTTCATCCCAAAACAACGGGACACTGAGCATTTATACAGGTAGTTACACCAATGTCACTAACCAGATCGGGAAAAAGAGCTTCACAATTACCGATTCCCGGTTTGGAACAGGAATCCAGGAAGCATGGCACTCGTACGGTGGAGGTTATTTCTCTTCAACGCCTTCCTCTGCAACTGTAGTGGCAACCAACGCTTCGAATCAGGCTGTGATTGTCAGGCAGGGATATGGATCAGGAAGGTTGATTTTGACCTCCTTTACGCTCGAATTACGTGGAGATTCCGAAACTGACTGGACCATATGGGATAACTGGGCAATGGGGGGAGTTCACAAGAATTCCGTTGGTGTATGGACAATGTTGGGAAGGATGATTAACTGGGCTTATAATGGTAACCCATCGGCACCTTCAATTAATTCTACTGCAAACTCAGCAGGGTCCCGGGTGGCAGTAATCGCACAACACACCACCAATGGGGGTGCCTGGCCCGGATTACTGCCCGCAGTGGGCAGGGGCATTGAAAACTGTGGCCATTTGCCACTTGCCATTCGTTTTCAGGAAGTCAAGGACGGACGGCTTACGACTGCAAACTTCAAAGTCGTCACCTTCCCGGGTGGTGATGCCTACGGTTACAAAATGGGTATAACCGGATATGAATCCGGTATCCGAAACTTTATCAGCGCAGGCGGAAGTTATTACGGCATTTGTGCCGGTGCTTTTTATGCAGCATCAACAGTAGTGTGGTCGGGAAAGAGCACCACCTATCCTCTTGCAATTTTTTCCGGAAAGGAAACGGGACCAATTACCGATATTATTGCATGGCCCGGGTATAAGCTTACCCCCGTGACCTTTAGTGGCGATGCCGTGATTGGCACTTTTGGGACTATAAACGTCATGTATTACGGAGGCGGTTATCACACCATTCCGACAGATGCAGTTCAGGGAAGTCATGTTTATACAGCAGGTACCTTCTCTACCAGTTCAGCGATCGGAAAAGCTGATCTGGTCCGTTATACTTACGGGAAAGGGAGAGTTGCACTTACGACAACACACCTCGAAACACTGGCGGGATCGAATAATGACTGGCTTTTCTGGGACAATTACGATTACAAAACAGGTTCTGCTGTAACCAATACGACCCAATGCTGGGATGTAATGGGGGCAATTTTCAATAACTGGTTAACTCTTCCCTGAAATATAAAAATAGTGAGTGTTCTACCATGATTACGGTAGATAGAATGCCGGAAAACAGGTATTGCAAAGGATTTAAGATTGGGACAATATTGCACAACGTAATTCAGTGGCGCAAATGAAACAAAGTGTCTGAAAATTGAGGTGCGTGCCAATATTAAAGTCTATTTACAATTTTCATGATAAACAACCATTTTGCAACACCACTTACTGCAGAACAAATTGAGTCATTCAGTGCACTTACAGGGTCGTTGAATGAAGTACAGCTGGCCTGGATATCCGGATATCTGGCTGCAGTTACTGCACAAAACGGGGTTCAGGACCCCCTTCCGGTTAAAATTGAAACTCAACATATCCAAAGCAATAGCCCCCTTACGATTCTTTACGGTTCCCGAACGGGAAATGGCGAGGGGCTGGCAAAAAAAGCACAAAAGCTGTCTGCTGAATTTGGTCTGTCAGCAGTCCTGAAAAAAATGGACGACTACAAACCCCGTGATTTACAGTCTGAAAAAAATCTGCTGGTAATTGTATCTACGCATGGTGAGGGTGAACCCCCATTTGCAGCCAAAGAGTTGCACGAATTCATATTCGGGAAACGAGCATCAAGACTTGAAAATTTAAACTTTGCGGTTCTGGCACTCGGTGACTCTTCCTATTTTCAGTTTTGCCAGACCGGAAAAGATTTTGATCAGCAACTCGAAAAATTAGGGGCAAAACGGCTGGTCAGTATGGGAGGTTGTGATGTCGATTTCCAGGAAACGGCTGAACAGTGGCTAAAGGCAACTCTTCCTTTATTTGAGGGATCTTCAGAAGTAAAGTCATCAGTTCAATTGAAAGATAGCGCTGATTCTTTGTCTGTTCAATCCTATTCAAAGAAAAATCCCTATCAGGCTGAAGTTCTTGAGAAAATCAATCTGCATGGCCGCGGTTCAGAACGGCAAACCATTCATATTGAACTTAATGCCGATTTACCATTTGAGCCCGGAGATTCAGCCGGAATTATTCCGGTGAATTCTTTGGAACTCGTAACTGAAGTTCTTTCTGTTACAGGTTTGGATCGCGATGAGGTGGTGGAAATTAATGGCAAAAAAATATCCCTTTTTAATGCCCTGAAAACTGAATTTGAGCTGTCGAAAATAACTACCGATGTGGTAAAGCGTTACCTCGAAATCACTCCGAACGAAGAATTGAAACCGATTTCAGCTTCGCAGGAAAAGTTACAGGAGTACCTTTTCGGACGGGATATTATCGATCTTTTCAGTGACTTCCCCGTTAAACTATCAGCTGCTGAATTGATAAAAACTCTGCGACCATTGCAACCGAGATTGTATTCCATTGCCTCAAGTCCGAAGGCCAATCCGGGTGAATTACACCTGGCCGTTGGTGTTGTTGAGTACGAAAATAAAGGGAGAAACAGGAGAGGTACCTGTTCAAATTATCTGAATGAATTTGATGGAAATGAAAATAAGGTGCCCGTTTTCATTGAGAAGAACCCCAATTTCCGGTTACCCGAAAACGATGAAACACCAATCATTATGGTTGGGGCAGGCACAGGAATAGCACCTTACCGCGCATTTGTTCAGCATCGCGAACAGGCTGAAAAACAGGGGAAAAGCTGGTTGTTTTTCGGAAACCGAAATTTTGAAAATGAATTCCTGTATCAGACAGAGTGGCAGAAATTTCTGAAAACCGGCGCATTATCCAAAATGGATGTTGCCTTTTCGCGCGATTCAGGGAAGCGGGTTTATGTGCAACATAAGTTACAGGAGAATGCTGCGGAAATCTACCGCTGGCTCGAAGATGGCGCCCACTTTTATATCTGCGGCGACATGAAAAAGATGCCCGCCGATGTGCAAAATACCCTTGTATCGATCGTTGAAAATCAGGGGACCATGAGTAAGGACAATGCTTTGGAGTATGTAAATAAGCTACAGAAAAATAAGCGGTTACAGCTTGATGTTTATTAAATATTAATTCAAATGGAAAAAACCAACAATATATCAGCCCCCCCAAGCCCAATAGAGGTTATCAAGGAGAACAGTAATTACCTGAGGGGAACCATCACCGAAAGTCTGAATAATCCGCTCACTGGCTCAATGGCTGAGCAGGATCAGGTGCTGATCAAATTTCATGGGACCTATCAGCAGCAGGACCGGGATCTGGATGATGAGCGAAAACGGCAAAAGCTGGAACCGATGTACAGTTTTCTGATTCGCGTGCGTGTTCCGGCAGGGATTACCACCCCTGCACAATGGCTGGCACTTGATCAACTGGCCGATCAATATGCCGACAAGACGCTGAAGCTTACAACACGTCAGGCTTTTCAGTTTCATGGCGTATTGAAGCGCAACCTGAAAACCACGATGCAGGAGATCAATAAAACGCTGCTCGATACTATTGCTGCATGTGGCGATGTAAACAGGAATGTGATGTCGTCTGCCAATCCATTCGAGTCACCTTTTCATGCAGAAGTGGCAGAAGATGCCAAACGGATTTCGGCCTATCTCACCCCACAAACTGCAGCCTATCATGAAATCTGGCTCGACGGGAAACTTATTGAAGGTGGGGAGAAGGAAGAGGAACCGTTATATGGGAAAAATTATCTTCCCCGGAAATTTAAAACTGCTATTGCCATCCCTCCCAGGAACGATTCCGATGTGTTGTCAAACGATCTGGGGTTCATTGCCATTATCGAAAACGGGCAACTCCTCGGCTATAATGTGACGGTGGGTGGAGGTATGGCCTACACCTTTGGAAATAATAATACCTATCCAAGGGTTGCTGATGTGGTAGGATACCTACCAAAAGATAAAATTGTAGAAGCGGCCGAAGGGGTGCTGATCTTCCAGCGAGACCACGGCAATCGCTCCGATCGTAAAAATGCACGACTGAAATATACAATCGACCGTTTGGGATCCAACTATTTCAAATCTGAACTGATCCGTACGCACAATATTCATTTTGAAGAGGCAAAACAATATCAGTTTACTACGCTGGGTGACGAATTCGGATGGATACAAAGTAATGATGGACTTTGGCATTATACACTCTTTGTTGAAGGGGGAAAACTGATTGACCGTGCAGGATATCTCACCAAAACTGCTGTTCGCGAAATAGCCAAAATCCATACAGGAAGCTTTATCCTTACAGGAAATCAGAATGTCGTGATAGCGCAGGTTACAGAAAAGCTTAAACCAAAAATCGTAAATATCCTGAAAAAATTCAAAGTGGCTGACCCCAAAAGCCAGTCTCAGTTACGCAGGAATTCGATTGCGTGTGCTGCTTTGCCATTATGCGGACTGGCATTTGCAGAAGCGGAACGCTATCTCCCCTCACTGGTTGATAAACTTGACACTGTACTCGAAGCGAATGGGTTATTCGGCGAACCAATTACCATCCGCATGACAGGCTGTCCCAACGGATGTGGTCGTCCGTTTTTAGCTGAAATCGGGTTGGTGGGAAGAGCTCCCGGCAAATATAACCTTTATCTTGGCGCCAGTTTTGTGGGTGACCGTCTTAACAAGCTCTACAAAGAGATGCTTTCCGAAGAGGAGATCATTGCCGAATTATCACCAATTGTCGGTGACTTTGCGAAAAACAAAATCATGAATGAACACTTTGGAGACTTTGTAATCCGCAAAGGATATGTCAAAGCCACAACTGAGGGTAAGAATTTTCACGAATAGACTATGAAACGCGAAGACCTTCAATTTCTGCCCATTTCCTTAAACGTAACCAACAGGAAAATTCTACTCATTGGCGGTGGCAAGGTGGCCACTCACAAGGGAAGTATCATGGCACGAATTGTGTCGAACGTAACTGTTATCTCCCCCGAATTTACGGAAGAAATCCGACAATTGCCTTTCACCTTTATCAAAAAGGAATATGAGAAAAAAGATCTTGAAGGGTTTTTCCTGGTTTATGTTTGCACCGGGGACCATGAACTAAACAGTCGGATAAAAGCAGAATCGGAAGAACTTGGAATTCTCACCAGTGTTTGCGATGCTCCTATGTTGTGTGATTTTGTTTCTCCTGCCATTCACAAAGAGGGACATATCACCATTTCAGTAGGCTCCAACGCTCAGAATGTATATCAGTCAGTTGCTATCCGTAACCAGATTACTCAGCTTATCGCCGATGGCATCATCCAAATCGGCTAATCGTGCAGTCATTCTTAATTTCTACCATAAACATGGTATTCAATTTACCAGTTACAAGGGATTTCACAAACCTTTCACATCTGTTTAATTTGACTAAATAAATATAATAAAAAATTAATTTCAGAAAGATGCCCGACAGTTTGAATATATTGAAAGTAATTAGCAGGAATGGTGCCTGTGCGCTAAACGATGTTCGAATTCAAACCGGTAAGGTAACGCTTGTTGGATTTGGACCGGGCAATCCCGATCTGCTCACAATAGGTGGAGATAAAGCACTTTCGAAAGCTGATGTCATCTTTCATGATGACCTTTTGGATAAGGATTTTCTGAATAAATACAATGCAGAAAAGGTTCGGGTTGGGAAGAGGAAAGGGAGTCACCGTGTTGAGCAGAGTGAAATTAACCGATTGATCCTTGAAGCTGCAAGAGCCGGCAAAGCGGTTGTCCGATTGAAAGGTGGTGACCCAATGATTTTTGCCCATGGTGGAGAAGAGGTTGAATTTCTGGAACGCAATTTAGTGGAAGTTGAAGTCATCCCCGGTGTGTCAACCGGAATTGCGGCGGCATCACTACTCAAATTTCCTTTAACCCACAGGGGGATCTCCTCATCAGTGGCATTTATTTCAGGGCATTCCGAAAATGTGCACCTTCCTGATGCAGAGACTTTGGTCATTTATATGGGAGGTTCCAATATTCAGGCTATTGCACGGAAGGCCATTAAGCTGGGACGTAATCCTGAAATTCCGGTGATACTGGTTTACAATCTTTCTTTACCCGATCAGAAGGAATATTTCTTTACCCTTGATGAACTCACACAAATTGAGCAGAAATTTCCAACCCCATTGATCATTGTGATCGGAGACGTGGTTTCTTTCAGAGATCAGACAGTTGCTGAATCACCTAAATCAAATATGCTCGTCAAAGCGGAAAATTCAGCTGAAATAAATCCTGAACCGGGATCTGCAGAAGAATTTCTTCTTTCAATTAATAAGCTTGCCTTTGCGCCTTCAAAAGCACTTATGCCCCGATCTATCCGTTACAAATCAAAGATTAAAAGAATTGGATTGGGAAGTAAAATAATGGATCCTTTACCGGAATATTTTCACAATAAATAATCATAACACAAAGCTTCATCGGGTTTAACCCTTTTATAATAATCTGAATATATGAGCCAAGGAAAATTAACTCATCTCAAAGAACTGGAATCAGAATCGATCTATATATTACGTGAAGTAGCTGCACAGTTTGTCCGTCCTGCACTGCTCTTTTCCGGAGGGAAAGATTCAATTGTCATGGCTTATCTGGCCTACAAAGCTTTTTATCCTGCAGCCATCCCCTTCCCGTTTATCCACATCGACACTGGTCATAATTTTGATGAGACTATAGTTTACCGCGATAAACTGGTTAAGCGGATGGGTGCGACTTTGATCGTTGGTTCTGTAGAGGAATCGATTCTTCAGGGTCGTGTCGGGGAAGAGAAAGGTTACAGTGCCAGTCGTAACAGGCTTCAAACAGTAACGCTGCTCGATACACTTGAAAAATACAATTTTGATGCAGCATTAGGTGGTGCCCGCCGCGACGAAGAGAAAGCACGCGCCAAAGAGCGTTTCTTTTCGCATCGTGATGAATTTGGCCAGTGGGATCCGAAAAATCAACGCCCCGAATTGTGGAATATCTTCAACGGGAAGAAACAACCGGATGAACACTTCAGGATCTTCCCCATCAGCAACTGGACCGAAATGGATGTCTGGCAATATATCCTTCAGGAAAATATTCCCTTGCCTTCACTCTATTACACCCATGAAAGGGAAGTATTCGAACGGGACGATATCATTTATGCCGCTTTGCCGGCCATGCCCCGTAAACCAACAGAAACGGTTGAGATGAAGAAAGTTCGCTGCCGGACCATAGGTGACATCACCTGTACCGGTTTGACCCTTTCAAAAGCCAACTCGCTTGAAGAGATTATCTCTGAGATTGCAGCTTCGCGGGTGACCGAGCGTGGTGGACGCGCCGATGATAAACGATCTGAAGCTGCAATGGAAGACCGTAAAAAAGAAGGATATTTTTAACAGGAATCCATCCGAAAAGGGTTCTATTTTGAAATTTGAAAAATTGTAAGAAAACATGACACAAAACATAAGCACTTCAGAACTAAATCATATTCAATTAGCCACACTTTCGAACAAAGAGGAGAGAGGGCCTAACGGTTACCTCGATATGGAATTACTCCGATTCAGTACTGCAGGCAGTGTCGACGATGGAAAAAGTACGCTCATTGGGCGATTGCTGTACGACAGCAAATCGATTTTTGAGGATCAGTTACAATCGGTAAAGGATGCCAGTACACGGCTCGGCGGAGGCGAGGTTAACCTTGCATTGCTTACCGATGGACTTCGCGCCGAACGCGAGCAAGGCATTACAATCGATGTGGCCTATCGTTACTTTGCAACTCCCAAACGAAAGTTCATCATTGCCGACACACCGGGGCATATTGAATATACACGTAACATGGTAACAGGTGCTTCAACTGCTGATTTGGCGATTATCCTTATTGACGCCCGTAACGGTATCGTTGAACAGACCAAACGTCATTCCTATATTGCATCGTTGCTTCAGATTCCAAATGTGATCCTTGCCATCAACAAAATGGACCTGGTGGATTTCTCAGAAGAGGTGTACAATGAGATTAAATACGATTTTGAAGATATCGCACTGACCCTTAAACTCAAAAAAATCTACTTCATTCCCATATCTGCGAAAAATGGGGACAATGTAGTCGATGCCTCAACAAATACCCCGTGGTACGATGGTGAAACCTTGCTGCATCTACTTGAAAATATTCCGGTTCATAATAACGACAATAAACTTCCGGCCCGTTTCCCAGTTCAATATGTTATTCATGCGAATAAGGAAAGAGTTTATGATTTCAAGGGTTATGCCGGTCGGGTATCGGGTGGGGCATTCAGGGTCGGCGATACCCTTCTGGCCTTACCTTCAAACAGGCTTTCAACCATTAAGGCCATTGATGATGGCCCCATTGAACTCCGTGAAGCATTTACATCCCAATCAGTCACAATCAGGCTGGACGGAAACATTGAAATAAATCGTGGCGATTTACTGGTAAAACTCAATGAGAAATATCCAAAATACAGTTCAATTATCACACTTCACGTCTGTTGGCTAAACACAAAGCCTTTGAGTATTGGAGGAAAATACATCGTACGTCATGCAACAGATGAAACACAGGCAATTATAAAGGATATCAGGTATAAGGTAAATATCAATACGCTTCAAAATATTGTTGACAACAAAACCGTGTTCATGAACGATATTGCGCACATCACGATTAAAACATTAAAACCATTGAAGTATGACGATTACAACGAGAACCGGATTACAGGAAGTCTTATTTTAATCGACGAAACGACATTTGAAACTGTTGGTGGAGGAATGATTGTTTCTGATCAGGAAGTCTATTCATACAACATTTAAATCGGGACTCTCCAGCCTATAATAAATTTGAAAATCCATTTATCGGTTCCTGATGTGAGTCCATAGCCCAATCCGGCATTAAACTCCCAGTCGGGATCGAAATCCCAGTCAAATGCACCGAATAACATGTGCTTTTGATTTTGAATTGGATCGAATTCCTTAAATGCTCCGAGACCAGCATAATATTCAATTCCAAGATCAACTTTCTTATTTAATTCATAACTCGATTTAAAACAAGGATTAAACAATAATCCATCATGCTGATTTTTGTCCAGACTTAAATCAATAGTTGAATTGACTCCAAAATAAAACCGATCCATTTTTTTGTCAATAATCGGACGTATTTCAATGAGCCATTGCCTGCCAAAAAAGGGAAGTCTTTGATATCCAATCTCTGTACTTAAGCTAATACCTACCGGTAATTTATACTCTTCAGGAATTACAAATCTGGGACGAATATGTGTTCCCGCAAATCCGGTACGACTGTCTGATCCGATTGAGGTAAAAATATAGGCGCCTATCTCCATCCATTTGGAAAATCCGTGGGTTATTTCTATCGTTTCATGTATCAGGTGATTAGATGGGAACATTCCGTCCTGCGCCTCTTTAGCGCCATTTAGAGTATAATTACTGTGCAATTCAAATACGGTATGGTGTTTCTCAACTATTTCGGACGAATATACCTGTATCTCATAATTATCCTGAGCAAAGACTTTATTAAAACAACCAATAGAAACTAATAACCAAAATATTAGCAAATATCTATTTTTCATTTTAGCTGAAGAATTTGAATTATCTTATTTCAGTTTAGCCCTTAGGTACTGAAGAGGCCATTCAATGTCATCATCAAGTACAGCGGCAGAATTGAGCGCAAAATAGGGATCCCTCAGCGACTCCCTTGCAATCAGAATAAGGTCAGCTGCTCCTTCTTCCAGAATATATTCAGCCTGTTGAGCTTGAGTAATCAAGCCAACAGTACTAGTCAATATGCCCGTCTCATTTTTAATCTTCATCGCAAAAGGCACCTGATAACCAGGCTCTAATTGAATTTTTGCGTAAGGGACCAGTCCGCCTGATGAACAGTCAATCAGGTCAACTCCGATATTTTTTAAAATGGATGATAATTTCACTGCTTCTCCGATATCCCAGCCTCCATCGACCCAGTCGGTTGCAGATATTCTCACAAATAATGGAAGGTTTTGAGGCCATTCAGAATTTACTGCTGCTACAATTTCGAGTAAAAGCCGTATCCTGTTTTCAAAATTTCCACCATAGTTATCGGTTCTTTTATTGCTTAAAGGAGAGAGAAACTGGTGGATCAGGTATCCATGTGCAGCATGGATTTCTATCACTTTGTAACCGGCACTCAAGGAACGCCTCGCAGCAATTTTAAAATCTCTGATGACTTTCTGGATCCCATCTGAGTCTAACGCTTCAGGAGCCTCTTCTTCAGGATTAAAAGCAATTGCAGATGGCGCAGCTCTTGGCCATCCACCCTCTTTTTCTTTTAACTGATTGCCTCCTTTCCATGGTACGGCACATCCAGCCTTTCTTCCGGCATGAGCCAATTGAATACCTGCCACTGCACCCTGGTCATGAATAAATTTAGTGATGGATTCCATCTTTTCAATATGCTCCTCATAGTACAGGCCAAGATCTGAAGGAGTTATACGTCCCTCAGGGGAAACGGCTGTTGCCTCCTGGATAATGAGGGCAGCCCCACCAACAGCCCGGCTACCTAAATGGACCAGATGCCAGTTGTTTGCAAATCCATCCACTGCCGAATACTGGCACATCGGTGATATGACTATTCGGTTTTTAAATTCTACATCTTTAATCTTAATCGGAGACAAAAGTATTGACATAATTGATAACCCTAATTTTTGATTAAATAACTTATTTGTAATTGTTAAAATACTTTTCCCAAAGTCTTATGAATTTATCCCGCGGTTCAGCTTCAATTTTTTTTTTAAATGTGCAACAATAAAGATCAGTCGGATCATTATTAAATAAAAGCACATCAGATTTGAATGGGTAAATCCAATTCGTCGGTAAAATAGATAATAGACCAAAATTAATTAAAAGAAAGTTTAGAAAAAACAGTAAAATTGTCGGGCTTTCAGACTCTTTTAACCACTGTTGGAAAAGAGGGCAAACATATCTTGATTATTCAATGAATCAGGGTAATGCATTAAAATCAGAATATGGAATCAGATAAATCCAATAATCCCATAAGGTTAGAAATGATTTTTCGCTCCTTTCAATACAGGAACTACCGTCTTTTTTTTTCGGGACAAAGCATTTCTTTGATTGGTACATGGATTCAACGTATTGCGACACCCTGGCTGGTTTATCATCTTACCGGATCTGTATTCTTACTTGGTGTAGTAGGTTTTGCAGGGCAGATACCTACCTTCCTGATTGCCCCATTAGCGGGAGTTTTGACCGATCGCTGGAACCGATATCACATCTTAATTGGCACCCAGATTCTGGCCATGGTACAGGCTCTGATTCTGGCTTCTCTATTTTTCACAGAAACCATTGAAGTCTGGCAAATCATTCTTCTTAGTATGTTTCTTGGGTGCGTTAATGCATTTGATGTCCCAGCCCGTCAATCATTTGTAATTGAAATGGTAGAAAAGAAGGAAGATCTGGGTAATGCGATTGCACTAAACTCATCAATGGTCAACGGTGCCAGGCTTCTTGGTCCATCCTTAGCTGGTTTGTTAATTGCATTTACAGGTGAAGGAATTTGTTTTCTGATTAATGGACTGAGCTATATTTTTGTGATTTGGTCACTACTTCTTATGAAAGTTTCGCCAGGTATCAAAAAAGATCATGGTAAAGCTGTTTTAACGGAATTCAAGGAAGGATTTTTATATACATTTAGTTTTCTTCCAATCAAATATACCATTTTGTTGCTGGCATTAGTCAGCCTGATGGGGATGCCTTACACCGTTCTGATGCCTGTATTTGCAAAAGAGATTCTTCATGGCGGGCCACACACTTTTGGATTTTTAATTGGAGCTTCCGGTTTGGGAGCATTAACGGGTGCTTTATATCTTGCCTCAAGGAAAAACGCAATCGGGCTTCACAAAATCATACCACTTGCTGCAATTCTCTTTGGAAGCGGACTAATCCTGTTTTCATTTTCACGGTTCTTTGTTTTATCTTTGTTCTTAATGGTTATTACCGGTCTGGGCATGATGCTGCAAATGGCCTCAAGCAATACCATGTTGCAAACCATCGCTGACAATGACAAGCGTGGACGTGTAATGAGTTTTTATACCATGGCATTTATGGGAACTGCACCTTTTGGAAGTCTTTTGGCAGGTGGTGCCGCAAAAATTATCGGAGTGCCAAATACAATTCTGTTTGGAGGCATCACAATTATTGCCGGGGCATTCATTTTTATGCGTAAACTTCCGGAAATAACGAAAACCATTCAGGCCATCCATTAAAACTAAATGAACGTAGCATTGTTATTCAGCTATAAAATAAAGAAAGTATGGAAATTGATAACGAATTAAAGGAAATTTTAAATTCAAGTAAGACGGCACTTTTAGTTTGGGATGTGCAAAACATGTTTGTTGGTTCAGACCATTTTCAATACTGAAGTATTCCTTTCCAATCTAAAGAATTTCATTTCATTGGCAAAAGGGAATAATGTCCCGGTCATTTTTTCAAAGATCACTCCGCTTCAGGGAAAATTTGAGTCTCCCGACAGGAGATACTTTTTCAGGAAAAGACGCTCTTCAATGAATCAGACTCCTGAAGGTCTTGAACTGACAATCAGGCCAACTGATGATGATATAGTTATCCCTAAGAATACTGCCAGTATATTTATAGGAACTGGAAATAATAACTTCATGAATTTGAAGGGTCAACATTAAGTGATTACAATTTACTTTTATTTTTTCGCAATTCATATTTTAAAGACTATCCTCCAAAGCGATAGCCGATACCTGATTCTGTATTTAGCAATTTTGGTTTTGCGGGATCGTCCTCAACTTTTTTACGCAGCTGCGCCATGAAAACTCTTAAATATTGAGTCTGCTCCAAATAACCCATCCCCCATATCTCCTTTAAAATAAACTGATGTGTCAATACCCTTCCCTCATTTTTTGCCAGTAAGGCTAAAAGAGAAAATTCAGTTGATGTAAGTTTAAGAATTTCATTGTTTTTTCTGACCATATGGCTTGCCAGGTCAATGATTAAACTGCCAAAAGTCATAACCGGATTATCGGGCGATCCTGTACTTTGCCTTATTGCCACACGGATTCTGGCCAATAATTCTCCTGTTCTGAAAGGTTTAGTCAGATAATCATTTGCTCCGTTATCCAGGGCGTGTATTATATCCTCCTCCGAATTCCGGACGGAAAGAATAATGATAGGTTTGAGGTACCATTCCCGAAGTTTTTTAAGAATTTCTATTCCATCGGCATCGGGGAGACCCAGATCCAGGATAATCAGTACCGGATGTGTTGTTGCTGCATGAATCAAACCATCTTTCCCGGTTGACGCTTCAGATATCTTATATCCGTTTGCCGAGAGTGTAATTTCGAGCAACCGCCGGATCTGGACTTCATCATCAATTATAAGTATTGTATCAGCGTTAGTCATTGGCTTCGTTTTTTAAATGCTGGTTCAAATCCTGAGTTTTTACAGGAATTTTCAGTATAAATTTGGCACCGCCATTTGCCCTGTTTTCGGCAACTATTGTCCCTTCCTGTGCTGCCACAAACCCTTTTACGATCGACAATCCTAATCCGGTGCCTCCTGTTTTTGCATCCTTACCTCTGTAAAATTTGTCGAAAACATAATTCAGTTCTGCCGGATTGAATCCGGGTCCTCTGTCCATGATTTGTATATTAAGACACCCCTGGTCGTAATAGATCTTTAGTCTGATCATGCTTCCTTCAGGGGCAATTTGGGTAGCATTTAATATCAGGTTGTGCAAAATCTGTTCGACGAGGCCAAAATCAATCATGACCAACGGCATGTCTGCTGGAATGACCGTTGAAAGTTTAAATGGTTTTAATTCAGCCTTCAATGTTTCAGCCACATTATTTGCCAGATCATGAACATCGCACCAATCCGGTCTTGGCTTAATATGGCCCGATTCAAGTCTGGACATATTAAGTAGATTCTCTATCAGCCGATTGAGCCTGATGGAGGCTATACTGATTTCGTTATAAAGTTTATGCCGGGTCTCTTCAGGATAGTCTTGTGATAAAAGTATATCAGATGC
>Ga0118677_10003416_pt1 | contig 30060 bp, 26 predicted proteins | sample AliMusrvi5mmetaG_FD_86154 | JGI IMG/M metagenome (GOLD analysis project Ga0118677, IMG submission 86154) | reverse complement strand
CGGCTCGTCACATCCTGGGGCTGGAGAAGGTCCCAAGGGTTGGGCTGTTCGCCCATTAAAGTGGCACGCGAGCTGGGTTCAGAACGTCGTGAGACAGTTCGGTCCCTATCTGTTGTGGGCGCAGGAAATTTGCGAAGGTCTGACACTAGTACGAGAGGACCGTGTTGGACGAACCTCTGGTCGATGGGTTGTTCCGCCAGGAGCACTGCCCAGTAGCTACGTTCGGTTAGGATAAGTGCTGAAAGCATCTAAGCACGAAGCCATCTTCAAGATTAGATTTCCATTGAGGGTCGTGGAAGATTACCACGTTGATAGGTTATAGGTGTAAAACAGAAATGTAGAGCCGAGTAATACTAATTGCCCGATAGCTTTTTTAAGACCCCTAACCCCTAAAGGGGGATAAAGGAAAACAAAATCGCACTTTACGATATTTTCTCTCTTCTTTTTCAATTATCTGTCATACAGTTTATAAAGTAAAAAGTTTATAAAGTGTAAAGTAAAAAGTGGAGATACGTATCTAAACTTTGAACTTTCTAACTTTGAACTTTCAAACTTTAAGAACTGAAATCACTTAGGTGGTTATAGCGACAGGGTTCCACCTCTTCCCATTCCGAACAGAGAAGTTAAGCCTGTCCACGTCGATGGTACTGCCGCAAGGTGGGAGAGTAGATAGCCGCCATTTTTCGAAAGCCCCGCATATTAAGTTATGCGGGGCTTTTTTTGTGTACTCTCCTTCCGATTCCGATTAGGATTGAGATCGGGTGAGTTCCTACAGGTTCAAGTTTAAGAGGGCGAACAGGAATTAAACAAACACGAAAACGGTAGATTAAAAAAAAGTCGAGAGTAGAGCTTTATCACGGAACTTTAGCAAAGTGATAAAGCACCGCTCTGTAATACTTATACAATCTAATCTCTTATAATCTGACGATTGATAATTGCGAAAAATTGGTGTTTTTTATTTACTAATTATAAATTTTTATATCCAAAATCAAATACAGAAATACCACCTCTTTCTATACTTCTCCCATAGCAATCGGTTCCATTCAACGCTGTTTTATTCACCATTTTCGTCCGTGTATTAAATAACTTTTGTTTTATGTTGGAATGTTGTAGCTTTTAGTTAACTTTGGTGCACGATAACGATGAATAAAACACTAAGATATTATGGCTCATTATAAAATATAAAAAATAGTGACAGATTTCGACAAAATTAAAGCTGAATTAAAGAACTATTTTAAGTTACGTGGGTATCAAGAACTCACGGTAAACTTATATAGCATCAGACTAATTGACTTGTTTAAGTATTATCCTACGACTGAACCGCATTTGATTTCGGAACAACAAATACATTCATATATAACTGTACTTGTAAATCGGAATTTAGCATATAGTACGATAAGTCAGCTTTATTATGCCGCTGATTATTATTATAACCACATCAACAGAAACGACTATAGATTTAATCGAAGACTTTTACCACCAATAAAAGAAAAACCATTCGAAACTCTCACTCAAGAGCAAATATTTTTTATAATTGATAGTATAGAAAATATAAAGCATAAGACAATAGTTACTTTGTTGTATTCTTGTGGATTGGAATCGAGTGAATTGATAAATATAAGAGTCACTGATATTAACTCGAAAACGATACAAAACAAAATCACCATTCGAGATAAAGATAATAACATAATTCGCTATGCCATAATTTCAGAAAAAGTTTTAAAGATACTTAGAGACTACTACAAACAATATACTCCAAAGATATGGCTTTTTGAAGGACAAAATATAAATACTCAATATTCCATATCGAGTACAAGAAAAGTCGTTGAGACAGCATTTATGAATGCAGGTTTCAATTTAGATTCAGAAGTCAAAATCTTAAAGAAGTCTTATATTAAACATTTGACAGAACTTGGGGTTCCGTTGATTGTGGTTTTGACTTATTTAGGTATTAGGAGCTCTGACAGTATAGAAAAATACACCAAAATTATCCACGGAGACTCACCAATTACCTTTAGTCCAATCGACAAGATTATCACAAAATCAGAAAACAAAGAAATTGAGATTGACGACTTAGAATCAATTATCTTTACTTTAGAGAACGAAGATGAAAAAGAATATCTTATGGAAGCCATTTCGTGTTTTAGATTTGGTTCGCTTAGAGCTGGAATTGTATTTTCATGGGTTGCATTTACTAGATTTATTCAAAATAAATGCATTGAACATGGCTATCCCGCTATTCATAATGCGTTACAAAATTCTAATTCGGGAGGAAAAAAGATAAAAGGGTTGGCTGATTTTGAGACATTGAAAGATATTACACTTTTAGCAATAGCCTTTGAATTGGGTGTAATCACTAAACACCAGAAATCTCAACTTGAAAACAATCTAGACTTGAGAAATCATTGTGGACACCCTAGTAGCTATACGCCTGAAGTAAATAAAGCAAAAGCATTTATAGAAGATATTGTAAATATAATGAAGAAAAAATAAACGAGGGGCTTAATACACACCTCGTATGTTTGCAGGATATTTCAAATTGATAAAAATTTGAGATATTTGTAAGCAAACCAGGAAAGAATTAGCAAAGAAAAAAGCTACATACACCATCTAACAATTACTTGTCTATCGTACCATAGTTTTTGCGCCCTTTGTTTATCCTTTTTCGAGCCAGAATAAATATCTAAGAAATAAACAAGCGGTTTGTTTCTTGTGTGATAGTGATTTTTTTACAAGAAAGGCGAGTGAATATTCACTCGCCTTTCTTGCTGTTGGTATAAATTATTTATGTTATACCATTGTCCCAAAAAAGAAATAGATTAGAGCCGCTAAAGCCGCGCTCACTGGTATGGTAAGAATCCAGGCTATCATGAGGCTTCGGGTAACTCCCCAACGTACAGCCGATAGACGCTTAACAGCTCCAACACCAATAATAGAACCTGTAATGGTATGAGTAGTACTAACCGGAATTTTCAGAATTTCAGTAATATACAAGGTTATAGCACCGGCAGTTTCAGCCGCAACACCTTCGAGTGGAGTTACTTTGGTGATTCTTGATCCCATAGTTTTTATAATTCTCCAACCACCCGACATCGTTCCAATTGAGATTGCACCAAAACAAGCAAATGCTACCCAGTCAGGAATGCTTTTGATATCATGAATACCAACGTCGAGACCATTTTTATGATATGCCGCATAAAGTGCTGCTGCTATTATACCCATTACTTTTTGAGAGTCATTTAAGCCGTGACCAATACTGAATAGACCAGAAGAAACTAACTGTAATTTTTTAAACCACTGGTTGGCTTTGTGTGGATTTACCCTTTTAAATATGTATAATATCAGAATAGTTATGAGGGTAGAAATAATCATACCGATAAGCGGAGCTAATATGATAAAAGATGCAATTTTAATAATTACATCGTATTTAATTGCTTCAAAACCATTTGTAGTGTAGCCATTGGCAATCATTGTACTCATAACTGCAGCACCAGCAAACCCTCCAATAAGTGTGTGTGACGAAGATGAAGGAATACCTAACCACCAGGTAGCCAAATTCCACATGATAGCCGCAACTATTCCTGAAAATATGACAGGTAAAGTGATATATTGTTCTATTACAGCTTTTGAAACTGTATTGGCTATACCAAAACCACTGAAATACTTAGCAATGAAAAATGCAATAAAGTTAAAAGCTGCTGCCCACAATACAGCTTTAAATGGTGTCAGAACCTTCGTAGAAACTATGGTGGCAATTGAATTCGCCGCATCGTGAAACCCATTGATAAAATCAAATATCAATGCAAGGATAATTACTGTTATTAATAGCGTCATTTTCTGTTGAACTTGTTATGCGTACTTAACAATAATTGTTTTGATAATTTTACCTACGTGTTCTGCAGCATCAGTGGCCTTTTCCAGTTCACTCATAATTTCTTTCTGCTTGATTACTTCGATAGCGTCTTTTTGATTTTCGAATAAATCAATCAGGAAGTTTTCGTAAACATCGTCTGCCCTATTTTCAATAACTTTTAGCTCCTGGCAATATTCTTTGATCTTGACTGAATGCTTTTTTAACACATCCAATTCATCTACAGCCTTACCAATGCTAATTGCACCCTCTTTAATAAGTTTCGCTATTTCAAATGCACTTGTAGGAAGTTGTTTTGGATTGTAAAGGACAATTCTTTTAGCACTGCTGTTGATGTAGTCAGTTACGTCATCTAATTTGTCAGCTAAGTGGTGGATATCTTCACGATCAAAAGGAGTGATAAATGTTGAATTCAATTCATCAAAAACTCTTGCAGACAAGGCATCTCCTTTTCTTTCTTGTTCTTTGATTTTTTTATAGTATTCAATTGCTTTTTCGTGATCGTAGTTTTGAACACATTCGATAATCAAATCAGACGCTACAAGTAGCACATCTGCCATATCTTTCAAAATTGGGAAAAACTTTGGTTCCTTTGGTGTGAATTTGCTGAAAAAAGAATTGTTCATTACAAAAAGTTTTTGTGAAAGTTATAAATCTAATTAATTGATTTTTAGTTGATTTGTTGTTCTTTCGGTAGTTAAATGTAATTTTACTCCCAAAAAACAATTACGAATACAAATGTACTAAAACTGTCTTAATCAATTAGTATTTTAATGTAAATTTAATAGAAATGTAACATAGATATAAATTAATGAAAATCAATGATTTATGAATGGATACGTGGTATTCAACTCTTATAAATTTTATATTTTAAAAATAAACAGTTAAATCAGCAACAAATATTTCAAATATATTTCAATTGTATAAGCTGATTTTGTAATTATCGGTCAACTTAGTGAAAAGAAATTTATACAGACTTATATTTTTAACAATAAAAAATTGAGATAAAAGTTTTTTTGAAATGGAAAAAGTTATACTTTTGCAGAACTAATTAGTACTAACAAAAAAAATAAGAAAAATGGCTTACGTAATTTCAGAAGATTGTATTGCTTGCGGTTCATGTATCAGCGAATGTCCGGTGGAAGCAATTTCAGAAGGTGATATCTATGTTATCGATGCTGAGGTTTGCACCGATTGTGGAACTTGCGCTGATGTTTGTCCTTCAGAAGCAATTAGTCCGGTATAATTGATATTGCATCAAATAAAAAAGACCTGTCCGTTTTTCGGATAGGTCTTTTTTTATGTGTAAACTCTATTCTCAACTGCAGATTTTATGGTCTGTAACCTGAGGTTTCAAGGATATTCTGGTAATTTTTTTCATTCATTAAGTCCTTCAACCCCAATTTTTCATTCTTCTCCATATAACTTTTTACAATCTGCCAGCCAATGAACGTTCCTAGTCTTCCAGGTGATTCTTGAGAGACGGGAGAGGTAAAAGGTGCATCGTTCATGTATTTATGAATTAGCTGAATGTCAGTTGAAAAAAGATGTTTTTGGTCAACGATAGCTGACCATATTTCTTTTTCATATTTTTTACTCCAACTCCATTGCTCAGGTGAGTAGCCAATTAGGATCTCAGGTTTCTCTTCCGGCATAAAAACTGATAAAAGATACATGATTTTACCACGGAAAATCATGTTGTCTAACAATCTGTTTTCATCAGTATTCTTAACGAACATCCTAAACAGCGTGGCAGATATCAAATCTGAAGCGATGTTTTCACGCCTCATATTGTAAATCATATATTTGTACGACAGATCTTTATACAAAGGAAAGTCGTTCCCTAAATAAAAGTCGGTTCCAATCCCAATAAATTTCTCATTCATTATAACAGAGCTGTTAAACCCTGAAACAAAGAAATAGACTTCGGGTAACTGTACTTCAGGGAAATAATGATGAATATATGTGTATGCATCTGATATTTTAGTTTGGATGTCAGTTATATCACCACTATATATTTCTCTTGCTTTCTTGTTTACCGGGGCATAAGTTTTGTCGGTCAGATATTTGCGAAACAAGTTTGAGACAGCCGCAGTGTCGGTTGCTGTGGTGTCAAGTATATTATATGTAAAAGTTGGTAAAAACTCCTGATAATGGGCGTATAAACTATCAATTCCTGGTTTTATATTTGCTGTGTCAAGCGATAACAAGTCTTTATCGAATCGGTGAATCTTAACCTCATATCGGTTTTTAGTTGTGTTTATTTCAAACCGACTGCTTTTAGTGCATGACCCAAGTAAAATCAATATTCCCACTAGGAACAAAATAAGAGAACTAGTTTTTTTCATATTTTTTGTAATCTATCTGTAAGTAAAAAAAAGCGCAAACGCAAAGTGAAGTTTGCTGATTGCGCCTTTAATGAGTTATATAAATTTGTTATTTTCGATTTTGAATTGTCTTTTGTTGTTCGCGTTGCATTTTTTCCAAACGATCCATAAATCCGCTCTTTTTAGCCGGTTTTTTACTGTTGCTATTGCGTTTAGCATGAAGCTGGGCTAAAATCTTTTTTTCATCAACAAATGAACGGATAGCATAAGTTTGAATTATCGAAATCAATGTTGAAATGAAATAATAATAACTTAAACCAGAGGCGTAATTATTGAACATGAATAAGAACATAAGAGGCATTAAATACATCATCCATTTCATCATGGCTCCACCTGGCTGATCGGCTGTAGCTGTATTGGTCATGTTTAATTTGGTGTAAATAATGTTAGTTACGGTCATTAATAAACAGAACAAACTAATATGGGCACCAAAACCGAATGGAACGGTGAAAGGCAACTGCATAATTGAGTCATAAGCCGAAAGATCTTTTGCCCAAAGGAAACTTTGTTGACGTAACTCTATAGATGCAGGGAAGAAGCTGAACATGGCAAACAAAAGAGGCATTTGCAATAACGAAGGTACACATCCGCTTAAAGGACTTACACCCACTTTACTGTATAATTCCATAGTCGCTTTTTGGCGTTCAGCAGCTTTTTCAGCAGGGATTTTAGCATGTATTTCATCAATCTCAGGTTTTAATACCCTCATTTTTGCGCTTGACATATAAGATTTGTATGTCAATGGGAACAATACCAATTTGATAACAATAGTCATTAATAAAATGATAAGACCAAAATTGCTGAGAAACTGGCTGAAGAAGTTGAACAAGGGGATGATCACAAACCGGTTGATCCAACCAAATATTCCCCAACCAAGTGGGATCAGTTTGTTTAATTGTAGTTCTTTGTCGGTATCTACACCTTTATCAAATGCGTTAAGAATCTTGTATTGATTCGGACCAAAAAATAGTTGGAAAGTAGTAGGTTGTTTTCCTGTTGGGTCAAAACCTACAACCATATTGGCAGAATAAGATTTCAGATAGCCTGAGCCTTCTTTTTCCAATGTGCTTTTAAGCTTGGTTGAATTAATTCCATCGTTAGAGATTAGAATACTACTGAAAAACTGATCTTTAAATGCAACCCATTTGACTTTGTTGTCCAAATCTTTTTGATCGTCTTTGCTCTCGCTTAATTTTTCAATGTCATCGGCAACATATTTGTATTCAATTGCGGAGTAACGATCTTCAAACATGCGGCCTTTTTCCTGTTGGCGTATTTTTGATGCCCAATGCATGTCCAGTGAATTTATTCCGGCAGGCATAACAGTGGTCATGTTACTGGCTTTGATACCGAAGCCCAGCATATAACTTTTTGCAGGCAAGGTATATGCAAAATCCATATATCCTTGTCCGGTAGTTTTCAGTCGAAGAATAAGAGTTTTATTTCCTTTGGAATCTTTGATGACATCCGAAGAAGGCTCAAAATAGAGATCAGAACTGTTGATAACACGATTGTTGTTGGTAACAAACGTAAAATCCATAGCACTCTCTTTGGCATCAAATAAAATTAAAGGTAAAGAGTCGTGGGTACGGTAGTTTTTTAGTTGTGCGGAACAAACTCTACCACCTTTACTGCTAAAAGTTAGTTTTACCAGCTCATTTTCAAGAGTGTAAAATTTTTCCTGACCTTTTGATGAAGCGCTAAAACCTCCAAATGAATCAGCAATCTTACTAGTATCATTGACTGTTACAGAATCAGAGTTTGTCAATGCTTTTGGTTCGTTGGCAGCAATTTTGCTTTCAACTTTATTTTGTTCAACAAGTGCAATTGAATCATTATATTGCTGCGTTGCCAGTTCTTTTTTACTTGGTTTATTCAGTTGTGTAAATCCAATTACAATTGCTAATATTAGTACAAATCCAATAATCGTATTTTTATCCATGTTTTTATTATTTCCAATTTTATTATTTCCAATTACTATTTTGGTAATTGTTATATTTTATTTTTCTATTGCGGCTTTTACGAAACTGATAAATAAAGGATGAGGATTTACTACCGTACTGCTGTATTCCGGGTGAAATTGCACGCCAATATACCATTTGTGTGAAGTTAACTCAATGATTTCAACCAAATCCGATTCAACATTCATCCCACTACAAAGCATTCCAGCTTTTTCAAATTCTTCTTTGAAAGCATTATTGAATTCGTAACGATGTCGATGTCGCTCGCTGATATTTTCTTTTTTGTATATGTCGTAAGCTTTTGAGCCTTTTTTTAATTTACATTTGTAAGCTCCTAAACGCATGCTACCACCTAAGTCAAGAATATTTTTTTGTTCGTCCATAATATCGACGATATTATGTGTGGTGTTTGCATCAATTTCGGTGCTGTTGGCATCAGCATAACCTAATACGTTACGGGCAAATTCTATCGACATAGTTTGCATTCCCATACAAATTCCTAAACAAGGAATGTTGTTTTCGCGGGCATATTTCAGTGCAACAAATTTTCCATCCATTCCACGTTGTCCAAATCCGGGAGCAACAACAATGCCATGTACCTTTTGGAGCTTTTTTTCAACATTATCTTCTGTCAATTTGTCCGATAGAACAAGTTCGAGTTTTAGCTTCTTATTGTTGTATGCACTTGCATGAAGCAATGATTCGGTGATAGATTTGTAGGCATCAGGTAGTTGTACATATTTTCCAACTATGGCAATATGTACTTCTTCTTTAGCATTTTCCAGTTTTTCAACAAAGGCAGTCCATTTTTCCATGTCAGCTTTTGGAGTTTTATCCAGGTCAAATCCCATTTTTGTCAACACTACTTCGTCTAGCTTTTCATCTTGCATGTTCAATGGCACACGATAGATGGTTGGAACATCAATAGATTGCATTACAGCCGATTGTTCAACATTACAAAATAATGCCACTTTTTTTCGGATTTCCATTGAGATATTGTGTTCAGTGCGCAAAACAAGGATATCAGCCTGAACTCCTTGCTCTTGAAGTGCTTTGACGGAGTGTTGGGTTGGTTTTGTTTTTAATTCTTTGGCAGCTGCCAGATATGGAACGTATGTAAGATGTATAATCAGACAGTGTTTGCCCAATTCCCAGCGTAACTGACGTACACTTTCGATGTATGGTAAAGATTCGATATCACCAACAGTACCACCAATTTCTGTGATTACAAAGTCGAAATCGCCTTTGCTACCTAATTGTTTGATGTTTCGTTTGATTTCGTCGGTAATATGTGGGATGATTTGTACCGTTTTTCCTAAAAAATCGCCGCGGCGTTCTTTGTTGATAACGTTTTGGTAGATACGCCCAGTGGTAATATTGTTAGCTTTGTGAGTTTCTACACCCAGAAAGCGTTCGTAGTGACCGAGGTCAAGATCGGCTTCATGTCCGTCCACTGTTACGTAGCACTCGCCGTGTTCGTATGGATTCAAAGTTCCGGGATCCACGTTGATATACGGATCCAGTTTTTGATTTGTAACTTTAAAACCACGAGCCTGTAATAGTTTGCCAAGAGATGCGGCAATAATTCCTTTGCCCAACGATGAAGTAACTCCACCGGTAACGAAAATGTACTTTGTATCTTTCACCTTAAATAGTTCTTAAAATTACTGTCTTTTGTTGCGTATTTTTAAGTCCGCAAAGTTCGGAAAAAAAACTGAATAACGAAAGCAAATAACTGCTTTTGTTTTTCAATCATTTATCTATTTAATATTGGTTGCTAGAATGTTCAATTCTATAATATTATTGTCACAACATTTTAATAGATAGATGTTTATGTTCATTGTAATCAATTTTGAATTTTAAATATAGATTGAGAGTTGTATCGGGTTAGATGAATACTTCAGTAAATTGAACTTTTTTAAAATTGAGATGTTTAAAATATATCTTTAGAATAATGTGATTTATTATCGAATCAAAAAACAACTATTGCTATGAAAAGTAAGCACTTAAACTATTCGTTGGTATTTATTTTTGTTGTTTTCGTGAGAACAGTTGGATTTTCACAAGTTGTAACCGATACGACAGGTTTGAAGCCTGAAAATAAGGAATTTGTCTATAAATGGGCTGAACCTGTTTTCCAAACAATAAATATAGATTCTGTGAAGCAACAAAAAGCTGATAATGAAAACTATTTGAAAAGTATTGAATTATTGGAAGATAGGCTTCAAAACAATAAAAAGGAATTAAAAATGCTTATCAATCAAGCAAAAGATGAGGCCAAGGTGATAAGTAATGAACGGAAGTATGTAGCCGAGAAAAAGAAGTTTGCCAAAGACGAAGATAAATTTCTGAAAACAGAAAAGAGTTATAGGGATAAAGAAGCGAAACTGTTGATGGATGATCGTAAGGAGCTAAAGAAACTGTCGAAAGAACTGAACAAAGATGAGTTGAGGGATCGTACTTCAAAATTGGACGAAAAGGATAATAAAATAAAAGACCTCGAAAGTCAGTGGAATAAAAGACGTAATGATTTAAAGTATACTATAAGTGAAATTGCTGAAAAGGAAGTAAAATTGGATAGGCGTGAAGTTGAGGTAAATAACCGTTTACGTGAACTCGACCGTACAAAAGCTACTTTGGATTTGAAAGCGAAGCAGCTTAATCTGGAGAAACAAAAAACAAAACTTGAGTTGAAAAAATCGAAAGCTTTGCTTAAAAGTAATTAGTTTTAACGACTCATTTAGGAAAAATGATATTTTTCTTGTACAATTAAAATAAATTTATCATCTTTGCACCAGAAAATGAATCAAAAAGAAATGAATGCAATTTTGACAGTAAATAAATTTTGGTGGTGGCACTTACAGATTAGCTAATCGTGAGATGTTAAACCTATGTATATTGTCAAAAATTAAAGATATTACAAAAAGGCTTGTCGGACTCACGATAAGCCTTTTTTATTTTACTGCTTGCCCCCTAACCCCCTAAAGGGGGAATTTTCGGGAATTAAGCGCAATTATATACAAATTAGAAAATTCTATGAATAATATTTATGAATAATTCAAATCATATTACTCCCCCTTTAGGGGGTTGGGGGGCAGATAAAGACGGCTATTACGGCGAATTTGGCGGGGCTTATATCCCGGAGATTCTGCATGGAACAGTAGAGCGACTTAAAGAAGCTTTTTACGCTATAAAAGACGATGCTTCATTTAAAGCGGAATACTACGATTTGCTAAAAAATTACGTAGGACGCCCGTCGCCACTGTATTTTGCAAAGCGTTTGTCGGCAGAATATGGCACAAATGTTTACTTGAAACGAGAAGACTTAAACCATACTGGAGCACATAAAATCAACAATGCATTGGGCCAGATCCTGTTGGCGAAGCGAATGGGGAAAACCCGTATTATTGCCGAAACTGGTGCCGGACAACATGGTGTAGCAACCGCTACTGCCTGTGCGCTGATGGGCTTGGAATGTGTTGTGTTTATGGGTAAAACGGATGTGGAACGACAGTTCTTGAACGTACAAAAAATGCGCATGTTGGGCGCAACTGTTGAACCGGTGACCAGTGGAAATAGGACACTTAAAGATGCGACCAACGAGGCTATCCGTTATTGGTGTTCTAATCCCGATTCGTTTTATATCATTGGTTCTACCGTTGGTCCACATCCTTATCCCGAAATGGTTGGGTTTTTCCAATCTGTTATCAGTGAGGAAATTAAAGAACAGTTGCAGGAGCAAATTGGTCGTGATTACCCCGATTATTTGATGGCTTGCGTAGGTGGTGGAAGCAATGCTTTGGGAACGTATTACCATTATTTAAATGATGAGCGTGTTCAACTAATTTCGGCCGAAGCAGGTGGCTTGGGTGTTGAAACCGGTGAAACCGCTGCAACAATAAGCATTGGTACAGTGGGAATTATTCATGGTTTCCGTACTTTATTGATGCAGGACGAAGATGGTCAGATTACTGAGCCTTATTCAATTTCTGCCGGACTGGATTATCCGGGAATAGGACCGGCTCACGCATATTTTGCGCAGGTTGGTCGTACCAAAGTGCACGCCATAAATGACGATGAAGCACTGGAAGCAGCTTTCGAACTTACTCGTTTGGAAGGAATTATTCCGGCCATTGAATCGGCTCATGCATTGGCATTGCTGAAAAAAGAAAAAGAAACTTTTAAACCCGACGATATTGTGGTAATCACCGTTTCGGGAAGAGGTGATAAAGATATGGATACGTATGTAAAATATTTTCCAGCCCCCTAACCCCCTAAAGGGGTAACTAAATATTACTATTGATTATTACAACAAAATATTTACAGTATTATGAATAAGGAAAAGAAAATAACAGACGATGCTAACTTCAATTCCCACTTTAGGGAGTTAGGGGGCAGGATTATTGTCAATTCAAAAAAAATGCTGGCTGATTTGCAGACGCCGGTAGGGATTTATCTTAAAATTCGCGATTTATATACCAACTCGGTGCTGTTGGAAAGTTCAGATTATCACGGCGTTGAAAACAGTTATTCGTATATAGGTTTTTGTCCGATAGGCGGCATTTCAGTGAATCAATTTGTGATAAAAGAAGAGTATCCTGATGGCTCGAAAATTGAAACTCCTGTTACAAGCAAACTGACTGTGGCTGAACGTTTCGACGCTTTTCTGAAATCGGTTGACCTCGTAAAGAACGATAATCCTGTTGGCGTGAATGGCTTGTTTGGTTATTCGTCGTACGAGTCGGTTCAGTACTTCGAGGACGTGAAGCTTAAAGCACGTGAAACAGTTCCGGGAAGTATGCCGGGTTTGCATTATGTGTTGTTTAAATACATTATTGCTGTAAACCATTTCAATAATGAGCTCACTATCATTGAGAACCTGCTCGAAGGAGAAACATCGGCCATTGCTGATATAGAAGAAATTCTTACGAATAATAATATTGCAACATACGAATTCTCGGCTATTGGAGAAGAGAAATCGGATATTTCGAACGAAGATTATAAAAAAATGGTGGCACAGGGCAAAACGGAATGTTTCAAAGGAAACGTATTCCAGATTGTACTTTCACGTCGTTTTTACCAAAAATACAAAGGAGACGATTTTATGCTTTATCGCACCTTGCGTTCGGTGAATCCGTCACCTTATTTGTTCTACTTTAATTTTGGTGATTTCCGCATTTTTGGTTCGTCACCCGAAGCTCACCTGGTGGTGGATGCCAAAAAGCAAAAAGCTTATATTAAGCCGATTGCCGGAACATTCCGCCGTACCGGTGACGATGAAAAAGATTTTCAACTGGCTGAAAAACTGCGTGTTGATAAAAAAGAAAATGCCGAACACGTTATGTTGGTAGATTTGGCTCGTAACGATTTGAGTCGCAATGCCGACCAGGTGGAAGTAGAAGTGTTCCGCGAAGTACAATATTATTCGCACGTGCTTCATTTGGTTTCGAGTGTAAGTGGAAAACTAAAACCCGACACCAAAATCATCAAACTTTTTGCCGATACTTTTCCAGCGGGAACGCTTTCGGGAGCTCCTAAAATTAAGGCAATGCAACTGATTGACCAGATTGAACCACACGATCGTGGACCTTATGGTGGTTGTTTGGGCTATATTGGTTTCGATGGAAGCTTCAATCAGGCCATTACCATTCGTTCATTCGTAAGTAAAAATAACACGCTATACTATCAAGCCGGTGCCGGTATCGTTGCCAAATCGGACGAAGAAAGTGAATTGCAGGAAGTGAATAATAAATTAGCTGCGCTGAAACGTGCGGTGGAAGTGGCATCTACCCAGAATAAATAACCCTCAACCCCTAAAGGGGAGGAAGAAAAGAACCCCTAACCCCTAAAGGGGAAATGATTTACAACTGATTATTTTGAAATTGAAATTTAAAAATCTTATGATTACTCACATAAATATACAAAATGATACTAACTCCAGTTCCCCTTTAGGGGCTAGGGGTTGTCGTATTTTAGTTTTCGATAATTACGACTCGTTTACCTACAATCTGGTACATGCAGTTAAAAAGTTGGGGTACACCAATGTGGAAGTGCATCGCAACGACCAGATAGCCTTGGAAGATATTGCACGATTTGACAAAATAATCCTTTCACCGGGACCGGGTGTTCCGTCGGAATCAGGAATTTTGCTTGACGTGATTCGCACCTATGCACCTACAAAACAGATTTTGGGCGTTTGTTTGGGCGAACAAGCCATTGCGGAAGCATTTGGCGGAACATTGATTAACCTGACCGATGTACATCATGGCGTAAGTTCCATGGTGGATGTTTTAGAAGAAGATATTTTGTTCAACGGGTTGGCAAAGAAACTCGAAGTGGGACGCTATCATTCGTGGGCGGCTGAGAAATCAACGCTGCCTGAATGTCTTACTATTACCGCCGTTGACGAAGACGGAATGATTATGGCATTGGCACACAAAACCTACGATGTACGTGGTGTTCAGTTCCATCCCGAATCAGTATTGACGCCTGACGGTGAACAAATGCTGAAAAATTGGTTGGAAACAAGCCCCCCAACCCCCTAAAGGGGGAGTTAAGAAAGCAAAATTTCTAAGCATTTTCAATGCTTTTTAGATAAATTATTCAACTAAATTCAATTCAATATTCCCCCTTTAGGGGGTTAGGGGGCAGATTTATGAAACAAATACTTAATCAACTTTTCAATCACCAGTCGCTTACGCGTGTGGAAGCGGCTGAAGTGATGACCAATATTGCTGCCGGAAAATACAATGATGCGCAAATGGCAGCCTTTATTTCAGTGTATCTAATGCGTAGCATCGAACTCGATGAGGTAATTGGTTTTCGGGATGCTTTGTTGGAATTAGCTATTCCGATGGACTTGTCGGAATTTGATGCACTTGACATTGTAGGCACTGGCGGTGACGGTAAAAACACCTTCAATATCTCAACTTGTAGCTGCTTTGCTGTGGCAGGTACGGGATACAAAGTGGCTAAACACGGTAACTACGGAGCAACTTCGGTAAGTGGTTCGTCTAATGTGTTGGAGTATTTCGGTGCAAAATTCACCACCAATATTGATGTGATTAAACATTCGTTGGAAGAATCGGGATTTGCCTATTTACATGCACCACTTTGCAATCCGGCCATGAAAAATGTAGCTCCGGTGCGTAGAAACTTAGGTGTTCGTACATTCTTCAATGTGCTTGGTCCATTGATTAGTCCGGCTCGTCCGAATTATCAGTGTTTGGGTGTTTACAATTTAAAAATGATGCGTCTTTATAATTATATCTATCAGAATCTTGGCTGTCAGTATTCTATTGTACATTCGTTGGATGGTTATGATGAAGTTTCGCTAACCGATACCTGCAAAGTAATGAACAATAACGGCGAGTTTATTTATACGCCTGAACAGCTTGGTTTTAAAACGCTGAAACAGGAAGAACTTTGGGGTGGAAATACCGTTGACGAAGCAGCTCAGATATTTATGAACGTGTTGGATAATAAAGCTACCGAAGCGCAAAAAAATGCGGTGATTATCAATTCCGCTTTTGCTATTCAGACTCGTTGCTCATTTAAATCACTCGAACAATGCAAAGCCGAAGCAGTTGAATCACTCGAAAGCGGACATGCGAAAAAAGTGTTTGAGAAGTTTGTGGAGATATACAAGTAATTACTGCCACGAAGTGGCTGAATGTGAATAACCGTGGGTGAAACCCGCGGAATGAAATAGAAGCAGAACAACCCTGAAGGGGTTGAATAATAAAATAAAGAGTTCAACCCCGCTGGGGTTGAGTCAGTAGTTTAGCACTATCCGTGGGTTACACCCACGGTTATTCAGATTAAACCTTTCAGGGTTTTGAAGAACATTATGACAATATTAGATAAAATAATAGAAAGTAAAAAAGTCGAAGTTGCTTCGAGAAAACAAGCTACTTCAATAGATACCTTACAAAAGGCTCCTACTTTCTCGCGCAAATGCTTGTCGATGAAGCAAAGTTTGCTGAACTCGGAGTCGGGAATCATTTCAGAATTTAAACGTAAGTCGCCATCGCTGGGTTGGATTCATGAGGATGCCGACGTGATTGATGTAACCGCCGGTTACAGTGCTGCAGGTGCATCGGGCATTTCTATTCTTACCGATTTGGAGTATTTCGGAGGTACGCCAATGGATTTGATGGCTGCCCGACAATTTATTACTTGTCCGATATTACGCAAAGACTTTGTGATAGATGAATATCAGCTTTATGAAGCTAAAGCTATGGGCGCTGATGTAATTTTACTCATTGCTGCAGCATTGACCGTAGGGCAAACGCTTGAACTGGCTCATAAAGCACATGAACTGGGTTTGGAAGTATTGCTCGAAGTTCATAATGCCGAAGAAATTGACCATGCCAACGATTTTGTGGATATGCTCGGAGTAAATAATCGTAACTTGAAAACCTTTGAGCAAAGCATACAAACTTCTTTCGATTTGGCAGCATTGATTCCTGATAAGTTTGTAAAAGTGAGCGAAAGTGGCATTTCTAAAACAGAAACTGTGAAGGAACTTCGCAAAGTGGGTTATAAAGGTTTTCTGATGGGCGAGAATTTTATGAAAGAGGAAAATCCGGTAGAGGCATTGGTGAAGTTTATAAATGGACTTGCCCCCAACCCCTAAAGGGGAGTAAGACAAATTACTTATAATTGATAAAATTATATGATTAAAAAAGAAAAACATACACAAAACGAAACTAATTTCAGTTCCCCTTTAGGGGTTAGGGACTTTCTTGTGAAAATCTGCGGGATGAAATATCCCGAAAACATACACGCAGTAGCAGCTTTAAAGCCTGATTATATGGGGTTTATTTTTTACCCAAAATCGCCACGCTATGTTGAACCGTTAGACATTGCTACATTGAATTCATTGCCCGAATCAATTAAAAAGATCGGTGTGTTTGTCAATGAAGATTTGGAAGATATACTGACCATTGCCACAAAGTATAATTTGGACGGTGTGCAATTACATGGAACAGAACTGGTCAAGATGTGTAAGGAATTGCGCAAAGCCGGATTTATTGTGATAAAAGCTTTCCCTATTGCTGAGGCATATAATTTTAAAGTAACAAAGGTTTACGAAGGTTCGTGCGATTATTTTCTTTTCGATACGAAAACGGACGCTTATGGTGGCTCGGGACTGAAATTTAACTGGGGAATGCTGGACGAATATGTCGGCGAAACGCCATTTTTGCTAAGTGGTGGCATAGCTGCCGACGATGCTGAAGCGATATTGAAAATTGAACACCCTAAATTTGCCGGAATTGATCTTAATAGTAAATTTGAGGTGAAGCCGGGTGAAAAGAATGTGAAGTTGTTGAAAGGTTTCATGAGGGAAATAAGAACCCCTAACCCCTAAAGGGGAAGTATATTAAAATTTATATTTTATTATATTTTTGTCTGATAATAAACGCCTTACATAATAAATGTGAGGCGTTTATATTTGCCTACATTACACAAACGTTACACAAAAGAAGGTATTTATTTACAAACGGATACAAAGATATAACATTTGGAGGGAATATCGTGATATGTATTCTTTAAAAACTGTATAGCCGTTTTCTATTTCTTTACTCCGGCAATATTACACAAATCTTTTTGAATTTCAATAAGCATTTTGAGAGCCCTAGTGATTTCATCACCAGGGCTTGTTTTATAGCGTCAAAAAGCATCGTTTAGCATTGTTCATGTATTTATTAAACAGTTGATTGACTTGTACATTTACAAGAAAAAAATCAACTGTATGAAAAAAGTATTATTCAAACTACCCGACTGGTGGAAAGCTGAAACTCCCGTTCTGGCTCGTTTCTTCCAACTTATTTCCAGTGGCATTGCTGCCCTTCCCTTGTATTACGCTGCGTTACCAGCGGAGTTTAAAACAGCTATTCCGGACAGCTATCTGAAGTACATTGCCATTGTCGGTGGCGTGTGTGCATTTATCCTCCAATTCTTCAACAAGAAACAATCATGAACAAACTAGGAAAATACTTCTCATTGGAAGAATTGACAGTAACCCATGAGAACTTAGACAACACACCCGAACCTGTACAAATTCAAAAGCTGAAGGAGCTGGTCAAAAATATTCTGGATCCACTCAGGGAAATGATTGATGAGCCGATAGCTGTAAATTCCGGCTACAGAACATTAGCTGTAAACAAAGCCATTTGCGGGGCTCAAAAACCCATTAGCCAACACACCAAAGGCGAAGCTGTGGACATTGAATGTTTTGATAATGCAAAGCTATTTCAAACCATTCGTGACCACTTCCAATTCGACCAGTTAATTTGGGAGAAAGGAAATGATAAACAACCCGACTGGGTACATGTGAGCTTTAAAATCAAAGGCAACCGCAACCAGATACTCAAATATAAAAACGGAGAATACATACAACTATGAAAAATTCAAACTGCCTTTTTAAAATCATCGTGATTTTTATAGCACTGATTATCTATTCAGTGTTTGTATTTCAGAAATGTGATTCTAAGCCAGAAACACCACAACAGGCAACCATTGACCAGCGAGACATAAACGAATCAAAAGAAGATAGTTTAAATACCGCTAGAGCTTCTATTCTGCTTAATCAGAAAGATAGCACTATTCAAATGCTAAAGTCTAAACTAGCGAAAGAAAAAGCCATTACCGCCACTCAAAAAGCAGAAGCCAACAAACAGCATATTCTCAACGACACGCTCCAATCCCGATTTGAAAGAGACAAGAACCTGAGCACTTGCGAAGATCTTGTCCGGGGTTTAAAGTTTGAAATAATAGAAAAAGACAGTGTTATTGAAAGTCTCGATTCTGAAATAGACGACTATTCCTTTGAAGTGAAAGAATTGGAGGAGAAAGTGGATATTCAAAAAGGCGTTATCGACAGCAAACAAAACCTGATTGCTTGTAAAGATTCAACAATAAATTTCTACAGAACTCAAAAGAAGAAAACTGACTTTTGGAATAAGGTGAAAATCAAAGTAGCCGGAGCAGTCATATTAATTGAAACTATAGGATTACTGCTTAAATAGATTTATTGTATTGGCTGAATAGCATCAAAAAGCATCGTTTAGCATTATTTATGTATTTATAACACAGCGGTTTGTCGCTGTAAATTTACAACAAAATTATTAGTACAAACATTTAAAAACTTACAACTATGGCCAGACAATTAGGACATGTAAAGTACGGAGGTACAATCGGCGAAATTCGCCATTTCAAGATTAAAGGGATGACTGGCAACTTTGCCGGTTTAAAGGGTGGCGCAACTGGTGAGCAAATCAAGAATGATCCCGGGTTTGTCAGAACCCGAGAAAACATGAATGAGTTTGCTGCTTGTGCTATTGCGGGTAAATCTGTTCGCATTGGATTAAACCTGATCATAAAGCAAATGAGTGATGCGCAGCTGACTGGTCGACTAACTGCCATCATGAAAAAAATCAATTTGGAAGATCAGACAGAAGCTCGTGGTTATCGGGCAATCTTGGTTTCAACTCAAAGCAAGTATTTGCTTGGTTTGAATTTCAACAGAAACTTCAGCTTTGACAGTTCATTCCTTGCTCCGTTCGAATTAACCGGAAATGCAGACCGCAACAGTTCAACCCTGACAGTTCCGGCATTTAATCCGGCAAAATCAGTGATTGCTCCTTCAGGTGCCACTCACTTCCGATTGATTAATGCAGTTTCGGTGATTTCGGATTTTGCTTTCAATGCAACAACCGGAATTTATGAGCCAATTCAACCAGAATTGAATGAAGTATCAAATGTAGCCTACTCGGCATACCTTGATATTAAACTGGACATTGCAGCTCCGACAGTCATTGCCAGTGCTCTTCCGGGAGCTCCTGAAATGACAGACGATGCAACAGTGTTGAACTCGGTTGGTATTGAATTCTATCAAAAAGCCGGTAATGATTACTACCTGTTTAATGCAGGTCACGCACTGAAGATTCAAAGCACATTCTAAATCCAGTACCTGGTATTAATTAGCGAAAGGGCGTTCCGAATGGATCGCCCTTTTTCATTCCAGACAATTAAGGTGGACTTATGGCTGAGACATCATGGGTGCACTTATGTAGCACTTATGTAGGACTTTTGTATGACTTATCTATTACTTGAGTATAGTCTGATTATTTTCACCCATCATTCGGAAAACGGGAAATAACTTTTGGGGCCGTTTCATCGAGCCCGAAAAAAGTTATTCTCGTTTTTCCGCCAATGCTAACTAAAGCGAAAATGGAGCTGGTCACCAAAGGCAACCAACCCCACCCACCCTCAACTAATGTATTTGTAAAACAGCATCCGCTTGGCATTGGAGATTAAAAGCAAGTTTTGCTTGTAGTTTTTTTCCAGTACTTCCAGACTGCGGAGAGCTTCAATGGCTTTTTCAAACTGAGTAGGATTTTCATTGGCTTTATTTAAACCATCCGAAATGCAAGACTTTACATCCCGAAGCACTACAAAGGGAATGACCGAACCCCGCAACAGCGGATAAAAGGCTTTAGACTGCCACAAGCTATATGACAGCCAGTAGATTTGTTCTTTTTCTTCTTCGCATTTAAATTGAATTACGAAGCAATTTGGACAGGGAGCTACAAGCGGCTTGCCGCTGTTATTTCCTTTATTTAAAATGAAAAAATGAGGCATATTATAAATAACGCCCGAACGATAAGATTTGATAATAAAAGTACACATGACCCTGGGATTAAATGGTAAAAACTAAAAGCAGCTGCTGCGCCCGTAAATAATTTTTACCCCCAGAAAAGAGAAAGAAAAAGAAGAAGAAAAAAAAGAAAAATATAGCCATCTCTTTAGGCGGACGGATTGGGCTGTCAAGGTTTTTGGGAAAAATACTACCTGAAGCTTGCGGAAGTGTGGAGATTTTTTCTCAAAACACGAAGTGCCCGACCTTTACTGCCCAAAGCGTTGGTCTGTGTTGGCCGCCTTATCTTTGCTAGATTTTTTATTTTTTTGTCGGTAAATATTATACTCAAAAAGTCCTTGTTGTATTTGTCTTTTTGAATCCTTTTGGAAAAAGAAACCATTCCTTATCAAAGCCAAAAGGGTTCTTTCATTGGGGCAAACTCTACGCAGAAAATAAAATATACCGCTGGAAATGCGAGGGAAAAGAGCTTGGGTAGTGACTGACTGAATTAATGGAGCTTGCGAAATGGAAAGGAAGGAGACTACCGAAGCGGTGGGGTGCTGAGGTGTATGCTTGTAATGTAGGCAAAATGAAGTGTAGGGTCAGCGGAGGAACGACAGCTGATCCCGGAACGAAATGGAGCTGAAATGGAATGCATATACCGCAAGCACATGGATAATCAACTCGATATATATTTATTTTCTGCACAACTAATGGGTGGTGGGGTCTCATTGTGGCTTTCTTATATTGGCGGAACGCCTTTACACTTTCCGTTCTGCCTTTAGGCGTTTTAATGGGGTGGACTCGCCGCAGTATGAAAAATAGACCATTGGAAATGCGTTGGAAAAGGGCATGGGTGGATTAGGCGAGTAATGAAACAGGGGTTGTGGAAAGAAATGGAGCTTTATTGGCTGTTTGTGTGTGGATTGATTTGTGAGAGGATTACAGCCGGAAAGTGAAATGGAATGACTGCGTGGATTGTGGAATGGAACAACTAAACCACCTATGCTGAGTGGTGCTGAAGTGGGTGAAATGAACTGAACGCAATGGAGTGAAGGGTGGACGCGAAGTGAGGCACGAACAGCGTCCCCCGAAACGTAATGAGAGAAGAGAATGAACCTACCGCAAGCACATGGAAATAAAACTCGACGTATTTTTTGATACTGCAACAACTGCTGGGTGGCGGGGAATTTTGTTGGTCTTTCGGGCAGCGGAGCGGGGCAAAAGCGTTGATTTTGTGCGGCTATTATACATAATGGGGTTATAGGCTTTTTTATTGGGTTTATCCCCAGCTGAAAGCTGAAAAAGACTATTAACTACATGTTATGTATAATAGCTTTGAGTTGGCTTTTTTCTGGCGCATCTTTTTTGCTCTTTGTGGGTGGATTGAAACAGTGGTTTTGAAAAAACATCACTGTGAAAGAAGGGTTGATTGCAAAAAATGTGACAGAAAAAAAACAACGAAGCGTGGATTGTGCGGAAGCCACAAAAAAGACCGTGCAAGCCATGAGGAACGAATGGTGGGGATTTTTTGTGGCTGGGGATATTGCCTTGCGGAGTTGCCCGTAATTATCTTTCAGGCGAAGCCTGACCGTTGTTTCTATACGATATTTGAGGTAACCCTATAAATTTATTTTATTTTTTCCATATAGGCTCATTTTGCCAGTTGTTCATGAACCCAATTTTATAAATAGGGATATTCGGATTCTGTTTAAATAACGTTAGTAGTTTGGTTTTAATCTCATTATTAGAATCAACAGCATTGCAAAGATAGACCATTGAGGTAATTACATAAAAAGGCTTTTTTTCCTGAACAGGGGTTATGCTGTTTTGAAGCCATTGAAAGCGTGGATTTATTATTGTATTAGGTCGTTTAACCATATTACGACTCCAAATACGAGAATGGTGTGCAATAATATTTCTTAAATAGGAAATAGCTTCTAACCAACTTGAAAGCTCGCTATGAAGATTCAACCCCATTTCGTTTGCAACAATTGATTTTTGTGGAAGTTGGTGTTTTAGATTTTTGTATATTTTTGAAAGTGTACCAAATGTTGCTACTTCAAAAATTATCCAAGCGTCAGGATTATTATTCGGGTGTCTGTAACGATAGTCTTTGGCAAATATCTCACCACTTCTATTGAATTCTGCTTGTAGGTCTGCTAAATGAACAGCATGAAGATCTTTATTTTCAACTATTGAATCGTCTAAATACCATAAGCCACCAAAAGCTTGAGATAGGTGATAAATAAGTTTTGCCCGTAAAGCGATTTCAATTATTTCGATAGCATCAAAAAGTACTAATCTTAGTTGACGGTCAAAGTTGTAACGACCAATGACATCTTCAAAATAAGAATTGGGATTAAAAATGTGATTTACTTTATCGGACTGCATGTCCCACCAGTAACCTTTTAGGCGATAGTAGCTTATATGGCTTAAATGTGAAGGAGCATCTTGTTCTTGTCTGAATAACATGCCACGACTTTTTAGCAGAGCAATTTGTTCACTTATTGAGCGAGATACTTTATTAGGCATGACTGTAAAAAAAAGAATGACCCGCTTGCAGTTCTTACGGTATGCAAAGCGGGTACTGTTATCTTTAATGGATTTGAGTCCGAATTATCAATGAATTATGCTGCAAAAGTAAAGAATTATTAGATAGCAACCAAAAGAAAACAGAAAAATCATATTTTCTTTTTAGTTTTTTAGCATTTAACGGAAATGTAGGAAATTGGATATTCTTCGAAGAATATCCAATCGACCTTTCCTACGTTTATTAGAGTTTGAATAAATTTTCCACAAGATTCTTGATTGCTCAATTATTATGCTCTGCGATAACTAAACGTAAACAATAGGAATAGTCTTTAAACTATTTTACATCTATCACTATGGGCGACACATTCTTAAATTGAGGCATGGTCTGACCTACCGGAGCATTAATAAATGTAGGGTCGGATAGTATATATTTTTTGTTTTTATACATCAAATAGTCACCATTTACTTCTGAATTAAATGCTACGGCTGTAGCAACATGATATGGGTAATTGAGGCCGACCACTTTTAAACCCATAATTTCGCGAACTAAATATGAAAAGAGTATTGCCCTATCTTCACAGTCAGAGTATGGATAATAAAATAGTTCTTCGGCAAAAAAGGATTTTTCACGACCAAATTGCTCATCATCGGTTTTATATTGAAAAGCAGTTTGCACAAAATGTAGCAGGAAATTAGCCGCTTTCAATTCATCCATTTGGGAAGTATAAGGTTTCAGCAATTCAACCAATGATTGTTTTGCCTGAGTGGAAGTGGCGGCATTAAAAAATACACTTAAGTCTACTTGTGGATAAGTTTTGTAAAAATCAATTAAATCTGGATTATAAGCCACTCGTAAGTTGTAAGTCTGATGGTCGAAATTGAATGATAGTGCTTTTTCTGCTCTTCGACCCGCAAAGTTTAGCGAATTGATAATATTCAGATCCAATATTTGGGCGGATGTGGAATAATCTTTATCGTAGGTAAAAAAAGAGCCACCGTTGATATCCGGGAATAAATAAAATTGTTTGGTACCAACTGTCATATAACTTTTTGCATAAATTTGCTGCTGCACCGGAACAAGTAAAGCAATCTGTTGGTCTTTAAATGCAACACGAACACCATATCCTGAACGAACCAACAAAAACCAGGTCATTAGCCGTGCAGAATTTTCATTTGTTGAAAACAGATTGTTTGAAAATTGCTGAACAAGTTCAAAATAGCCGTAATCATTCATCTGTAACTCAGACTTGGCTTTTAGCAATTGTTCTACCACAGGCGTATAATTACAAGTACTTGCTTTTTCCCAAAAAGCACTGATAGCATTTTGACTGACTTCAGACAGAGCGCAACTTCCCATTGCCACATCATAGGGAATGGAAAATGTTCGACCAAAAAAATCAATACTTACCTTATTGACATTGGTTTCATCTTCTGCCGGTTTGCAAATTGGTTTTGCCGGTTGGGTATCCGGTTTAGGAACTATAACAGGAGCAACTATTGCTGGAATTGAAGGTGGAATATTAGTAGGTTCAGGAGTTGAAGTGGGAGGCACGTAAGCAGGTACAACATCCGGTTTCGGCTTTAGAGGAGCTTTTTTACCTGAAAACACAGTGAATATCTCCCATTCTTTACGTAAGTAATCCGCCCATTCGGCATCACGTTTACTCACATAATCAGCATATTCTTTTTGCAGTTGGTTAGTCCCTTCAGCATTCGCCTGTTGAAACTTTTGCATTTCGGCATGTTGCTTTTTCTGGTACTCGCTGATTGTTTGTGCCGAAAGTGTGCAAGAAAATAGAGCTATTAGTAATAATGTAAGATTTTTTTTCATGATTGTTATTGATTTTAAGTTATTTCTTGGTCCTTAGTCACGGCTTCACTTGGAGTGAAGCCGTGACTATTGGTGAAGTTTGGGATTAGAAATAAAATCCTAACAACTTGTGCCAAAATTTGCTCAATTATTCAACATATCCCAGAGGAACGGATCATTTCTTAGTCGTTCCGATTTTTGGCTTCTTGATAGAGTCAGGAATGGTATTACTATTACTATTAATAACAGTGTCAGATTTATTTTTATTGGGGTTATGTTCGCCATCTTTATTGTTGGGACTTTCTTTGTTGTAAGTGGCTTTAGTTTTAATTTGGGTTGCTATTTCTGGATTTGGTATGTCATTATAATTATCTTTTTGGTTGGTAAGATTTGTCGGTGAAAAATATTTATAATATAAATCTAATGAAGTTGCTATTCCAACTAAAATTGTTACAATTGAAGCTAATATAATTAGAGAATTTGTTAACCATTCAATTCGCCGTTTAAAAACAAAGCCACCATTTTGTTTTAGTCTTATTCCTCTACTGGTTAAAGAATATGTTGGTGATTTTATGTGGTCTCCTGAAAAATCACCTTTATTTATAACAACATATCTCTCATCTTGTAAAATATCCATAATCAATAATACTTCAGCATCTGTCCAGTCTAATCCGTACTTTGTTTTACCAAAAACAGCTATTTCAGTCGTGGGTATTGTTTTAAATATTAACTGATTTTCATCATATAGGATATCTAAAACCTTATCTAGTTTTGATTCTAATTTCATAATTTTCCGATTTTTCATCCTATGAAGTGCATAATTGTTGCGCTTCAAATAATTATATTCTGTTTTTTATATTGCTATAATCGTTAATGATAAATGGTGGATTTGGTGAATTCGTTACCCGCTGGTTTATATTTTTTACCTTAGGCTGTATGCAATTTGACAAACAAGTTGTGTTACGTCTTTTGAAACGGATTACAAATCCGAAGAATACAAAGGGTGGGATTGGAAATAAATCCCACCCTCGAGCAACGCCCATATTCTGAACATCTAATCAATTACAAATCCGATTGGACGGGGTTTGAAAACCAAATTAAATCCACTTGATTGTTATTGACAATAGTACTCCCTGATGCAACAGTATTTACAATGCTGTTCTTATAATATTCATAACTTGGATCTGAAAAGATTGATACTAATCCTGATTGTGTTTGTGGAAGAGTATGCTTAATAAACTTATCAAGAAGGTAAGTGCTTCCTGTCAGATTCAAATGATCTACTACAATTGGATTCAAGTGACCAAGTTCTATCGAACATTTATGACAATAATAGTTTTTCATTTTGAGTTATTTGTTTATGTTATTCATATAGAATTAAATCTAATTACAATTAAATTCATGTTTTTTATATCGAAAAAATGACTTAATCCAAAAAATCGTTTAAATAAAAATAGTCAACCATTTTTACAGCTTTTATTATACATTAGTTAACAGCCTGAAACGACGTACTATTATCATTTAAATCTACAATTTCTCCGTAAGCGGCGTTTATTCTTATTCTCAATGTTCTTCCACTCCCAACATCCATCGCAGAAAGTATAGCTACATCTTGACTTACTATTCTTATTTCTATATTCGTAAAACGAAGTTTGCCTCTACTATAACTAATGGTAAGGTCACCAATACTATAACTTAACCTACTCCCATCGTCTGATTTAAAAGAATGACGACTTAAAAACTCATGTACTGCACTTGTACAAGTGAAATAATCACGGTTTGAGCGTTGATAACCTCCTGTGCATGCTGAGGATTGTGTTGAATTTTGTCCAACTGATTTTGATTGGGTATTTGTAATCGGCTTATTTTCAGCTACAGAAACATTCACGTAAAATGTTGGGTTATAAGTTCCGTCTGAGTAAACAGTATTAGAACAATAAGGGCTATATAATAAAAATTTAAATATTCCACATTTATCTAATTTGATTGAATTTCCTGGCCAAACTTCATTCGCATCACATGTTGAAAGCTCACCACCCCACACATCAGTATAAATGTTAATATTTCCTGAATTGAAATCGGATCTTAACCCACCTTCTGTGCCTTCTGGTATAAACGCAATTGTCTGACCGACATTAATATTGATATAGCTATTATTAGAAGCAACAATTTCACCACTATTATATTTAAAATATAATTTTATGGCGTTAGAAGAAGCCATATCACTTCTTTCAATAACCTTGCATTTAATTTCCTGATTAACAATATGATATTCAAGTCTTTCAATATACTCTGTCGCAATAATTGAATTATCATCCCCTTTGATTTCCGCTAAAGGGTCTGAATGTGTTTCTACTTGAACATTACCTATTGAGTCTAATTTTGTTATAAAATAATTACTAATACCATGTGCACCACCATTATTGAATACGGACAATAATAATGCATTACTGTTGGTTTTCAATAGATATGTTGATTCAGGCTGATATGCTTCTACTTCTTCAGATTTTTTTATTGGTGACCATACATTTTCATTTGAATAGATCCTATCATATTCGCATTGAAATACATTGATTTGTATAATTTTATCATATTCATTTTTGGCTTTTGTTGTTGTAGTAATTAAAAATTTCTCCTTGTTTGGAAAAAAAACATAATTACTCTTTTCTATTTTCCAACCTTTAAGTATGGGTAATTCATGTAATTTTTGAATTATTTTTTTTGCTTCAAGTACGTGTGTGCCTTGTTTGTTTTTGTCAATATAAGTTTGATATGCTTCGAAACTCAACATTTTTTCGGTTTCAGACCATAACGCACTATCATATTTAATTGCAGCAACTTTAAAATGCTTACCATTAGGATACGTCTTCAAATATTCTTGATATGATAATGAAGTGTTTTTTAATTTTACTGAATCCCAAAAAGTTTCGTCCGCTCTATGTTGGTAGTTAAATACTAAAAACAATAAAAAGACTATTGCTATGATTACACTTACAATAACTATTTTATATGATTGCTTTATTGAATCCATATTAAATTATTTTGACTAAAAACATGTATATAATTGATTTATTTTACGGAAAATTAGTTGTTTGTACTATGAATTAGGTTTGTAAGGTAAAGTTAATTTATCCAGCACCAGAAAACCTTGCAACTTTTAATTTTTTAGTTGCTCCACAATTCTTTTTTGTTACTATAAATTCTCCGTGATCAATAGCAAATTCATAACCTAACTCAGTTAATTTTGGGTTAATAATTATTGTAATCTTATAATCATCATTTTGGTAAATTTCTACATTACCATTAAAAGATACTCTTCTAAATATCTGAATTTGATTATTTACTTTTGCATAGCCAAGATAATTTGGCATCGTATAAGAAGTTCTATCTTCATTATATATTTTAACACTACTATCTGGACCCCAACGAAAGACATACTCATTACCTTTTTCGTTCTCAACCGAATAAGTGGGGTCTCCGTTACCCCAGTTATTTGGAACGTCTTTATCATTTATTCGCCCAATATCTAATTTGTAGAAAACAATAAATTTATTCGCATCATGTTTATGCTTCCCCAAAGGATATTTTTTAATGTAATCTATGTATGCGGAATCAGTTTTAGGTGAGGATAATGCTCTATTCCACAATAATTCTTCTCTAATACTATCGGCTTTGACGAAATTATTACCCTTGGGAAATTTTGAAATAAACGAATCATACGAAGCTAAAGTATTTATTTTAAGGGCATTCTCCCAATAAATATATTCAATCAAACTATCGGCCGATGTTCTATACCGACCATCTGGAAACGATTTTATATAATTAGAATAAGAAACTATATTATTTTTTGTTTTAGCTAACTCCCAAGCATTATTTTCTTTTGTGCGTTTATAAATCACAACTGATGTAATTAGGACAATAATTGTAGTAATAGAAATGCCTAGAATTAAATTCCTCTTAGTGTTTGTTTCCATAATATTGATTTAATTTTTAGTTTATGTTTTCTTTGATAATAATCTTAATCTGCTCACAATCTTTCAACAAACAATCAATCCGTGAAATATCTAATTCATTATTGACAATAGGTTTTACAGGATGCATTATTGTATTTCTTAAATCATAATAAGTTCCTTTTTCGCAGAATTTCAGGATAAATGTATTTAGAACACGATATTTGTCGGGTAATGTGTCAATTGTATTTTTAAAAATATCACCTAAGTCTTTTGAATATAAGTACTCAAAGAGAGAGTTGTCCTTTCCTTCTTTTCTCGATTTCACAAATGATTTATAGCCCTGTGATTTTTTCAATACATTCATAATTTCTAATTCCAATTCCTTATTGTTCGAACATTCAGATTTTAAGATATTGGAAATAGAAACTTCTAGTTCAGAAATAATTTGATATAAGTAGTTAAATACAATTTGGCAGTTTAAATTAACATCTGATACAAACCCTAACACATTTTGAGAATCTTCTAAAAAATAACCCCATTTTTTATCATTATGAAACCTGTGAATAAGATCATTAAAGCTTGTACGATAATATATTTTATTAGTATTATCAATATCAGAGATTTTAATATTTCTATAATCATTTCGGTTTAGAGTTTGATAATATCTTTTAATACTTCCATCCTCTTCTATTATTGGTAAAATATCAAACTTAAATTCAGTCATTATTTGCTTTGCTGAAATTTCATTTACTTCTGGAATAGCCTTCCAACTCCATTTGTTTATACCTATCTGAGCTGCTGTTAAATCAAATGTTGGTTTATAATTGAACTCTTCTTCAATGAGCAGTCCCGCGTGGGCGATGGACGTCAAGCCGAGTGCCGAGACCAGAAATGCCA
>Ga0118677_10003412_pt1 | contig 30094 bp, 29 predicted proteins | sample AliMusrvi5mmetaG_FD_86154 | JGI IMG/M metagenome (GOLD analysis project Ga0118677, IMG submission 86154) | reverse complement strand
CAAAAAAAGGAGCATGAGACAGCTCCTTCAGGGTATGATAAAGATTATTTCTTTATTTTTTGGATATTTTCGATCAGTTTATCTCGTGCGGGATAAGTTTTCTTTATTTTTTCCATGTACTCTGCAGCTGATCTGCATTTATTGCGATACGCAAAGTGAATCGCACTATTCACTATCGCTGACAGATCTCCGTCTTTGTCCATCCTTTTTTCGAAGGCGCGATCTTTTTTTTCGTCCATCTGTTTGTAGACGTACTCGAGGATTTCCTCGATATTATAATTTTCTGTTTTTTTCATTATTCCTTAGATTTTTTTTGAAATTTTTTGAGAGTTTTTTGCATCCGTACTTCAAACTCGTCCCGTTTTTTTTGCGTGAAGGCTTCATATTCTTCACGTGTTGTCAGATTGTTTTGTATGCAGACGCTTAGGATGTTATCCTGCATGATATACAGATTATCATCTGCGTCAGGATCATTTACGGCTTCTTCTATCGCTGTCTCGATATCTTTATCAAAGGCAGCTTCTTCCTCTTCATTCATCTCATGGAAGGTGTTTCTGAGGATTCTTTCTATTTGTTCTTTTTGTTTGTTCATATTTATATTTTTTTTATATTTTATATTTTTTTATATACAAAAGTCAAGTCTTTCTTTCTTTAATCACCAAAAAATATGCGTACAGCCTCCTTCTGTCTTGTATGTTTTTTTGTGTTATTTCTTTATGATCGCTTCGATAGCTGCGAATCCCATTTCTTCCTTGTCGTTGATCAAGATATATAATTCATCTCCTGATTTTCCTTTGAAGAACGTGACGGCTGCCTGATTGAGGAAGTAATTTTTTCCATCATCGGTGATCGCTACGAATTTGTTGTCATCAGTCTTGGAAAGGACTGCTCTGATATGTTTTCTCTCTACGGGTTGAATCAATTTGTAGATAAATTTCCCATCTTCCAATATTTTGAGTTTAAGGAGATCTCAAGGAACAAGCTTAGTTTTGCTTGAATAATTCAATGGCACGGGATATTTTTTCTGATCGACTCCGACCATGAAATATCCATCGAATTTTCCTTCAACCACTTCAGCATTCTCTTCGGAATAGCTCTTGAGGTCTTGGTTTCCCATTGTCTGTTCAGCGTCTTTGTGTTCTACACTTGCAGGATCTTCAGGATCGAACTTCGCTAATTGATTGAGCGTAAGTCTTATTCTCTTCATGTCATTTTCCATGTCTCCCAAAAGATTCTGTACGAATTGTACCATCTGTTGGTGTTTTGCCATCATTTCGTCTTTGTTTACCTTTTTTGGTGCTGCAGCTTTAACTGGGGTAGTTTTAGTTACTGGTGCAGTGACCTTAGCTACTGAAGTAGTAGTTTTGGTTGCTGAAGTAGCAGCCTTTACTGTTTTAGCTGTTTTAGGCTCTACCTTTGCTGTTGTTGCTTTCCCGACTGGGTCGGACTTTTGTGTTTCTGCCATGTTTTTGTTTTTAATAGGGTAAAACGTTCAAACGCTTAAACGATGAAATGCTCTCAGATGATTTCTATTGCTAGCAATCGATTGGTCATTTTCTCGTTTATTCGTTTCGTCTGTATTAAGTATATTGGTTTTTGAAAATTTTGCAAATTTTTCTTACATAAGAAATATTTGTACATTCTTCCGGTCAAAAACACTAAAACGTATTTTTGGGGAAGAATGTACAAATATTTGTTTTTGGTAGAATATCCTCTGAAAAATTTATGAAACAAATATTTGTTTATCAATAAATATTTATCCATTCTTCAATCAAAATACTAAATCATATTTTGAAGGAGAATGTACAAATTTTTCTTTATACCACTTTTTTATTGACCAGTATGTATGGATTTCTCTATCGACTAAGTATGCTCTCTTATAATAGATACTATATTTTTCATATAAAGAAAGCCATGGAATTTCCATGGCATGCTGATTATTGTTTTTTCTTATAGTTTTCTGTCCCATTTTTCCCAGGGAACTTCATCGGTTTTGTATTCCAACCAATCTTTGATATTATTGATGAATTTTTTTTTATTCAATGTTTCAAACTTTATCCTGCGGAATTGATTTATCCTGCGGAATTGATTTATTGGTCTTTTATTCTGATCATTTATATTGAATTCCAGTTCATCTCTGTAATGGCTATTTTTGATTGTTGGATCCCATTTACTCCAATCGAATTTGATTGAAATGATGATATACCGTTTTTCATTTTTGGACATTATCCAGCAACATCCAGGAAAACTTGATGTCAGTGATTCATAGTGAATACGTCCGAGTTTTTCTTTCTCGCATTTTATGTTTACTTTTGCTCCTTTAAATTTCTTTTTGAGGGTTTCAGCGAGCATTTTGTTTGCACTTGTGAGTACATTGTGTACTTTTTTTGCGATTTTGTTTAAGATTGTTGTGTTCATTTTTTATCTGTTTATATTTTTTTAGGTATACTAAAATACTTCCAGAAGTCAAGTCCTTTGTTTTTTTATTCCCTGAATGTGCCTTTGATTTTCTTGTTTTTTTTTGTTTTTGGCTAGGAAATAACCATAACACAGTCATTCATTACGAATGACTAATTTTTAATTTTCAATTTCTAATTTTTAAACCCTAAGAATTAAGTTGTAAGGTAAGTTTCAAGCTTTAAATTATATAACCTATTTTAAATTTTAAATTTTCAATCTATGAAAAAGCTGATAAGTATATTCGCTGTTACCCTCTTGATATTCGGCGTCACCAAAGCTGCTTCTGGCGATTTACGAGATTGGATGGATAATCTAAATAGTGAAATCCCTTTTGGATATACGGTCAACCAAAAGATTACGGTTGATCATGTTACTGTAAATGATATCGCGATTACCTCACCCGTCATCGAAGACGAGCTTGGGAATAAAATCACAAAATATACGGTGATGTATTCTCAGTATCCATTATCTCAGATATTGGAAAACACCGCTTTGCTTGATCAATCCATAGAAAAAACCTTTGAGTTTACAACGGTAGGCACTTCAGTGACTATGCAACTTACTGCGACTTGAGATACTATTACTCCAAGTTCTGTCTATTATCTTTCTATCATCCCCAAAGATCAGAATGGAATCCTTGGAGAGATATCCAATGAAATCTGGTTTAAACTAGCAACTCAGACTTCTGGAGAAGGTACTGCCACAGGTACTGATGTTCATGCGGCACCAGGTGCAGATATGAGTTTGGCTAATGTAACGAGTACGATAACCAATAATAGAGCAACATTGAGATGGACATCTGTTGCTGGTTCTGATAAGGTTGATATCTTCCTTTGGAATCCGACGAGTGGAATATTTGAGAGGCTTGCAAGTGTAAATATGAGCGATGAAACCTATGCGTTCACGCTTACGAGAAATGGTGAATATATCATCAATTTTATGCCAAATAATGGAGGAACGGAATATCGTTATACCTTTGTTGCCAATGGCATCACCGCAACTACGATTCCAAAAACAACCGTGACACCTATCATCTGAAAAATTCCTAAGACGTGACCAGGAGAAAATATACTCATTGTTTTGGCCATTACCTTGGTTCTCTATCTTGGGTATAGAAGAATAAGAGCCAAACATTAAACAAACATATTTATTAAATATATGAAAATCTGCTTAATTGCAGATTTTTTTAAACGCTCCGTTAGGCTTATCCCGCTTTGCGGGACTTCACTTCGTTCGCTTTTGGATATTAAAGCATCAGAGCGGACTTTCCAGCCTTAGGAATTCGATGCGGTTGGACTTGCTATGGGTATGATTAGTTATAACTTTCTATCGAAACAACTTATAGATTCCTACAGTAATCACTGTCGTTGGTCGGCCTATGAGTTGGGTGAAGATTGATGCTATTTTTTTCTTGTGGGTTTGCCTGACGAGTGTTGCTCGTTGTTCGGCAGGTATGATCTGTTGTCCTAATGATTGTTCAATGGCTACTATTTCTTGATGAATACTATCTATGTTTGCAGGATAATTTTTATGTTCAGATTCCATCACTATTTTTATTCCTTTGCTTATCTGAAGTGCTGGATTGTTGTATTGTACTTTAGCGATTTGGTATCGTATGGTATCGTAGAGGAGGACTAGGTTTTCGTGAATCTTTTTTTGTCTTTTCAAAAACCCTCTATGGATGGTAACAAGAATGATCAATACGATAATATAGCAAAAAATGATGAGCAGGACTCGACTTGCAGTATCGATAGCAAGGTTGGTAAGCCTCGAGAAGAAGGTTGTGAGAGAAGTGGATTGAAGTCGAAGAAGCATGAGAGAAGGAATGAAAAAATTAAATGTTATATCAAATTAGAATAATCTTGAGTGAATCCAGGATCGTTTCTCTCCTTTCAGGTATAGTTTAATACTGTTTTGCATTCGGGACATTCAGCATAGTCTGAGTCAAGGTAAGTAGGATGTGATAGAACTAAATTATTTTTTACATCCAAACATCTGGTACAGAAAGGGCCCTTATCATCAAGGTAATAAAAATGATTTTTAAGAATCACCTTATTTTTAATTTCTAGTCTTTGTTTTAATTTCTGGTTTTCTTCTGTTAATTTTAATATTTCGCCTTGCATTTCAAACATGGTACTCTGGAGGTCCATTATTTGATTATACTCATCTATTTTATCAGCCTTTCTTAATGTTGTTCCTATTCAAGTGATGATGTCGGTTCGTCACATATCTTAAGTATTTAAATGATAAAGATTATTTTTTAAATGCTTTAAACAATAAAACTAGAGAAATCAAAACACTTCCAGCAAAAATAGATTGTCATACATATCATATTGTAAAACAAATGTTTTCTGTCATGTTAGTAGAAATACTTCGATTCTCCTTATCGTAACAACTATAAGAGCTAATAAAGATTTTGTGTATCAAAACAATGATAATAATGAAACCAATAATTATCAAAATCTTTTGAATGTTTCATTTTATAAATTTTAAAAGCCTTGTTTTCATAGTTTTTTGCTAACAAAATAAAATTACATTACATTACCTCTTTCCATACTTTCATAATCTTTCAACTTTTCATCATGATCGGAATAAAATTTCTCCGGAAGATCGGGATTTTTTGATTGATGCACCATTCATTTCGTGTCTTGCTTTTGTATCTATCTTTTTTTTGAGGAAATCTAATTGTAGATCAAATATATTCTTTTTTCTCTATGTTGTAATTTTGTTCTTCTCGAGTGATATTTCATAGCTTAGTTATTTTCTTGGACTTCTCAATCGTTTTTTGTCGAAAAAATTTGGGTGCGGAAATGAAATAGATATTCCCATGTGATTTGAAGAGGTAAGTTGTGTTGAAATATTTATATCCACTCTCTTTGTCCTGCAAAAATGCTGTTCGTTCTTTGAGCAGAGGAGTCGTGATGTTGTTGGAGCTGTTTAGTTTTTTCATCACTTGCATGACGTGTTCTTTCGTTATATCTTTGGGGTTGATCATTCGTTGATAGGCGAATGTTGCGTGTCGATTAAGTGAGAGAGGAATAGGTTTCAGAATAATTTTCTTTTGTTGTGATATGGGTCATTCCAATTGCTCGTAGATATTTTTCATACTATCGATAAATGAATTTGTCGTCGTGGTCTGTTTGTGCGCAAGCTTGTAGAAGCTAGGCAGTATCTTGTTTCTTAGCTTGTTTCTTAAACTCATTTTCTCGTCGCTGTTTGTAGGATCAGTAATGAAGGGGATGTTGTTTTTTTTGCAGATAATAGTTATGTCATCTTTTGTTAGTCATAAAATCGGTCTTAATACCTTGATTCAACCAAGTAAATGATGCTCTTCTTGCGTCTGCATAGCGATGAATCAATTGAGATTCGCTCCGCGAAGTAGGTTGAGAAATGTGCTTTCTATGCGGTCAGTGAGATTGTGTCCGAAAATAAATTGATCGATGTGATGTTTTTTTGCGTAGAGATTGAATGCTTCATATCTTCGTTTTCTCAATTCAGCTTCACTGGTTTTTTTATTTTTTGTCCTGGTAGCTATGATGAGCTGAGTATCTTTGAAAAATGTTTTGATAAATTGTTCGTCAGCTAGATTCCCCGGTCTTGTAGAGTGGTTACAATGTATAAAAAACAAGTTTTGTAAACTATATTTATTCTCTAAAAAAAAATTGTACATCAAACATGCAGTCAACATGCTATCTGCACCCCCGCTTACGGCTATCATAATCTTTTCACTACGTTTCACCTGGCTTTTGAGTAGTTTAAATCATGTCTGCTGCTGGGCAAACGTATAAGATATTTTTTTGATATCCCTTATAGTACCTATTGTCTTTCACGTTTTTAACATAATGATGTGATTTGAAAATTTCTGGTAAAACCATATACTTAGTACAGTTATGTTTTTACTTATATTTTTTCCAACTTCAAATGAAAGATTCGTCCTGAAAAAAAAAGGATAAAGTAATCAAAGAAAAAATCGTTAAAGAAAAAACAATTAAACAAAAGATTGCTAAGACTTCACCTGGAGGTACCAAGGAGCATTCCTTGCGTGACAAAATCTTCAAGATCAAAATTGCTGATTTATTAAATGAAACAGGAAGAGAAGATCAAATCGTATTTGATCATAAATTTTCCGATCAATTGCTGAACTTGAACGATGAAGGGATAACTTGAACATTTGTTATCCAATCTTTGGATACAAACTCTTTACTCGGAACGCTTACCGACGTTACTGCTCGTTTTCATGAAATTTGTGATAGTTGCAGAGCTTCGTTTCTTAGATCAGTAGATATCCCTTTGTATACTGCAAGATTTGTTTTCGAAGACGAAGCAATCAAAGAAAAAGAATTGGCAGAATCTGAAGAAGTGGTTTTTCATATTGATCCAAAAGCAGAAACCATCAATATCGAAGATATGGTTGTCCAATCTATTTTTTTGAACGATCCTTTTGTGAAGCGTTGTGATGCCTGCACCAAGCGTTTGGAAAGTGTGGATGATGAAGAAGATTTGGGTGAATTTGAGTCTAAGGGGAATATAATTTTTAGCTAAAAAAGTATTATTTTAATTTAATTTTTTACAAACCCCCTATATCCCCCTTAACAGGGGGATTTTATGGAAAGAATATTTTCCATTATCCCTCCATGTTAAGGTCTCGATGCCCCTTGAGGGTAGAGGGTTAGGGTGGGTTTGTTGTTTATTTATTCTCCTTGTATTTTTTTCCATGTTATTTATGATTTCTCTACTTTATCTCTTATCTTAATCATGTGTCGATTCCGTCGTTTACTCTTGTCTTGTATTCTTTGTCTCTTTGTAGGGACGAGTTTTGCTGCGTTTTCTGTGGATAGCTTTATCGCTGATTTTCAGAGTAAACAGGCGATGCTTTCTCTTGCAGAAAAAAAAGCATATTATCTTCAGGTATATAATAATTTATCATTGCTCGCTATCAGAAATCGCAGTGATGCAGAACAATTGAAGATTTTTACCACACTCAAAGACTATATAAATACTCAGATACAAAATCTTTGATCTACTTCATGAACTTCTTCCGTAGTTTCTTCTATACTGCAAATTCCCAATGTCGATCTAGCAAAAATCAGGAATACCTGGCTGACATTACACAATACGGAAAGAAAAATAAAATGACTGACACCATTTACATACAGTTCTGCGCTTGAATGAACCGCTACTACTTGGGCAAATCATCTTGCTGATATTGGAAAAACAAGTCATCAAAGGAAAAGCAATGATGGATATTATTCCTATGACAGTATCAAATCGTGGTTTGGTGATCAGTGAATTATTTTTGCCGGCAAAGAAAAAGATGGTCAGGCATTATTCACCGAAAATCTGTGACGATGATATTATACCTGCAAACATACTGATTGTACTGATGACTTTATCAAAGCAATCACAACGAGTCGGACATTTTTTATGAGTGAAAAAGGTAGCTCATATCGTCCACATTACAATGCTATTGTGGGGAATTATTCTCTGATCGGTTTAGGTATATCGATATCAGGCAATAAATTCTATCTTGTCAGTCATTATACTCAGGTCTTGAAATAATATGTTATTTCCTTATCCTTGGTTGCGTTGAATGTTTTTTATCAGTATTCTACTCTGATGATGAAAAAAATATTTACTCTCCTTCCTATTGTCGGTTTGATTCTTGGTGCATTTGCTATAGCTACTGAGATAAAAACTACTGATCCGCTTCCTCTTGGTCAACAACTTTCTGATGTCGTAATACATTGCATCAAAACTGCTGTAGAAACCAAAGAGACAACTCTTCTTTCAGCTGCTACTACGTATCAAAATGGATACTTAGCTGCATTAACTACCAAAAAAACTGCAATATTTGCCGCTTGGGACAAAACTACCAAGAAAGAGATAAAAACAGCATTGACCATAGCTTCCAAAGTATACAAAGACAGTATGAAAACGATTAAGAAAACCTTGAAAGCTTCAAAAAAATCAGCTAATAGTACGTACAAAACTGATATAAAAGCATGCAAATCGAATAGTTTGCAAGATTTGACTGCTCTGCATGACGAAGAAGACTAATATACTGATATGTTTTTTTACGAAACAATCCGCCTTTGCTAGGGTGGATTTTTTTTGATGTCGTTTATTGAATAGTATGAAATAGACCTCTAAAAATTTGCAAAATATATAAATCTGACTATAATAAGCATATGATTTTTTATATAATTACCCATCAATATGCAATCTAGCTTAACTGAATCAGAAAAAATCCAATTATCTGATACGATAAACAATGTTGAATCGTTTAAACAGCAATTTAGACTACTCTCTGAGAGATGGAATACTCCAAAACAATCTGTAACAAAAGAGGTATTTGATACTACGAAAAAAGAATTCAGTATTTTACTTAAAAATATCATAACTGATTTTCCATTTAATAGTGTTATCGTTAGTTATGTTATTGGTGAATTGATAACTATTAAAAATTCTATTCTTCCTCTGTTGGAATATGATACTAAGAACGGATGACTTGTATTGTATAATATGATAATATTGCAAGTAGAACCATTGTTAAATTATTTGCAAAAGTGGCTTGATCCAGATACTGTCATAAAAAATACAAGGTTTAATGTCTCGCAAATCCTTGGAAATTAAAAGATAAAGGGTGAAAAATATTTCTGTCTTGATTTTCTACCTCTTATAAAATACTTACATCATATCGCCTAAATCTAACTTTTTCTTGCAATTGAAAGGGAATAATCTATATTCCTACTCATATTTGTATAATATGATTATGGCGGCTGTAGCTCAGTTGGTTAGAGCGCTCGCCTGTGACTCAGGGTGTCGCCCCGGAGTCCTCCGGGGTCAGCCGCCCCATCAAATACATTCATATCATAATAAAGAATATGTATTATGTATATATCATAAAATGAGATGAAAAATATTATACATGATATACGAGTGATATTGAAAAGAGGCTAATTAAACATAAAAGATGATCAACAAAAACGACAAGACATATGTGAAATCTTGTTTTAATCTGATATTTCACTAAAGATACCAAGACAGAGGCGATAAAACTAGAAAGAATGATAAAAAGAGATGGACATATAGATCATTGGATTGATCACAAAACATTTATACAATATGGCGGCTGTAGCTCAGTTGGTTAGAGCGCTCGCCTGTGACTCAGGGTATCGCCCCGGAGTCCTCCGGGGTCAGCCGCCCCTACACAACAATATGGCGATTATAGCTCAGTTGGTTAGAGCGCCTGACTGTGACTCAGGATGTCGGGGGTTCGAATCCCCTTAATCGCCCCATTTAGATTATTATTATTCTCAAAATACCATTGTGACTCAGGAGGTCGCCCCGCAGGACTGCGGGATTAGCCGCCCCATTTGAAAAACTTCCCTCTTCGTGTAGGGATTTTTCTTTTTTTTGCTTGAAAACCACTTCTACTCTTTTTGTTTATTTATTCTCTACTATGTAATAACCATTCTACTGAAAATCCTATATAACTAGAGTTTTTTGCCCTTTTATAGAGAATTATCTAGGTCTTACCTGACAAATCCATTATAGATGTATAGGTCATCGTCTATACCCCTACTTCCCAATTCACTCTTCTTGCAAATAGACAGGCGAAGTGTACACTACTGGAGAATTTTTTACTTTTCTGCCCTATCCGGCATTCTGATGGAGATAAAAATAGATAAAACAGCTTCTGACCAGAGGTTTGATAGATTCTTGAGAAAATGGTTCAAAAAATATCCGAAAGTTCGCTTGGCGGACATTTATAGTGCAATCAGGAAATGATTGATAAAAGTCAATGATAAAAGGGCAAAAGAAGAATATAGGATAAAAACCGGGGATGTGATCCAGATAAATGATAAAGTTCAGATGGGAAGCGAGGATTTGTCAGTATTGGTCAGTCAAAAGAACCGCAAACTAGAAAAAGTAGACATCAAAAAGCTAAAACAACAGATTCTCTATGAAGATGGACATCGAATTGTCTTTGATAAACCTGCGGGTATCCCTATGCATCCTGGAAACAAACATCGAAACGATCTGTCCATGAATGACTACTTGGATAAATACGCTGAGGAGTACAAAACCGCTACCTTCAAGCCATCATTTGGCTATAGGCTCGATAGAGACACATCAGGCGTCTTGATTGCTGCCAAAAGCTATGAAGCATTGCAATATATCAATAGCATCATCAGAGAAAGAGATATCGATAAATATTATCTGACCTTCGTCGTCGGCAAATTTCCCAACCACCTCATCATCGACAAACCGCTTACCAAATCCTACAACAAAATCGCTGATAGATCTCAGGTCAAAATAGATTATGATGCGTGATTACAGTCCAAGACTGAATGTCGACTAGAAAAATTCATCATCCATCCGGAGCTTGGTCCGATTTCCTTGCTGAGAATAAAGATCCATACCGGTAGAATGCATCAGATCAGGGTCCATGTGGCTGATGAAGGATATCCAGTTCTTGGTGATATCGTGTATGGTAATCCTGCTGCGAATAGAGTTCTGTATAAATCTTTGGGTATCAATAGGCAATTGTTGCATTGTCGAAAATATAGTTTTCTCGATCCTTTCCAAAATGATGAGATTAGCTTTGAATCTCCTATTCCTGTAGATTTCCAAAAGATTTTGGGGAAATAATTTTTTTGAACTACTATCTACTATATAGATATCCTAATTTTGACCTTCAAAAAATAAAAAAGATGTGCTTGTATTATATAATTTTAAGCATACGATATTTCTATATTGACCCCACGAATAATTTATATCCAATAAGGTTTTAATTTTTTAAATTAAAATGCCATGCAAAAACTCCTCCTTCTTTCACTTGCAACGCTAACCATCCTAGCGTGATGTGCACAGACCTCTCCAGTTTCACCACCTATTACTGGTACCACCGATTATTCTACACTCAATGGAAAAGAAAATCACTACATGTATACACGAGCAATGAAACAACCTAAGCTCGAAGACATGGGAAACTGGAATGCCATCCTTTCATGATTCCATGATGTATGGACAACAACTTTTACACTACCCAACTTAGACCTTTCTTTACCAGATTATGAAACCTGCAAAAAAGAGTGATTCACACTGATAAGTTCCGACAACCAGAACCAGCTCAAAAAAATTCCTTATACAAAATTCCAACAAGGAGCTACTTTCAACGTAAGCGGTACGTATCAATGAGCAGGGCTTGGACTGACATTTTCTTCATCGCAAAAAGATTTTCTTTCCAACCATGGTCGGTTAGCATTTCAAGCAGACAGTGGTTTCGCACAGGCCATGATACAACAAATTTCTTATGAAGGGCCAGGAGATATACCAATTAACGGAGGAGGAGATGAACGGGTAAATAATTATCAGAAGATAGGAGGCTCACAAGAGAGCTATCAAAGGTATTCATACAATACGCTTTTTGTTACCAGCGACCTTCTGTTGCATGTCTATCATAGGCTTTTTGATAACGGACTGAAATATTATGAAGAGGCTACTGCTAGACCTATGATCACGGATCTCGCACAGACCTTATTTACGAAATTCACTAAACTTGCCGACACTACCACAGACCAGAATCTGAAAAAAAACTACGAATTTCTCGCAGCATATCGGTCAATTCCTTATGCTATTCTAATCCCCAACAGCGACCTCATCAAGCACATCACTACGAATACAAATACAGAAGCTGACCCAGCATGATCTGCAGATCTTACTGATGCACAGATCCAGAGCACAATACAGCAGAGGATGAAAACAGCACTAACTAAGCTTGATCCTGTTTATCAACAAGCAGTACAAGATACGCTTCAGGAGATTTTCAAAGCGGATAATACTGACGGAAAGAATACCCTACTATCCGCATTTTCAGCTGACATGATGAATAATCTCACGGGAGTCAGTGTATTGAAATTTGATTACACTCAGTTCAAACCAAGAGCACATTATACTACTGATAGCTTTTTGAAGACCTATTTCATGGCTATGAAATGGATGATGAGAGAAAAATTATATTTCGCAGACAAAAATATAGCCGCAGCTTCACTTATCATGGTCAATGATCTTAAAGGCACTGATCTCACAAGCTTTACAACCTATTATAACTTTATCGAGAAACTCATCGGAGAAGACGATGATACCAATATTTCCGATATCCAGCTGTTTATCAGCAAGCAACAACGAAGTTCAGATACAGATATTCTAAATGGGATAACAGACACTATCCAGAAACAATTACTTGCACTCAGACCACAGAAAATCATTTCCGTATCATATACAACACCTACCGTGGAGCAACTCAGCGAACAAGAAGCCAAAAATATGACCAATGGATTTGTCTTCTTTGGAGAAAAATTTACTATCGATAGCCGATTGTTTGATCAGTTTACCGCATGATCTGCAGAGAAAGAAAGTACGTATAAACCACCCGTACAAAGTGCTCTGATGGTAATAGACAATCTCATCAATACTCCTCTCACTACAAAATACGCCAAACTACGATTGGAACAAAATAAATGAGCTTTTGATATCAAAGATGGGCAAATACAAGGATATGATCAGGCAAAATCAGAGACGATGAATAATCCCGAGCTGACTGGATTTGATTTCACGAGATCCATTTATCATGAGTGGCTCAATACATTATCTCGACTCTTTGTCCCTGGAGGAATAAATGCTCCTTACTTCATGCAAGACAGTGGATACCAAAATAAATTGCTGACGACATACTTAGGAAGTTATACAGAACTCAAACACGATACCCTCTTGTATGTCAAACAAGCATACGCAGAAATGTGAGGTTGAGGAGAGTGACCTTGTGCAATCTCTGTAAATCCTCCTGCATTACCTGTCCCTAAGTGATATGTAGAACCCAATATCGACCTCATAGATCAGCTCATTAATCTCACACAGCAAACTAATACATTCTTTTCAGGTCAAAGTAATCTCGACTTCATTACGTTCTTAAATCTCGCAAAAAAAATCGGAATAGCTCAAACCCAGAATGCAAAAATTTCTGATGCGGACTTCGATACGCTCAGACTCTATGCAAATAAATTGACCAACATAACTACACCAGAAAAACTTATCGGACTTCCTCTACAGAAGGAAAAAAGATCATCCATTATAGCGGACATATTCACATCAGGAGAATATGGGCCACTTTATGAAGCAGTCGGTAGGCCCTATCTTCTCGCCGTCATGATCAATGATGTGAACGGTGCGAGAATTGTTATCGGCCCTATGTTTAGTCATTATGAATTTTATGGTACACCTATTCCATCCAAAACTGCAGGGAGATATACTGATGAGGATCGACAAAATAGTTACGATACACTCTGATCAGCAAAAGAAACGACCCTTATGTCATTGCCTTTTCAAACACTTATCTGAGATACACTTCAAAAATAATCATGCATAAAAAAAATATATACTGATTTTTTTCTCTGGTTGGGATGTGCTTATTGATGGTCTGTCTCCGATTACGGATAGTCAAAGACCACGCAGAAACTCTAGCCAGAGAATCTACACCACAAAACTATTTCGCGATAGTGCCGCATTTTGTTATCCAACCAAACACCATACAAAATTTTTATACCTTCTTACAAACTTCATACCGTATAGATAAAAGTGAGCCACTCCATATCATCATCATTAGCCCAGATCACTTCAACGTACTCACAGGCGATATGGCGAAATTCTGTGGAAAGAAATTATGTTATCAAAACATTTGCCTCCCCATCGATGAGCGAAAAGCTAGTGACGAATTGCCATGTATCGACACAGAAAATACAACAGAACATGGGATAGGAGTGCAATTCAACTTCATAAAAAAAACATTTCCTCAGGCGAAAATATCTCCCATCATTGTTCAGCCCAGAAAATTCGTCGGTGATACTCAACTCATAAATGAAATTATTAATCAGAATTTCCTAGGTAAGACCTTTATTCTCGCATCAGTAGATTTTTCTCATTATACGGATGAAGATTTCGCCTGGCTGCATGATCAGAAAAGTTTTTACACACTGAATAACGCTACAGGAATCCAAGACTATGGTTCTCTAGAAGTCGATTGCCCGAGTTGTCTGTATGTAGTAAATTCGTTGGCGCAACAGAATAAACAGTATCCCCAATTATATCTGAGAGATAGCAGCAGCACGATAGTAGGAAAAAATTTAGGCACAGGGAATACCTCTAGACAATTCATCTCTTACTCCGCCCAGAAAACGGAAGCGAATGGATTCACATTAGCATTTTTCGGGGACCTTATATTTGATAGACAAGTAGCGCAATTTCTCTCTACGGGGACACTTATAGAAAATCAGTTCAAAACATTCTTTCAAAATGAAGATATAAATCTGGATCCACAATTCTATCCACACAGGAAATTATTCGGCATAGATTTCGTAGGACTTAACTTGGAAACACCCATCGTACAGGATGCAAAAGATTGCATTGCATCACACAAGCAAGTACAGTTTTGTTCCGCTGATATCATACTTCCGTATCTCAGCGAGCTATGATTCAACATAGCCAACGTCGCAAATAATCATACATTTGACTGAGGTACTCAGGCACATCAGGAAACCATTCAGCTCCTAAAACAAAGCACTATTCAGCCCATCGGATATGTAAGAAATAGTACCTATTTCCAAAAAAATTATGAATGGAAAACAACCATTCGTGGTATCCCAGTTGCCCGAGAAGGCTTTGATTTTACGATCACGCCAAGACGATTATTTTCTGGATACTGCGATATTTTGAAAAAAAATAAAACTGAAGGAAGAATTTCTCTCGTGTCTGTCCATCGATGAACGGAATATCAAACCACGCATGATGCTTCGCAAGAAAGTATTGCCAAACAGCTTATCCAATGTGGAGCAGATATCATCATCGGGACGCATCCTCACGTGACCCAAGACATCTCACGATACCAAGGCAAACCTATCATCTATAGTCTGGGAAATTTTTTATTCGATATGAAAAATCCTCCAGCTACTAAGATAGGGTGATATGTTTTGATAGATTATCGCCTCAATGGATCAATAACCCTACTCACAGGGAATATCAATGCGAGTATTTATAAGTAATCAAAATATTTTAGGTAAAAAAACAATTTGATTTCATCTGCAAAAACAGTAAAGTTGCAGGGATGTTGAGGCATGGCCATAAATAACCATGTTGAACTAAATGTTTTTTACTTTTTATATTACCTCGTTATGAAAAAGATTTTTTGGACTACTGTTTTCTGGCTTATCGTATTCTTTGGATTCGCTTTCTATATCAAAATGTTTGATGCAAACATGGCTGCAGGATTAAGCACTCGACTTGGTGCTACGACGATCACCACAAGTGGAGAATTGGTTGTCAATGAGAGCGGTGCAGTCGCAACAGGTGCACAAGATCCTGTATTGAGCGGTATCAACGCTATCCAGACAACACTCACTGATATGCAGACACAACTTGAAAAACTTGTAGGGGACACGATACCAACTGTTACGCCTGCTGTGGTTAGTACTTGAACAACTAAATAAGTATCAAGTATTAAGTATCAAGAATCAAGACACTCCTTCTCTATACTCCTTTTTATCCCGTTTTGCGGGACTCAGCTATGCTACGCTTTCCACTCTTTTACCTACTACTTTCTGTTTATGAAAAAAATCTTCTGGACTACTGTTTTCCGGTTTGTTATCATTTTCCTGTTTCGATCATATATGAGAGTATTCAATACACCGCTGAGCAGAGAAGTTGGTTCGCGATTTGGTAAAGTGCCTCAGCAAGTCTGTCTGACGGGTGGAGTCAATACTGGACTGACTGACCTTACTGATCAGCTTGATGTCATCAAAACACAACTTGATCTGATCAACGAAAAACTTCAATCTGCACCTTCGGCTCCAGCACAGACCTTACCCTTTGAAACGACTGCTCCGACCAAGGTCGCCCTCTACTATTTCAATCAGACAGCAGATCAGAAATTAGCTCCAGGCCAACAGATAAATATCGATTCTATCCTTCCTGTCTATCGTATCTTTCCTGCGAGCAAAAATCTTCTTGTGGATGCTATCAATGAATTAATTTCATGAAAACTTACTGCTAATGAAAGACTTCAGTGATATATGACAGAATTTCCTAATGCAAAATTCCAGCTCTTATCTTCTGACTTAGCTGCTGATGGAACCTTGACGCTAGAATTCACTGATGTTCCTGGTTTCACCGACGGCTGATCAGCTCGTATGCTCATCCTTGCCAATGTGATCAAGAAAACTGCATTGCAGTTTCCAGGAGTGAAGAGTGTCGTATTCATGCCTGAAACGTTGTTCCAGCCCTAACTAGCTGATAGACTTTAGTTGTGAAGATAGAAAACACTGATAACTATTCAGTGTTTTTTCTATTATAAATTTACTTGACTTTATATATTAAATATATATATAGAAATATAAATATAAACCAAAAAAAATATTATGACAAAAATTTTAAGTATTTGCATTGCAGTTGCTCTTGAATTAACAATCGTTAGCTGTGGTAACTCGGATTCTACAAAAACAGATTCCATAAAAGTACAAAACAAACCTTTTTATGGGTTTTATATCCCACAAAAACCAACTGTGTTTATTTCTAGTATGGGATCATTGGACTCCATATGGACTGTAGTCATTATTGATACTGATTTCGATTTAATCCCTGAGACTCCATTTATTGTAAAAGTTAAAGTACTCAAAACCCTGGATAAACGTTGCGGAAGTGATTCAATAGCTTTGGTTTGCGGGATAAAATCACAAATAGGCCTTGACTGCCCAAATGGCAAGGTAAACATTATTAATCGCGATTCTGAAACCGACCAAAACCCTGTTATTACCGATATTATGGAATTCAGAAAAAAGTCAGGCAATCTTTCAGATAGGCTAATACGTGCAAAAAAATAACTGCATTAAAAAACAATTTTACTAGTTAGGGGTACTTTATGTAAGTACCTTTTTTTTGTATAGGATTTTTTTGTCTTATTTTGCATTTTAATCAAAAATCAATATACTTATATTTAACTAAAAACTTGAAGTACCTTTAAATTCTTACTAGTTCTTAAGTACATGGCATTCAAGAAAGGGAAAAATCCAAAAAATACTACTGATGAACAGCAGAAGAAGCCTGAATCTGAATCGAAAAAAGGAAATATTTCAGATGCTTTTTTGGATGAATTGACGGGAGCATTTGCAAAATTTGATAAGCTTCCAGAACTCAAGAGACAAGAACTCTATGGCAACGAGAAGTACTTGGAGCAATTTTGGGAATATTTCAAAAAAGAGCATCCGAATCTGCTCGATAAGATAGATAAAAAAGACTTGCCAATCTATATGCAGACGATTGAAAACAAATGATTTTCCCTGGCTGCTATCAAACAAAATACGAGCAAGCTTCATACTGAATTCAAAGCTGAAGACACCGAACAGCATGTCATGGAACAGAGTCTTTCTCAATTACAAAAATTCTGTGATGATAAAAATAATAATATCCCTGATGATACCTTCAAAAAGTTTGCTGATGCTGCATGATTTGATCATGATACTTTACATATTGATGTGGATGGAAAACTCAAAAATATAGATAATCTCTATCTTGTTTGGAAAAAATTTCTTGAAAAAGAAGGCATCACACTTGGGAAAACTGCTGCCGAACATGCTGAACGCATTTTGACACCGAATTATAATCCGACGGAGAGGATTATGGTGACTGTTGCTATCACCAAGATCAGGAAACAACTCAAAGGGAAACTCAAAGCTGCTTTTGATACTCAGTTCTCCTTGCCGATAGATATCTTCAGCCCGTATCAGGACTTGATAAATTTCAGAGATGAACGGGTCCAATTCCTTGATGATCATGCTGCTGATATCGATGAAGATTTAGCTAAAAAGCTTGATAAAATCATCGTGACCAACGGTGATATCTATCATGAACTTTTGAAATCATGAAGGAACTTTGATGATACCAAGTGATTCTCTGAATGGGAGCAATATTTCAGGCGTATTTTCAATAAACTCGTGACTCATCAATTGTTTGAGGAAGTCAAAAAAACTCAAGATACCATCGATCATTATGTATCGGCGATGGATAATACGTTCAAACAGTTTCCTCCTTACGTCAATCAGATCCTGAAAATATATCCTTTTAATGATAAGGGTATCAGTACCGTAGATACGTCATTTCATGCTGATTTGCAAATCATTGATAATCAGCTATTAACCGTACAAGAACAGTATGCATCAGCCAATGACGATGAAAGAAAATTATTGAGAGAAAAAATAAAAGCGCTTAAACAAGAGAGAGAGCAACGCAGATGGCAGGCATATATAACATTTCTTAGAACTAAGGATCCTGCTCTTGCTGATGTGTTTGCTCAATTAGTGAAGAGCAAATTCGATTTTTCTGTCTTGTCAGCTGATCAACAGCAATTGTTGGTAAACGTGCTCGTTAAAGATAAACTGGAAGATACGATCAAAAATAAAGTACCTGAATTGTTTTCGGTGAGTGAAGAAAATATCACTCATTTTGTTCATGATCTTTTTGATCTCAAAAAAATGGATATTACTATTCCTACCAAGGATGGTCCAGTCCCTCTCACTTTTCTTAAAAAAGAATTTTTTGCTAGTGTTGGCAAACAATTGCCATGAATAGATGATCTCAAAGATTTGCAGAATTTACCGCTAAATTTCATTACCCAGCTTACGGAAAGCAATGCTGCATTTTTTGAAAATAGTCCGATATTCAATTCGATATATACTGATTTTGCTGCAAGAAATGGAAAGTTTCGCCTCAATGATGCCTACAAGGTAAGAATCAAAAAAGATGGGAAAATAGTTGAATGATATCTCTCTCCTTATTGTCCGATCAATGAAAAATATAATGATAAGGACTATGATGGAAAAGAATTGTTCCTCTATTCCGAGCCTATTACCATGCCTAATCAAGAAAGAAAGTTGGTGACTCGAGAAGGAACAGATACATGAACTCCTGTGGTGATCAAAGAGCCTGAGCAACAAACATGTGATATGGAAATTTTGGATAGGAAAATCAATCTCAATGGTCAGGCTTTGGGAGCTTTACTGTTCGGCTATGTTCTTGGTCAACAGAGTATGATGACTAGTATGTCATCAGAACAAGAGAAGGCGCTTGGTGAAAAACTTGGCAAGCTTGATGTCTACAGGGAAAAAGAAGAATGAGAGGAAGAAGAGGCAGTACCTGTTACGGAGACTTCTGAAAAAAATAAAGAAATAACAGAACAGACAAAATTTTTGAATGAACGAAAACAACTCAAATGACATTCTTTTTCTGAAGAGCAGTATAAAAAAAATGCAGGCTTTGTAAAAGGAACAAGATTGTATATGCCTTTTTCTGATAGTGAAACTCCTCCTATGCAAGGACAAGCATGGATGTATATGGAGATTACTGGAATCGATGAGAAGAAATGAACATTTACCACCAAAGTCCATGGTGGTGAGTTACGTTTGGGAAAAAATGAATGAGCAAAAAAAGAATTTGCTATGAATCCTGATTCGATTAAGTCTATCAAATCTATTTTTTGAGATATGGTATATAAAGTGCCTGATACTTCAAAAAATTCATTTGAACAACAGATGAATATATTGAAGACCTGATCTGTTGTATCTGATCTTGATGAACATTTCGGTTCTTTGAAATTTGATGGATCCAAATTTACATATTCTCTGTGAAACTATGCATGAAAAGATATCACTCATTTTGGTGTCTATCAACCCAAAGCTATTGAAGAGCCTGTTGATCAAGAGAGCGGTCAATCTATCTTATATAAAATAAAATGCAATCCAAATGGCACCATAACGGTTTCAGGCGATTCCAGCGATGGCAATCTGGCAAAACATTATCCTGCTCGTGATATGGATTATTCTTCATTTATGATCTTTGTAAAAGAAAAATGATTGCAGCCAAAATGCAAAGAACAAACTCAAGCTATCACTGCAAAGGTCAAAGAAAATAAGGAAGTGCCTACAACCGTACGTGGATTTAGTTTCAGTAATGTTATAAGCTTTTTTAAAAACTGAATCAATAAGATCAATGATGGCATCAAAAAATATGATGAGGAAAGAGCAGAAGATCTTACTGATATTCTTACTGGTCAAGGCAATCTTCGATGAAAAATCTGATGATTTCTGAGCCCTTTTTCTAGGATTTCCTCTTCGTTTGAACAGATGTGAATGGAATACAAACTTGATAGGGATAATAGGATATGGAAAAAAGTGGAAAAGCGGACAAAATTTTATGAGGATTTCGATTATACAAAACTCTATAATGAAGTCATCTGACCTATGCTTCAAGGAAAGATACAAATAGTTCCTCATTATAAGATAGCAGCTATTTTGCTTGTACATATCAAAAAGGGAAAGTGACCGTATGCAAAAGGATTACCTCCTACAGAAGGGAAACGGATAGGGATGCTCTTATGAAGTGAGCATCAAAAGAAATATCTTGCTATCAGAGAAAAGAAAATCAGAGATCTCGAGGAAAATGCTGCTAAATATGGCGGTCCATGGGCAGATCAGATAAAAAATGAATTAGTAGAATTGGAAATGAGATATATCGTCCATGTGATGGATGGCAGGCAGATGTGAGCATGAGATGCTGAGAAATATCGTTTTCAAGAAAAATATTCCAAAAAATTCTGTGATGAATTGGAATGAACATATAATGAATTCTATAACCAGGATAAGGTAGACGAATGATTTACCAAAAACAAGAATACTACCAGTTTCGAATTTGCTAGAGTAGAATATTTCAGACAATTGTCCGATAGACCTCAACAAGCGCTTCCTTTTCTCAAAATTATGGCTACCAAGGCTATCAATCAAACCCAATGGCAGGTCTTTGAAACTGCTGTCTTGGCTGGAATCCTTGCGGGAGTATTTCTTACTATGACGTATGGATCAACCCAATCGTTTATCCAAAAAATCTGCAGAACGAGAGGATTCATTCCTTGAATATTCGCGAAAGATTTGCAGCAGCAAACCAAAATACAGACTATTCTCGATTTATTCAGCAATGGAGCATTTACCAAAGAAACAAAATATTCTCCTGCCAATTATTCATTCAGAAATAATACATGACCCAAACCATTCATAGATAAATTTCTCGAATGGATGGATAAATGATCTACAAGAAATAAACTCAGCAAATTTCTTGAACTAACCTGATGAAATGTAGATGGTAAAACTTTGCTTGATCTCCATTCAGATCCGAAATTATCCATTTCAGATAAAACCCTGTTGGAAGAATTTATCAATAAGACCAATGAAAAAGATGAAGATTTGGATCCTGATGTCGAAAGAAATACCTCTTCACTTACCTGATCTATCCTGACCAAAAGTCAGAGTGTAGTAAATAAAATGATTAAATTTGATAACTGAGGATTTGCCTGAACGGATTGAGATGCAGTCCAAAATATGAAAGCTTTTTCACAAAATATGCAAAAATCTATTCGTACAGATGTCATTTCTTCACAGACAACTATCAAATTTTTTGTGGATAAATTTTTCAATCGATTTGGTGAGAGATGATTTTCATGAAATAGAATGACTGAATTTTTGAAGAGACTGAAATGGTGTAAGGAACATAAATGATCACCAGAAGTCGATGATATAATGTATTATAGCATTGTATGAGAAATCGTTAATTCATTAGCTTCCAATAATGCTAATCCTCCTGAAGAACTCCTATGAGCATTATGAGCATGGAAAAACTTTTTTCAAAATAATCTTGATAGCATCTTACAGCCTGATGTCATCACTTCATGTTTTGGTTGATCGCAATATAAGGTAGATTTTGATAAATCCAAACCACAATTAGAACCTCGAGAAAGTGCTGCTATGCTTTTGGATAGAGAAAATGCTATGTTTATGTATACTCTTTCAAAGGAAAAAAAACAGCCAGCAATTGATAAAAAACGTATACTTACCAACAATAAAAACTATCTTAATAAAGATTTATATACCTTGGCTGATGGTCTGTATAGAAAATGTTCATGATTTTCCAATCGCTTTAAAAAAGATGTCACGGAAATCAGTGATGATAAAAAGCCTCCTCAGCAAGTTACTGCCAAAGTCACCTGAGCAAAAATCAAAAATCCTGAGACCGTAGAAAAAGTAAGAAGAATCCTTGAAGGCAAACCACCTGAAGAAGAAAATCCTGCTGAATCTATGCCTCCTCCTATGGAAGATTATGATTATGACTATATGTAAAATGGAGATAGCAATATAGATAACTTATATTTTTTTATCTTTATCTCTAAAATTCATTTTTTCTTCTTGTAGAGTAAATTATCAAGACTGTTTTCTTTCTATGAAAACAGTTTTTTTTCTTGCTTGACTTTTTTTCTTGTTTTGCTACTACATGGAGGTGAAACAGAAATAAAATTTTAGATAAAAAAATAGTAAATATATGAAAGGGAAATTTATTGTAATCGATGGTACTGATGGTAGCGGTAAGGGTACACAAACCGAACTTTTGGTCAAAAGACTGGAATCAGAAGGTTATGCTGTTGCTATGGCCGATTTTCCAAGACATGGAGAAAGAAGTGCCCTTCTTGTAGATGATTATCTCAATGGTGAATTTGGGTCTGCGCAGGAAGTAGGTCCATACAGGGCATCTATATTCTATGCTTGTGATAGATATGCCGCTTCTTTCCAAATCAAAAAATGGATTGAAGAAGGTAAAATCGTTATTTGCAATAGATATGTTTCTGCCAATATGTGACATCAATCAGGGAAAATCAAAGAAATCCCTGAAGTTGAAAAATTTCTTGCGTGGCTTGAAGATTTGGAATATGGGATTTTTGAGATTCCGAAGCCTGATGCAATCATATTGTTATATATGCCTGTAGAGATCGGTCAACAATTGGTTGATAAAAAGGGGAATAGGGCTTATGTCGGTGGAGAAAAAAGAGATATTCATGAGGCAGATATCGGTCACCTTACTGATGCTGCGAGTGCATATCTGTATGTCGCAAAAAAATATGATTGGCCGATTATCCAATGTGCACCTAACGGTAATTTGAGGACTATAGAAGACATCCATGAACAACTTTGGTTGCTTGTCCGTGAAAAGTTCAAGCTTGCCCCAAAATGAAAGTTCGTAGAAACATTTTCACATCCGTCTATGAAAAAGATTCAGATTGTTGAATAAATGATTTGCTATATACACTATGATCTCCTTGGTGATACCAGGAGATTTTTTTGTCTCAGAATAAATTGAAAAACCTGATGAATTCTCTATTATAGTAGTTGCCTGTTTTTATTGTAGAGAAAACAATGATAGGACCACGTACCAATATAGTTCTTGTGACCTCATTTTTCACCTTAGCCTTTGCTCTGTTGTTTTTTGCTTTGGTGCAAAATTATGCACATGCTGCAATATTACAATCTATTCATGGTGTTGCTGTGGCACAGACTTCTGATACTAATGATATTTTTACGCATGAGATTGTTCCTAATTTCTGAGCTAAACAGCAGACTCCAGGATTTGATTTTGATAGCGATGCTTCTTTCCAAAAATATCTGAATACTGATCATCCTTTCACGGATGACTCGTATACGCCGACAGATTTGATTCCTATCGATTCCAATTTCACTGCGAACAATTCGAAAGCCTTTAAACTCAGACAAGAAGCTGCTGTTCAGTTTGCTGATATGGCTTGGCATTTCCGAAATACATTCAGTGGGGATAGATTATCTATAGATAGTGCATATAGAAGTAAATGATTACAGGATTATTTGATCAAACAATGATGCTCGTCCACTAAATGCGCACAAGTTGGTACGAGTGAGCATCAAGCATGATTAGCTGTAGATCTCAGGGTTGTTGCCAAGAGATGAAAATCATATTCACTGGATTTAGCATATCCTAATAAGTATTATGATCGACTCAAAACCAACGCTGCTGTATTTGGTTTCCACAATACCTATCAGAAGGGAGTCGATATCGATGGTAAAGTCACTGAATGATGGCATCGAAGATATCTTTGAGTCGAATTAGCTACATTGCTTATGAATAATAATCAAACATTCGCGGAATACTACAATTCAACTAAGAACGAATAATGAACAACTAATAACGAAGGAAGAATATTTACTGAAAATTAAAGTTAACAAACCCACCCCGAGAATTTGTTTTATCGTTATTTACCCCACCCTTTATCCCTCCCCATGGTATGGAGAGGGACTGGACCCCTCTCTAAGAATTGGAGAGGGGGTAGGGGGTGAGGTAACCCACGAACAAAATGAGGGGGTTTGTTATAGTTTGTCAATCGAATAATTATTCGTTTTGACAACTACATATTCTTCAATCAAAAACATGAAATATATTTTTGAAGGAGAATATGAAAAAAATAAAAAAAATTTTAATTTTTATGTTTATAGTCATGAAGAAGGAAGAAAAAAAACCAGTAGATGATGCAGAAAATACATTAGCATCAGCACAACAACCGGTAAATGATCTTGAAGAGGAGCTTAAGAAGGCTCAAAAACATCAGGACGATAAAAAATATCGTGAATTGGAAGAGAGGATCGTTCAATTGGAAAAAGAGAACAAAGAATTAGAGGAAATCGCGAAGAGGTCTCAGTATGAATATATAAATCTTAAAATGGATTTTGATAGATATCAGAGGCAAACCAAGGAATCTAGCCAAAGTATGGAGCTCGATTCCCTCTTGTCGGTAGTCAAAAAATTTTTGCCATTTATCGAAGATCTTAGGAAGTCATTGGCGAATATTACCGACGAACACAAAGAAGATCCCTTGACCAAGTGAGTACAGATGGTGTACAATAAATTCCTCAAAACGCTTGAACACCTGCATATCAAAGCTATCTCTTCTATAGGATTGGCACCAGATTCCTTCTTGCATGAGCCAGTGAGCGTAGAACCAGTAGAGGACGAAAAAATGAAAGGTAAAATCATCAAGGAGTTTGAAAGGGGCTTCGTCTACGAAAAATGAGACGACAAGAGGGTTATTATCGCATCCAAAGTAATCGTAGGGCAATAAGCTTGAATCTCGGCTGAGAATTGTTATGCTTCAAACCTACGAAGCAATATGCTCAGGTGCACACCAAAGAGGCGCGTAAAGTGGAATGGTATATTTACCCGCCTAGGCGGGCATGTACGATTGAGGTGCATAAATTATTAACTATGCTCAGGTGGTGGAATGGTATACATGTACGATTGAGGTTCGTATGCCGTAAGGCTTGGGGGTTCGAGTCCCCTCCTGAGTAAATACTTTATATACTTATTCATACAGATATGAGTTTATTAGAACGCTTGATGAACGATTATAAAGAGGCGATGAGAGAAAAGAATGAAACGAAAAAAACAGTGCTCAACCTCGTTCTCGCCAAGATAAAAAATAAGAAAATAGAACTCCAAAAAGATCTCGAAGAAATAGATATTATTGGCATCCTCAAAAAAGAGGTCAAAGAAATCCTAGAGACCATCTGATTTTTGGAGAAAGCGAACAAACCGGAAGAGATGGAGATAGAGAGGCAGAAAAAATTACTACTAGAATTCTACCTTCCTGCTACGATGAACAAAGAGCAAACAACCGACCTTATCCAAAAACTTATATCTGACCAAAACATCACAGACCTCAAAACCCAGAGAGGACTCCTGATGAAAGACCTGATGGCGAACTACAAAGGACAGGTAGACGGCTGATTGGTGAATGAAATCATCAACGAAATGCTGAATAAATAATCACGGAGCATCCACGTTTTATTCTATATTACGAGAGTTATGAAAAAATATTTCCTTCTCATCGCTCCACTTGCAGTCATACTTTTGTGATTAGGAAATTATACTCATGCTGAAGATTGTCATGATGGATCAACATGTACTTCTCCACTTATCTGCGATTGTTCACAACCAGATATTGATCAATGAGATACGGGTCGACTTTGTAATGCTTGTAAAAATACAACAGATACTAATTCTAATGTGATTGGTGATTCTTCGACAAAACAAGATTGTGAAGTTTTATGAGGTCTTTGGATGTCTAATGGACAATGATGAAATGCTTGTTGTGATACGGCTTGTCAGACTTGTAAAGCAAAAGCATGAAGTGTGGTAAAATATGATACTTCTTTGAAAAACATGGTATGCTCTGATACAGGACAACAGGCTTTAGAATCGAATTTATGTGCTGGTTGACTTTTGGGTGATGGACCTAAAGGGTGAGTGATAAATTCGTTTGGTGTCTGTTCCTGTCCAGACTGAACCAAGAATATTGATGGTGTGTGTAAACCCTGCTCAGACTCTGGAGTTTGTTGCGGGATATCATTAAATACCAACGTCCCATTTATCGGTAACTGCATAGAATCCAGTTCTACAGACAAGGGAACCGATGAGACCAATGTTACCTGAGAGACAGCCTTTCCCGTGCTTATGTGAAGTTTGACGAAAATATTAGTGACGGTTATTTTGATTCTATCATTTGTTTTGATTGTCGTCTGAGGAATTATGATCGCTACAGGTGATCCAAGCTGAGGAAAAAAGATGATTATGAAAGTCGTTGTCGGTATAGCTATCTTAGGTGCTTCGGGAGTTATATTGCGTTTAATCAATCCGAACTTTTTTGGATAGTCACCTCACATAAAACATTTTTGTTCCGCCGTAATTTACCCCACCCCAACCCTCCCCATTACATGGAGAGGGAGCAGTAACTAGACCCCTCTCACACGGAGTGGAGAGGGGGTAGGGGGGTGAGGTAACAACATAACAAAAAACAAACTAAACTCTTTAATTTGTAATGTGATTCAGATGGTCAACGTAAAGTACAAAAATGGGTTCTTAATCGAGAATAAATTGCTTTTTGGATTTGAAACTCCAGACGCTAAATACATCAATTTAGCATTGGAACCTGGTAGTGATATGCGTTATGAAAAATTGGAATATGCGCTTATAGATTATCCTGGAGAATATGATATCCAGTCAATCGGTATCGAATGTTTTCTCGGTGCAAATAATAAACTCAATTATGTCCTTACTCTCAACAACAAAAAGATTGGTATCATCCAATCACCAGATGTTTTGGATTTGGACGAAGTAGGAGAGGTGACGTTCCGATTGTATCAGGATGATAAAATAGAAAAGAAAATAGATCAGATGGAACTAGAAGGGGAGAGACAGAAGCTAAATTCTGAAATAAATGAATAATTAATAATGAATAATGTAGGAATTGCCCGCCTAGGCGGATGGACTATTGTAAATCACAATAGTTGATAATAGTAACTTTCCATCGTTTTTTCCCGCTGTGCGGGACTTCGTTTCACTTCGCATTTCTCGTTTTTTCACTTATCATTAGTTGTTATGGTTTTTGAGCCGCTTTCATCATATCTGAGGCCAAAAAGCTTGGAGGACTTTGTTTGACAATCTCACCTTGTGGGACCGGGCAAGCCGCTAAGCACATTTTTGCAAACGAACAAAGTACCATCCATGATTTTCCGAGGGCCGCCGGGATGTGGGAAGACTACGATAGCGCATATCATCTCTCAGACGTTACAGGCCGACTTTTTTCATCTCTCGTGAGTGACGAGCAAAAAAGAGGATTTACTTAAACTGGTCGATCAAGCAAAGACCAATTTTCAATATTGAAAATCCACCATTATTTTTCTCGACGAAATCCATCGCTGGAATAAAGCACAACAAGATACATTACTTCCTTATGTAGAAAAGGGCACTATCATACTCATTTGAGCGACGACGGAGAATCCGAGTTTTACCGTGAATAATGCGCTGCTCAGTAGATGTAGGATATTTGTCTTCGAAAAATTATCAGATCAAGAAATAGTTGATTTCATCAAAAAACAACTTCCTCTGATCCTCAAACAACATCCTACCTTGCAATTGACCGACGAACATATTCTTCTCATCAGCAAGCTCGGCAACTGAGATCTCCGCAATGCATTGAATGTGTTGGAGTCTGCTCTTTTCCTTGCAAAAGACGGCATCATTACCGATCAGCTTATTTTGCAAGCAGGACAAAAGAGCGTCTATTATGACAGAGATGGAGAAGAACATTACAATATCATCTCTGCCATCCACAAATCGCTTCGTGACTCAGACCCAGATGCAGCCTGTTATCGAGTGCAAAGGATGCTCAGTGGTGGTGAAGATCCATTATATCTAGCGAGAAGGTTACTCCGCTTCGCATCTGAAGATATCTGACCCGCAGACAATAACGCATTACTCTTGGCTAACCAAGTATTCGATGCAGTCGCAAAAATATGAATGCCGGAATGCGATGTTTTTCTGTTTCAATTAGCCATCTATTTAGCCAAAGCCAAGAAAAATAATATTGCGTATCGTACAGCACTCGCCACGAGATCTGATGTAGAAAAATACGGCAATTTACCAGTTCCTCTGCATCTTCGTAATGCACCGACAAAACTCATGAAAGAGTTGAATTATGGCAAATGATACAAATATGCTCATGACGACAAAACGATAAAACGTTGAAACGTTGAAACGAAAAATGAAGGGTATGATACGAGTGGTATCGAGCAGGAACATTTTCCGAAAGAGCTGAAGGGGAGAAAATATATATAAAAAAAGAAGGAACAAAACGTCCTTCTTATATTTTATGATTTTTTTACAGTTTAGAAATAGGAATCACCGACTGTAATTATTATGCTATTTTTTCCCCAGGAGAGATGAACAGAATATTTTTCTTCCTGGTGACTGAAGTAAAAAGTAATGTCGTTGGTGATATTAGCCTCTGTATGTATTAATGTGTATTTTCTCGCTTTATAATGCTTTTTGATTGTGCTTTCTATTTCTTTCATCTTGATATTTTCGTGTGTCAGTGCGATTCTCTCATTAACATTACTGTTTATGACCTTATCTTTCACATAATTAACATCTCCTTCTGATGCTGTAATCATAAATGATTCGTATCTTTTCCCTACTCTTTTCCCAAATCTTTTGAAGATTGATTCTTTAAGAGTATATCCCCTTTTATTGAGCTCTTCCTGGAGCTCTTTTTGTAAAAATTCACGAATTTTTATGAGATCACTTTCAGAAAAATCGTTGAAACCACGTGATTTATTAAACATCTCAACTGAAAAAAACATTTTTATCTGTTTATTCTTTTCATTTTTTTCAAGTTCTCTCTCTGCTACATTATTGAATATTTCCAACGTGATATAATTTACTATTTCATCATATCGTTCCACAGGCAATTTCGCTAATGGAAGCAATTGTAATAGCGTCCGAACTTCTGCGAGATAGAGATTACCGATGTTTTTTGATTTTTCTTTTATGTCATTCAAAAAACATTTTATCCAGATTTCTGGAGTGATAATGATTTTATTTGTCATATTTTTTTATATTTTCCGCCTTTTTTAAGGCTGGCTTCCAGCGTGGGCTCATAATAGGAGCTGAATACCACGGTGCCGGTGGAGTCCCGTCCCGCCATCTGGTAGGTATCGAAGCGCTCCTTTATCATCCGGTCCAGGTCCTGCGCGGTGGGGGAGGATTCTATTATCCTTATCAGCTCCTCATTAGCGGCGGCCAGTTCCGCGGGCTTTACCGTCCTCTCTCCGAAAGCGTAGGCCTGCCC
>Ga0118677_10003411_pt1 | contig 30102 bp, 25 predicted proteins | sample AliMusrvi5mmetaG_FD_86154 | JGI IMG/M metagenome (GOLD analysis project Ga0118677, IMG submission 86154) | reverse complement strand
ATGATTCAATTTACAAAGTTACGCAAAGTTGATTGAATTTGAAGAATTTGATCATGTAATAAAATATTTAGTTCAACCCATACAGATGCTCATTTTTGTATGGGAATTACATTTACCTTTGCTGCCGAAAATAATTCGTTGTATCTTAAACAAAATCAACACATCCCATGAGAAAAACCGCATTACTGTTTACCCTGATGATCCTCTTTGCCGGGTTGGGCGCTTATTCAAAACCTGTAGACGTCAGCAAAGCAAAACTGGCCGGGAAAAATTTCTACTTTGAGCGTTTGAGCAGTCACCTGTCTCATCCAATCGCCTTTAGTGACCTGAAAATTTCAAGTGAATATGCTGAAATGGCAGGTGATACCCCGGTTTATTATACCTTCAATTTCTCAGATAAGGGATTTATTATCATATCAGCAGATGACTGTTGCTTGCCGGTGATCGGGTATTCCTTCGATTCACACTCCAGTCTCGACAACCAATCTGACAATTTTGTGTACTGGATGGGTTGCAGAAAAAAGGAGATCACTGAAAATATTCACAGCAATGTTCTCCCGGATGGTACCATTACAAGTGAATGGAACAGGCTGCTATCTTCAGATCCACACTCTTTTTCCGATGGACAAACATCCTCTATGACAGATGTTTCCCCACTCATCAGCAGTACCTGGGACCAGGGATTTCCTTATAATGTACTGTGTCCGGCCGACGGAACCTGTACTTCTATGGGGGGTCACGTTACCGTTGGGTGCGTTGCAACAGCCATGTCGCAGATCATGTATTACTGGAGGTGGCCTTTGACAGGAACAGGATCACATTGCTATACACCACCAAATGGAGGATACCCTCAGCAATGTGCCGATTTTGGCAACACAACCTATGATTGGAATGGCATGACGGACTCCCCAACGGGTGATTGCTATCCGATTGCCCTGATTTCCTACCACGCGGGTGTCAGTGTAAATATGATGTATAACGATGATGGCGCCTGTTCGTCAGGCTCATACCAGTCAAGCGTACCCAATGCTTTGAAAAACTATTTCAAATATGCTTCCTCCTGCATTTCAGCAAACAAAATGGCCTATTCAACTTCAGCCTGGAACACGCTCCTCCAGGGTGATCTGAGTTCGGGGAAACCAATTCAGTATGGTGGTCAGGGCCCCGGAGGCGGTCATTCCTGGGTTTGTGATGGTTTCCAGGGAGCCGATTATTACCATATGAACTGGGGCTGGAGCGGTTCTGATAACGGTTATTTTTACCTGAATAATCTCAACCCCGGCGGATATACATTCAACAGTTCAGAGGAGGCAGTGTTGCATATTGAACCGAATACCTCCCTTTACCCTTCGTATTGCAGTGGCAATACACTTGTAACTACTTACGATTTCGGTACGATCGAAGATGGTAGCGGACCTGTTGCAAATTACCAGGATAACAGCAGTTGTGGCTGGCTGATCGCCCCCGACGATAGCGTTGCTACAATTACACTTACTTTTACACAATTCAATACTGCTGCCGGCGATGTGGTAAAAGTGTATGATGGTGCGGATGCCACAGCGGCGGTGATCGGCACATATTCCGGTGCATTGACCACCATGCCGGCCGTTACTTCAACCGGACCGAAGATGTTCATCACCTTTACAACCGATGGTTCAGGAAATTCATTAGGTTGGAAAGCAAAATATTCAGCCAATCTGGTGAAGTTCTGCGCATCAAATACGACACTTTTAGACGGATGGGGAACCATTTCCGATGGTAGCGGTCGTTTCGATTATCGCAACAACTCCAGCTGCAAATGGAAAATCATGCCGGTGGGTGCCTCGAAAATCGTACTTACACCGGTTAGTTTCAATACTGAAGCAGCCAATGACAGGGTTCAAATCTATGACCTGGGAACCAGTGCGCTGCTTGCCACCTGGTCGGGCGACTATACTACCCTGCCGGCACCCATTGAATCAACCTCGGGATCGGTCATGGTGATGTGGACAACCAACGGTTCCGTTCGTGGCAGCGGTTGGGAAATAAGTTATTCACCGATGGTTGGCACCGGGGAGATCAATGCATTCAATGATCTCAGCGTTTATCCAAACCCGGCATCCACTGTTGTCAATATCGGTTTTACCATGACAGAACCTCAAAATGTGGAGATTGAGCTTCTTTCACTTCAGGGGGCGACACTTCACCGGGACAATCTGAACTATTTTAAAGGTCAGTATTTTAATACGATCGACATCTCATCTCTTGCGAAAGGCATATACCTGCTTCGCCTGAGATCGGATAAGGGAACATCTGTGAAAAAGATCGTCGTGCAATAGCACTGAAAACTTCCTGAAGGCCCGGGACGACTTGTCGGACCGGGCCTTTTTCATAAAGTCCGACAATATAGGAGTACCTGACAGGATTCATGAAATTCTAGTGTGAATTTCTATTGTGATCTATGTGCCTATGTGTTTTTTTACCATATATTCAACACGGCTTAAATAACGAAAAATCCGAATGGTTTTTTACTTACTTTTATCGTCAAATTCATAAGGATATGAACATCATTGTTACCGGAGCGGCCAGGGGCATAGGGTTCGAGGTTGTCAAGGTTCTTGCCAAACACAAGCAAAATCATATCGTGGCAATATCACGAAACGGAAAAGCGCTGAAGGAACTGGTTTCGGAATGTTTGCGCCTCTACCCGGATGCAAAAGTGATTCCCTACGAATTCGATCTTGAGCAGTTTGAGTTCTACCCGTTTATTGTTCAGCGGCTTGAAACTTTCATCCACACCTGCGATATCCTGATCAACAATGCCGGGAAACTGGTCAACAAGCCATTTGGGAAATTCGGACTCGAAGAGTTTGACGACACTTTCAATGTGAATGTGAAAAGTCCTTTTTTCCTCACCCAGGCATTGCTTCCCATGTTTAACAAAGGAGCCCACGTTGTGAATATCAGCAGTATAGGCGGTGTGCAGGGGAGTAAGAAATTTCCCGGTCTTGCTGCCTATAGTGCAAGCAAAGGAGCATTGGCTATTCTATCGGAAGTGCTCGCAGAGGAGCTGGCAGAACAGGAGGTAAAGGTGAACTGCCTCGCCATCGGTGCTGTGCAGACAGAAATGTTCACGAAAGCCTTCCCCGGAGCGAAAGCCATGCAGAATCCCGCACAGATCGCACACTTCATTGCAGATTTTGCTGTTAACGGAGCGAAATACTTTAATGGGAAAGTGGTACCGGTTTCGTTGTCTGTACCGTGAAAAGACGTGAACCGTGAAAAAATCGTGACACGTGAAAAAATCGTGACACGTCACACTCACGCGTCACGGATTCACGCGTCACGGATTCACGCGTCACGGTTCCTCCTACAAATAGTCGACTATACCTTCCTGGTTCTTCATAAACGGTGCAATGGCGCGGTTGTAAATGCCGTGGACGTAAGCGATGGCCATGCCGTAGTTTGTTACAGGGATGCCTGCATCAATGGCTGGTTTAAGCCTGCTGACGATCTGTTTGCGGGTAATCATGCATCCGCCGCACTGGATGACCATTGCATAATCAGTGATGGGGCGTTCCATTTTATTCAACCCTGCAACCACATCGAATTCCAGTTTTTTTCCTGAAAAATTGGAAAGCCACCTGGGAATTTTCACCCGGCCGATATCATCGCACGAAACATGATGAGTACATGACTCCAGGATCAGCAGGCGGTCGCCGTCGCGAAGTTTGGAAAGATGCGGGGTGCCCTTTATGTAGTTGAGGAAATCGCCCTTTTGCCTGGCCAGAACTATGCTGAAACTTGTCAGGGGGATATCCTTCGGCACAGAGGCATTCGCTTTGGGAAAGACCTGGCTGTCGGTGACCACGAGTACCGGTTTCGGGTTCATCTTTTTCAGGAACGCATCAACCTCCCGTTCCTTGCAAACTACGGCGATGCCATCGTAGTCGAGCACGTCACGGATAACCTGAACCTGCGGCAGGATCATCCGGCCTTCCGGGGCTTCAATGTCGATGGGGGTGATGAGCAAAACAACATCACCATAAGAGATAAGGTCACCAACAAGCGTTTGCCTGTGGAATGCCGTTTCGGGTATCGTCGACCGGATCAGGCTGACCACCTCCTCGATGTGCACCGGGAAGAGGGTGCTGAAACTGATGACCGGAACGGCATAGGTATCCTCGATAAACCTGGATAATCCCGGGGTTATTTCCGCTATATCCGATTTGTTGTGAATGATGAGGAAGGGGAGATCGTTGGATTGAAAATCAATCACAAGATTTTTCTCAGGGGTGTCAAATTCATTCTCCGAAATGACCAGGATTGCCAGGTCGATGATCTTGAATATTTCCCTGGTTTTTCCGATTCGCTTCATTCCAAGGTCACCGGTATCATCAATCCCTGCAGTATCTATCATCACCACCGGCCCGATCCCGGGAATCTCGATCGACTTTTTTACAGGATCGGTTGTTGTCCCGGCAACCCCGGAAACAATCGCAATGTCCTGTCCCGTCAATGTATTGATCAGTGAACTCTTGCCGATATTTCTTCTGCCGAAGATGCCGATATGTGGTTTGGTATCCCGTCCTTTTGTCATTTGTTCGGTTTTTTAACGACTGTTTTCGCAAAACTGCTGGAGTATGCTGCGAAAAATCCGATGCCACCATTGGAAATATTACCTACAACATTGGCCGGAGGGCCGGTGAAGAATGGCAGGTTAAATCCCGACCTGTCCACCTCCGCAACAAAATTATAATACTCTTTTGTAATGCCCGACATTTGAAGGGTGATCGTATCGCCAGGGGAAAAAGTCTCCCATTTATGGGCATTGTTTATGCGCATGATCGTTACACCATTCATGTAGCTGCCATTGTAAAATTTATCATCTGAAATCACTTTCTTGGTGATGGTATCTGTCATCAGTTCCCCGTTGCGGTAAAGGTTAAAGAGATAATAGTTGGTTTCATCTCCCGGTTCCTGAGCCCATAACTTGATGAACCAACGTCCTTCTGTTCCCGATGTGGAATCGAAAACAGCAGCGATTGAATCAAGCCGCGTTACTGAAAGAAGGGCGCAAGTTGCATCCACGCTGGTTTTACCTGCAATCGCGTCGTGTAAATCAACGTGCAGACTGTAGGTTTTACCAATTTTACCGGCAAAATTCGAATCAGTAAGGTATATACCAGAACCTTCCGCCCTGGATTCATGCAGGGTGAAAGTTTTTTCTCCATCGTTGATAGTTACATGGGCACCGAAAATCCTCGGCACGGGTTGATTTGAAAAATAGTCGGCTGAACTGGTAAGGGCAATGGAGTATGCACCGGTGTCGGATTGGATGTTGCCATCTACCACAACCCTGGTATAGGTCGTATCAAGCTTTACATTAATTTTTTCGGTGCAGGCGGCAGTCATCATGGCAAGCAGGATGATCCGCAAGGTTTTTCTAATCATTGTTGAAGTGAAAATTAAAGGTAACAGAGGGGATTATCCCGAATAGATATACCTTTTCGGCATAAGTGGTATTCGGATCCACATTGTCCTGGGTAAAGTTGATTGACCAGGTGTTGTGACGGTTGTAGGCATTGTAAACGGAAAAATTCAGATCCCATTTAAATTTTTGCCCTGGTTTTTCTTTGCTGTACAAGGTCAGCGCAAGATCGAGACGATGGTAATCCTGGTAACGGTACTGGTTTCGGTCGGAGTAGATTGGCATGATTTTCCCGCCAATCTCGGCACGGCCGGTCGGAAAAGTGACCGGGGCGCCGGTTGCATAAACCCAGTTTGCCGAAATTGTGAACCGTTTGCTGATCACGTAATTCAGGACCACTGCAATGTTGTTGGGCTTGTCATAAGGTGCCGGGTAGGGATTGTTACTGTTTATTTCATTGATTTGCCGAAAAGTACGGGAGTATGTATAGCTAATCCAACCATTGATTTTTTCTTCGTTCAGCCTTACCAGGAATTCGACACCATACGACCACGCCTTGCCTGTGCGCACTTCGCCTTCAAGTTTGTTGTTGAGCAGCAGATCTGCAAAATCCTTGAAATCTACCACGTTCTTCATCCACTTGTAATAGGTTTCAACCGAGGTCTCGATGGTGTTCCTGCGGAAATTCCTGAAGTAACCCAATGCAAGCTGGTCGGCAACCTGTGGGCGGATGTTGGGACTGGCGGGAAACCAGATGTCAAGCGGTGTTCCAACAGTAGAGTTCTGTGCTAGCTGCACATATTGATCCGTGCGGGCATAACTGGCTTTAAGAGAGTGCCGGCTGTTGAAATCATACAACAACCCAAGACGAGGTTCAATTCCTGCATAGGTATGGTAGAGGGTGCCGGCGCTGTACACGGTGGAATCAATGGCCTGGTAAGCTGAATTGTAATGAAATACGGTCCCGGGTCCTGTGTTCTGGAACATGGAGAACCGCAAGCCGTATTTTGCTGTAAAGTGTGTCCCGAATTTTTGTTCATTGCTGCCATAGACGCCGGTTTCGAAGCCATAGTTGTTCGGGACCTTGACACTGGTGAAAATGGTTTTATCCCCGACACCGTAAGCTTCCCCGGGGCTGAACATGTGATAGATTTCAGACACACCGAACCTGATCGTGTTTTTGGTATTCAGGTAATAACTGAAATCGGCTTTTAATCCGAGATCACGAAGGTTTGAGTTCCAAACGAAGGAGTTGGCATTTCCGTCAGGGGTGCCCAGGTTGTAAAGGTAGTTGCTGTAGATCAGTGAGAAATTTGAGAAAAGTTGCCTGGTGAACAGGTGGTTCCACCTTGCCGTGGCTGTTTCGTTGCCCCATTTCATCGACGCAAAGCCGTTTTTAAACACATCACGTCCGAAATATCCTGACAAAAAAACCTGGTTGTTGTCGTCAATCTTATAATTGATCTTTGCATTCAGATCATAAAAATAAAGTTTGTTGTTCTGCAGGGTCTTGTTTGATGAGAGTGGCAGGAAGATATCAGCATAGGTTCGACGTCCGGAAACGACAAAGGAACAACGATCTTTCACAATAGGACCTTCCACCGTTAACCGGCTGGAAATTAGGCCTATTCCTCCATTGACTTCGAACTTTTTCGAATTCCCGTCATTCATGTGGATATCGAGCACCGAAGAGAGCCGCCCTCCATAATTGGCAGGAATGTCACCCTTGTAAAGTTTCACATCTTTAATGGCATCGTTATTGAAAACTGAGAAAAACCCCATCAGGTGGGAGGCGTTGTAAACGGTTGCTTCGTCAAGCAGGATCAGGTTTTGGTCCGAGGCACCACCCCGCACGCTGAACCCGCTTGACCCTTCCCCGACTGATTGAACCCCGGGAAGCATCTGGATGGCCTTGATCACGTCAACTTCTCCGAATAAAGCCGGAATCCGCTGAATGGTCTTGATGTCCATCCTGAACGTACTCATTTCTGGTTTGACCACATTCCTGTCATTGCGTTCGCTCTTAATTTCCACCTCCTTTAACTGGTGTTCCTGGGGAGCAAGTTCGATGGTGATTTTAAGATCTTGGTGAAGTTCAACCCTTTTTTCGATATTAGAATATCCTATGTAGGAAAATACCAGGGTATAGGTTCCTTCGTTAAGCGTAAGTGAGTAATTGCCGTAAACATCCGATACTGCACCGGTTTTCAGTTCATTCACGAAAACAGTGGCTCCCATGAGCGATTCCCCGCTCCGCAGATCCCTGATTTTCCCACTGATGGAATACCGGTTTGGTTTATCCGGAGGATGGCTAAATCCAGCGACATCTGAAAACAGAAGCAGGCATACGAGAGAAACGAAAAATCGTAATTTTATCAAATTAGCGAGGGGTTTAATTAGTTGCGGATAATCTGGAATTCACCGTTTTGCTGAAGTTTAATGATACGGGATGGTTTGATCTCATGGATCCGGCCGAACGATTCATCAACAACATGATCCACGCCAAGCTTGATTTCATCGACTATTCCGCGAAATGACATGGGTTGATTTTCACCGGAGATATTTGCCGAGGTTGAAACAATTGGCTTACCGAATGCACGGATAAGCCTGATGCAGAATTCGTTTTTTACTATCCTGATGGCAATGGATCCATCCTCTGCGACAACATTTTCAGCCAGGTTTTTTGCAGCAGGGTAAACGATGGTAAGGGGTGTGTCAACATTTTTCAGCAGGTCCCATGCGATTTCAGGGACGGAAAAAACATAATCATTCAGTTTTTCAGCTTCATCAAGTAAAATAATCAGGCTTTTCCGCTCAAACCGTTGCTTCATCCGGTAGATTTTAGCAACAGCAGTTGAACTGGTTGCATCACAACCGATCCCCCAGATGGTATCGGTGGGGTAAAGGAAGGTACCACCACTTTTGAGCACCTTTATACATTGGTTAATTTCCTGTTCGATGGGTGACATGAAGATAAATTCTGCTGAATTCAAATAACGTGCAAAGATAGTCACATATTGCGAGCCCGCCCGGGATGTCTGCCACAGGGATATTCAAATTTTCAACATCTTGATTTCCGGTACGAACGACCGGTACAGTTTCCTAAAGACGTTCGGTAAGTTTGCCGGTTTCTATCCCGTATGCACAAAGGAAATGTTTCTCGGGACAGGTGTTGTATCCATGCAGGCCGCAGGGGCGGCAGGGAAGGGGGGAACTGGTCTCCGCGATGGCCGAATCTGCAGACAAAGGACCGAATCCGAAGCCGGGGATGGTTGAGCAATAGATTGCAGTGACCGGTGCATTTACCGAGGAGGCAATGTGCATTGGAGCCGAATCGTTGGTGAAATTCATGCGTGCCTGTTTCATCAGGGCTGCTGATTGAAGGAAGGTGAGTTTCCCTGAGAGATTCAGGGAACGGCCATGACCAGCCTGGGTGATGATATCATCGCAAAGTGAATTGTCTGCCGGGGCGCCGAGAAGGAAGATACTGGCTTCACGGGGAACTGAACGGATCAGTTCGATCCATTTTTCAACAGGGTATTGCTTGGTGAACCAGAGCGAAGCCGGTGAAATTGTATAGTATTTCCCGGCAACAAACTGTCCGGCAACTGCCTGGTCAGCAGGAGAAGGATAAAGCCGGGGGAGTGGGTTGTTATCCGCCGCGAGATCGCTGATAAGTGCGTGGTTGCGTTTCACCTCATGGATGCCCCTGTCGATCTGATGTTTTATACGCTTCGTGAAAAGAAATGAAAGGGGATTCTTTGAAAAACCGCGGGTCTCGCCGGAACCGGAAAGAGCAGTCAGCAATCCGGTGAGGAAGAAGCGCTGAATGTTGATAACCAGGTCGTACCTTGCATTTCTGACCTCCCGGAGAACATGAATGAACCCCGAATATTTCCCATGCAGTTTATCCCAGGTTATGACCTTATGAATGAAGGGATGTCCCGAGAAAAGGGACTCATGGCCCTTTTTGACGAGGAACCCGATGGAAGCCCCGGGAAATTTTTTGTGCATCGTTTCGGCCAGTGCCGTGGAGAGGATCACATCCCCGATAGAGGCGGTTTGAATGATCAGGATTTTTTTCATCTAAACTGGAACATCAAATTCACGTAATGCCTGGTTCAGCGAGGTTTTAAGGTCGGTGGATGGTTTTCGCCTGCCGATGATCAGGGCGCAAGGCACCTGGTATACTCCCGAAGGAAACGTTTTCGGAATTGTTCCCGGGATGACAACCGATCCGGGGGGGACATAACCTTTATATTCAACCGGCTGTGCTCCGGAGACATCAAGGATCTTTGTCGATGCGGTCAGGACGACATTTGCACCCAGCACAGCTTCGCTGCCTATCCTCACTCCCTCCACCACAATGCAGCGGGAGCCAAGGAAACAATGGTCCTCAATGATAACCGGAGCGGCCTGTACAGGCTCCAGAACTCCGCCGATACCCACCCCTCCGCTCAGGTGGCAATGCTTCCCGATTTGGGCACACGATCCTACGGTTGCCCAGGTATCTACCATTGTTCCCGTGTCAATGTAGGCACCAATGTTCACATAGGAGGGCATCATGATAACACCTTCGGCAAGAAATGCACCGTACCGGGCAATGGCATGTGGCACCACCCGTACGCCCTGTTTTTTATAATTGGTCTTCAGTGGAATTTTATCATAGAACACGAATGGACCAACTTCGGTCAGTTCCATTTTCCGGATTGGAAAATAGAGAATCACAGCCTTCTTGATCCATTCATGGGTGATCCATTGCCCGCCGTCAGGTGATGCAACCCTGAGCAATCCGGCATCAAGCCGGGCAATCACCTCGCATATCGCATCACGGGTGTCGGCTTGTTTTAAAAGTTCTCGGTCTTCCCAGGCCGTTTCAATAAGTTGTTTAAGATCTGTCATGAATCGGGGTCAAAATGAAAATGCAAAATGCAAAGTGCAATATGCAGAATGCAAAATAAAAAGTAGAACATTAGCCATTTGCCAATCGTAAATCGTAAATCGTAAATCGTAAATCGTAAATCGTAAATCGTAAATCGTAAATCGTCACTAAGAATACTCCTTCCCAAAATTAGATAAAATTTCAAATCTTTGTACCTTTGTACCAAAATTAGGCAATGGGCAGGATTGTTGCGATTGATTACGGTCAGAAAAGGACAGGCCTGGCTGTAACGGATGAACTGAAGATAATTGCCACGGCACTTACGACAGTGAGAACGATGGATTTGCTCTCCTTCTTAAAGGACTATGCAACTAAGAACCCCGTAGAGTGTTTTGTAGTGGGCGAACCGAAGCAGATGAACAATACCGCATCAGAATCATCCGTTTATATCGAGCCTTTTGTTAAAGCATTGAAGGCCGCCTTCCCTGAAATTCCGGTAAACAGGGCCGATGAACGATTTACATCACTTCTTGCCTCGCGCACGATCAGGGAGGCCGGTTTAAAGAAAAAAGACCGCCAGGACAAGGCTTTGATCGATACGGTGAGTGCTACAATTATCCTGCAGTCCTATATGGAAATGATGAAAAATAGCATTTAATTTTCCGCCTGTCAGACTTAAAAAAGAATAACATAAAATATTTAGTTGTATGATCTTGCCAGTCGTTGCTTACGGGCACCCAGTTTTAAAGAAAGTTGCCGAGGAGATTGGCCCAGATTATCCCAACCTGAAACAAATTTTGGCCGATATATGGGAAACCATGTACGTGTCTGATGGGGTCGGTTTGGCTGCTCCCCAGGTTAACTCCTCCATCCGACTTTTTGTCATTGATGCATCGGCATTTGCCGAAAAGTATCCTGAAGCGGAACATTTTAAAAGGTCATTTCTCAATGCCACGATTTATAAGGAAGAGGGCGACGAATTTTCGTTCAATGAAGGATGCCTCAGCTTCCCGGGTTTGCGAGAGGACATCTTACGGAAGCCTGTAATTCACATGAAGTACCAGGATGAAAATTTTGAAGAACACGATGAGCGGTTCGAAGGGGTTATTGCCCGGGTTATCCAGCATGAATACGACCATATTGAAGGAATTGTTTTCGTTGACCGCATCACCTCCCTTAAAAAAATATTGCTGAAGCGCAGGTTGTCAGATATAAGCAAGGGAAATGTGGAGGTTTCATACCGGATGCTGTTCCCTCAGATGAAAAAGGCTAGAAGGTAATGCAAAATCAAAAAATCAACCGATATCATAAAAACTTGACCATGAACAGAATCGCTATTGTGTTATTTTCGGGAATCATGATGATGATGTCCGGCTGCGGGCCTTCACACGATAAAGCTATCAGGCAGATTCAAACAATGGAGAAAAGCCTGTTTTCGCGTGATGCAGTGAGTTTCAATAAACAAAAGGCAGATAGTCTCATAGCGATGTATGAAACCTTTATTAAAAAAAATCCCAAAGATTCACTGTCACCCACTTATTTATTTAAAGCGGCCAATATCGAGATGAATTCAGGTAACGGTCCAAGGGCGTTGAACATGTTCGATCAGTACCTGCAAAATTATCCCGACAAGCCAAAGGCTTCGCTTTGCTTGTTTTTCAAGGCTTTTATCTATGAAAATCTGATGAAGGATCTCGACAAGGCCCGTGAGACCTACCTGCTGTTTATTGAAAAATATCCTTCCGACGACTTTACAAAAGATGCGAAACTGGCCATCGTGAATCTTGGAAAATCACCGGATATGCTTATCCGTGAATTTGAAGCAAAGAAAAAAGCCGATAGCAGCCGTGTTGCAGATTCACTGGCGAAGAATAAAAAACCGAAAAAACACGCCTGACAATTATTGCCTCTGCACCGGCATTCTAGTATTCCAGCATTGACTGCATTGCCTCCATTGCCTGCATTGATTGCATTGGTTGCATTGCCTCCATTGCCTGCATTGATTGCATTGGTTGCATTGCCTGCATTGACAGATTATTTGAACAGGTTCTCCAGTAAATTAGAAAGATTGCTGGGACTGATATTTTCATAAAGTTTTCCTTCGTATGCATAGGCGATTTCGCCCCGCTCTTCGGAAACAATGATGGCGATGGCATCAGATTTTTCGGTAATCCCAACTGCAGCGCGATGGCGCAGTCCACAGAAGGTTGGAATGGTGGCTTTGTTTGAAACGGGAAGGATACAACGAGCGGCTTTGATTTGCTGTCCGATAACGATCACGGCCCCGTCATGGAGTGGGCTGTTTTTAAAAAAAATCGTTTCCAGGATGACTTCCGAAATTTTCGCATCCACAGGCTGCCCTGTTGAAACGTACTGAGCAAGTTCATTTTGCTGTGCGATGACAATCAGGGCTCCTGTTTTGGTTTCCGCCATCTTCTGGCATGCCATTACAATTTTATCTATGCTAAGGCTAACGGGGTTGTCGATTTTAAATCGCCAGAAAAGGAAACGCTTTCGCTGATTTTTGATGATCTTTGTGTTTCCTACCATCAGCAATACCTGGCGTAATTCAGGCTGGAAAACCACAATCAGGGCGAGGAAACCCACACTGATGAACTGCCCTAAAACTTCAGTGAGCAATTGCATCTGGAGGGCTTTCACAACTTTCCAGATCAGGTAGACAGCGATGATCCCGATAAAAATCCTGATGCCGGTTGTCCCCTTTACAAGGTTGTAAACTTCGTATAAAAGTACTGCGAACAAAATAATGTCGATGATGTCAACAATCCGCAATGAAAATAGCCCAACCAGTAGCATAAAGTGAAATCAAAACCTGTTCATAAACAATCCTGCCCTGCCTCATGCGTCACACGTCACGTATCACGCAATCTGCCTGCAAAGGTACCATTTTTCCCTAACCCAGCATGCCGACCAGCCTGATTGCTTCAACTGCCTCCTTTACATCATGAACCCTGAGGATGTTGGCACCTTTCAGCAAGGCAATGGTGTTGAGGACTGTTGTTCCGTTGAGGGCATCCGCCGCATGGATATTTAAAAATTTGTTGATCATCGATTTTCGGGAAAGTCCTGCCAGGATGGGGACACCCAGTAACCTGAACTCATCAAGATGCGTTAACAGTGAAAAATTCTGTTCAACGGTTTTGCCAAAACCGAACCCGGGATCGAGGATTACCTGCCGTACGCCTTTTTCCCGGCACAGACTCAACTGTTGTTCAAAGAAGTAGGTAACTTCTGCCACAACATCCGTGTAGGATGGATTCAGCTGCATATTGGCCGGTGTTCCTTTCATGTGCATCAGGATGTAGGGAACTTTCAGAGAAGCGGTCATTTCAAGCATGCCTTCTCCGTATCGTCCCCCGTAAATGTCATTGATCATCCCGGCGCCGTGTTCCACTGCCATTCGTGCAACACGCGGCCGGAAGGTGTCTGCAGACAAGATACATCCGGGAAAATGTGTTATAATTGCTTTAATTGAAGGAATAAGGCGCCGGATCTCCTCTGCTTCGTCCACCTCCATTGCACCCGGCCGGGTAGATACCGCGCCCACATCGATGATGGATGCACCATTTAGCAGCATGGATTCCACATGGTGTAACTGTGCATCCACGATGGGGAACTTTCCTCCGTCGAAAAATGAATCGGGGGTCAGGTTCATGATCCCCATCACTACCGGGGTGGATAAATCGAGTTCCTTTGATCCGCAAAACAGTTTAGGCATGACAGGTCAGGGATAAGGTTTTAAGTGTTTCAGAATGTGCTTGTAATCGTCCGGGTGGCTTTTTTTACAATCCGGGATACTTGCAATTTGCTGACCAGAGGTCATTTTATTGATTTTTTATGTCTTGCAATATTAGCCTAAAAATGGATTTGTTCATCTTGGAATCTGAATTGATGTTTGTTCCTTATGGGACTCTTTAAATTATCAAAATTAATATTACTTTTGCAACAACAACCATTCTGATGAAAACGATTCAACGCATTGCTGCCTTTTTATTGCTGCTGGTATTCCTTTTCGGAACCACTGGGTTGTCTGTTTTTCGTCATATTTGTCACAGCAGCAATGAGAACAACACTTCAGTTTACCCTGAATTTTTCAAAAATGCTGCCTCTTCATGCTGTGCGGATGAATTGACCGGCTATACCTCTGCGAGAAGCGGGAAGGCCACGGAGTCTGATCCTTTTCAGCATTTCAATCCTGCGCCATGCTGTAAAATTATTATCTCGTTCTTTAAATTGGAGATACTAACGGTCAGGGTTGAAAAAGTGGTCTTTCACACCTTTTTTTCCAGGTATCCTCTCTATGCAATTTCATTGTTGCAGTTGCCGGTGTTTCTCCAGCCACTCTTACAGCCTGCCTATTTTCAATATCACTCCCCGCCATTGTTCGGAAAAATGCTGGTTCAGTTTCTGCACCAGATGAAGATCCCCGCCCATCCTTTCTTTGCCTGACAGATCCATTTCCAACATTCTTCTTTAGCCTTTGAGCGCTTCAGCAGTGATGGTGTCTGTTTGAATAATCTTTCTTTTTTTTTCAATTAAAACAATGGATGATGAAAAATCATTGGATTTTCAGTGTGTTTGTAATTTTAATATTAACTGCGATTGTGCACGATTGTTATGCTCAAATGGTCAGCGGTATTGTTCTTGAAAAAGATGCAAAAGGCAAAAAGACGGGGTTGCCGGGGGTGAATGTTTTTTGGCTCGGCACAACAAAAGGCACCTTCACCAATGAGTCAGGAAAGTTCAGCCTTTCGCGGTCGGGGATGAAGAAGAGCCTGCTGGTTGTGAGCCTGCTGGGTTATCGTCATGACACGGTTCCGGTATCTTCTGACAAAAACAAGGTTGAAATTGAACTCATGCCTGATGCCCAGAACCTTTCGGAGGTTGAGATCAGCGGCAAGCCCGATAATACTTTTATCTCGAAACTAAATGCCCGGAAAACGACCGTAATCACCACCGGGGAGCTGAGGAGGGCTGCCTGCTGCAACCTTGCAGAGAGCTTCGAAACAAATGCTTCAGTCGACGTTTCATATTCCGACGCCCTTTCCGGTGCACGCCAGATCCAGCTTCTCGGGTTATCGGGCATCTATGGCCAGATCATGACCGAAAATGTGCCGCTTATCCGCGGATTGGCGACTCCGTTTGGCCTTAATTATATACCGGGTTCATGGATGGAATCGATCCAGATTGCCAAGGGAACATCTTCGGTTGTCCAGGGTTATGAATCAATTACAGGGCAGATCAATGTGGAATACAAAAAGCCGGAAACAAGCGAAAAGTTTTTTCTGAATATCTTTGGCAACAGCAATCTGCGATTTGAAGCCAATGCCGACGGAGCTAAAAAGATCAATGATAAACTTAGTACCTCCCTGCTCGTGCATGCTGCAACTTCGCAATATAAATTCGACAGGAACGGCGACGGGTTCATGGACATGCCTGAAATCACCACCGTCACCGCCATGAATCGCTGGGATTATATTATTCCAAACAAGTGGGTCTCCCGGTTTGGAATTAAATATCTTTATGAGGAACGGAAGGGCGGCCAGATGGATTTCGACAAAAGTACCTGGAATACGGATACAACGGGGATTACAAACGATGGTAAAAAATATGGGATCGGGGTTACGACCTCACGGCTGGAGGCATTCTGGAAGAATGGGACCTTCATGGGAGCCGGCGGGAAATCCAGTATCGGGTTAATCCTCTCCGGAATCAACCATCAGCAGAATGCTTTCTATGGCATTGATCTTTACCATGGTCATGAACAAAATTTCAATTCCAACCTTGTATTCACGACCTCCTTCAGCGGGAATAAACACCGTATTTCAGCGGGGGCCAGTTATTTCGTGGACAATTACAGCGAAAACTTCACTCAAACCCGCCTGGAATACCGGTATCAGACCCTTCCTCCCGATTCAACAGCGACGAGGGCCGATCTCTTCACCCTGGTCGGAGATTCTGTGGTGACCTACCTCATGGACCGGAATGAATGGTCGGCAGGCGCCTTCTTTGAATATACCTTCGATCTATGCAATAAATTCGCACTGATTGCAGGCATGCGGGGTGATTACAACAGTCGTTTCGGGTACTATTTTACACCAAGGCTCCACCTTCGTGTAAATCCTTCAAAAACGACAACCATCCGGGCCTCCGTTGGGAAAGGATACCGGTCGCCAAACCTCCTTGCCGAAAACAGTTCGGTTTTTGTGAGCCAGCGTGTGCTCTATTTCGCACCTGACCTCGGAAATGAAGAGGCCTGGAACTATGGCCTGAATTTCACATGGAACTTCACCCTCTTCAACGAAAAAGCTGAATTTTCTGCAGATGCCTACCGGACCAGTTTTGTGAAACAGGTGATCGTTGACCAGGACAGCATGCCTACAGCTCTATACTTCTATAACCTCAACGGGAAGTCCTATGCCAACAGTGCACAGGTTCAGTTTACATGCACCCCGGTCAGGCGGTTTACCATAACAACCGCTTTTCGGTACAATGATGTAAAAGTAACCGAAGGCGGGGTATTGCTGGAAAAATCGATGGTTAACCAGTATAAAGGTTTGCTTTCACTCGGTTATGCTACTAAATTTGAAAAATGGAAATTTGACCTTACCGGCCAGCTCAATGGCCCCTCCAGGTTACCCGACACCCGGAAAATGCCGGTTTCCCTTCAACGGCCGGCATGGTCGCCGGTTTGGTTCAACCTGCTAGGACAAGTGACCAAAAAATTCAAACATTTTGAGGTGTACGTCGGAGGGGAGAACCTGGCCAATTTCCGCCAGTTGGATCCCATCTCCGAATATTTTAAACCATACCATACCCATTTTGATGCCTCCATGGCATGGGGTCCGGTTGTTGGGATTACCGTGTATGCGGGCATCAGGATGACAATAAAATAAAGCAAAATGCAAAATGCAAAATGCAAATTCAAAATTAAAAATTAACAAAACATACAAATTATGAAAAAGAGTTCGGTTATTTCAGGATGGATTTTTACACTGGTAGTGATGGTTGTTTTTTCAACCGCCGGTTTTGGACAACAAAAAAAATCAGACACAGTCGCGATAAAAACATCGGCAGTGTGTGGGATGTGCAAGGATCGCATAGAGAGTTGCCTGGCGTTTGAAAAAGGTGTCAAATCATCCTCCCTTGATGTGGAGACCAAGGTTGTGACTGTTATTTTCAATCCGGCTAAAACCTCCCCGCAACAGTTGAGAAAAACACTTTCAAAACTGGGATATGATGCCGACACAATCCATGCCAGCCCGACGGCTTATGCAAAACTCCCGGCCTGCTGCAAAAAGGATGCACCGAAACATTGATGTGTCACACTGAAAAAAACAGAATGAAAAAGGCCAACCCTATTCAGGGTCAGCCTTTTCATTCTGTGCTTCTGAAGGTTGTTATTTCTTCGAGGACTTAGTTGCAGCCGGCTTTTTGGCAACTGTTTTTTTTGCAGCCGGTTTTGCAGCAGCGGCTTTTTTCTGTTTGATCACAGCCTGCGCTGCGGCCAACCGTGCAATCGGAACCCTGAATGGGGAGCAGCTTACGTAGTTGAATCCAAGCGAATGGCAGAATTCAACGGAAGCAGGTTCGCCGCCATGTTCGCCGCAAATGCCGATCTTAAGGTCTTTGCGCGTGGAACGTCCTTTTTCAACCGCCATTTTCATCAGCTGTCCTACGCCTTCGAAGTCGATTACCTGGAAGGGATCAACAGGAAGGATTTTCTGTTCAATGTATTCGGGAACAAATCCGCCAATGTCATCACGCGAAAAACCAAAAGTCATCTGGGTGAGGTCGTTGGTCCCAAAGGAGAAGAAAGTGGCTGTCTCTGCAATTTTATCGGCAGTGAGTGCAGCACGGGGAATCTCGATCATGGTACCCACCATGTGAGGAATCTCCTTCATCTTGAATTTCTTGCAGACTTCCGCATAGATTTCGTCGATGATCACATATTGATGTTTCAACTCTTTTTCGGTACAGGTAACCGGGATCATGATCTCAGGGAGCACTTTTTTCTTTTCCTGGAGCAATTCGGCCGTTGCTTCAAAGATGGCACGAACCTGCATTTCGGTGATTTCGGGATAGGTGATGCCCAAACGAACACCACGGTGACCCATCATTGGGTTGGTTTCATGCAGGGCATCTGCACGGCGATCGAATTCTTCCTTTGTAATTTTCAGACTATCGGCGATTTTTTTCCGGGCATCTTCATTCTGAGGGATGAACTCATGCAAAGGCGGGTCGAGGGTGCGGATGGTAACAGGATATCCGTCCATGGCAGCCAGGGTTTTCTTGATATCTTCCTTTACATAAGGATAGAGTTCGTTCAATGCCTTGCGTCGTTCTTCAACGGTTTTTGAAGCAATCATCTTGCGGAGGAGGAAAAGCGGTTTATCTGCATTTTTTCCATAAAACATATGTTCGGTGCGGAACAACCCAATTCCTTCGGCTCCGAAAGCACGTGCTTTTGCAGCATCTTCCGGGGTGTCGGCATTTGTACGGATTTTCATGGTACGCACGGCATCGCATAGTTTCATGAAAGCTTGGAAATCAGGATTTTCCTCAGCAGCCTTGATCATTGGCAACTGCCCGTTGTAGATGTAGCCTTTAGAACCGTTCAGGGAGATAAAATCACCCTCATTGAGGGTGATGTCACCAATTTTCATCGTTTTTGTTGAGGCTTCAATTTTGAGGCCGCCGGCGCCAACGATACAGCACTTTCCCCAACCACGGGCAACAAGGGCCGCATGACTGGTCATTCCACCACGTGCGGTAAGGATCGCCTGAGCAGCGCGCATGCCTTCGATATCTTCGGGGTTGGTTTCTTCACGAACGAGGATCACTGTTTTGCCTTTCTTTGCCCAGGCTACAGCATCTTCGGAATTGAAGACAATTTGCCCGGTTGATCCGCCGGGACCTGCAGGGAGTCCTTTCGCCATTGGCTTGGTACTCTTTTCTGCTTTCGGATCCAGGATTGGATGGAGAAGCTCATCAAGCTGGCTTGGTTCAACACGCGAAACAGCTTCTTCTTTGGTGATCAGTTTCTCATTGAACATATCCACGGCCATTTTTACAGCAGCAGGACCGTTTCGTTTGCCAACACGGCACTGTAGCATGTATAACTTGCCATCCTGGATCGTGAACTCTATGTCGAGCATATTGCGGTAATGCTTTTCCAGGGAACGTTCAATTTTGTGAAGTGCCTTGTAGACAACAGGCATCGCCGTTTCCAGGGATTCCAGCTTCATGGTATGCTCATTCTTGCCAATTTCGTTGATGGGGTTTGGGGTACGGATACCTGCTACCACATCTTCGCCTTGTGCATTTGCCAGCCATTCACCATAAAAATAATTTTCACCGGTGGCAGGGTTGCGTGTGAAAGCGACTCCAGTAGCTGAAGTATCCCCCATGTTGCCGAAAACCATTGACTGAACGGTGACCGCTGTTCCCCATTCATCGGGAATTCCTTCGAAACGGCGGTACGAGATGGCACGTTTGCCGTTCCAACTCTGGAATACAGCGCCAACAGCGCCCCAAAGCTGCTCCATCGGATCCTCTGGGAATGGAGTGCCAAGTACTTCCTTGACTTTTTTCTTGTAGATATCAATAAGGGCTTTCAGGTCTTCAGCTGTAAGGTCTGTATCACTTTTAGCGCCTCTTTTTTCCTTCATTTTATGAAGTTCCTTTTCGAGCTGAACACGAACACCCTGTCCCTCCTTTGGTTCAATGCCTGCTGCCTTCTCCATCACCACGTCAGAATACATCTGGATAAGCCGGCGCTGGGAATCATACACAAAGCGGGGGTTCTTGGTTTTTTTAATAAACCCCTCTCGGGTGATATCATTCAACCCTACGTTCAACACGGTTTCCATCATGCCTGGCATCGAAGCCCGCGCACCTGAACGGACGGATACAAGAAGGGGATTGGTCTTGTCGCCAAAAATGGCGCCCATCTCTTTTTCTGTTGCTTTCAGACTGTCGGCAATCTGCTTCTTTAATTCCTTCGGATAGGATTTTTTATTTTGTTGATAATAAGTACAAACCTCTGTGGTAATTGTGAAACCGGCAGGTACTGGAAGTCCGATGTTTACCATCTCGGCGAGGTTTGCACCTTTACCGCCAAGCAGATTCTTCATTTCGGCCGTACCTTCGGCTTTTTTACCACCAAAATAGTAGACGTACTTGTTTTCTTTAGCTTGTTTTGCCATAATTGACATCATTTAGGTTAGTGAAAAAATTTGAAGCGGCAAAAGTACAAATAAAAACACTTATAACCGTGAAATTCAGGGAGAAAATTTACTAACAGAGCCTGTCGAATTTAATAATGGAGCGGGCCAATATTATTCATATTCCAGAGAATCCATTGCTGTCTCCCGCGGATGTAAGGTGTAGGCGATGCCGGATCCCATTTAAGCGGATTGGGAAGTATTGCAGCAATCAGGGCAGATTCGCCCCGGGAGATTTTTGAAGCAGATTTCCCGAAAAATTTCTGAGATGCTGACTCTGCACCGTAAATGCCGTTCCCTGTTTCGATGATATTCAGGTAAACTTCCAGGATCCGTTTTTTCCCCCACACAAACTCGATCAACACGGTGAAATAAACTTCAAGCCCTTTGCGAACCCACGACCGCTGAGGCCAGAGAAACACATTCTTGGCTGTTTGCTGGGAAATGGTACTTGCTCCCCGCATCTTTTTACCCTGTTTTTTGGCATTGAACTCCTTTGCCTTTTCAATGGATTCAAAATCAAACCCGGAGTGTTCCATGAAAAGGTTGTCCTCCGAAGCCACCACTGCCAGCGGCAGGTTTGGCGACATATTGTCTAAATCAATCCATTTATGTTGTAACCTGATGGTTTGCCCGCTCCATGACTGTTCCAATACCCTGATGATCATGAGCGGTGTAACCGGGGGATTGATGAATTTATACAGGATGACGAAAAACAGTGATGAGGCAAAATATATGATGATGAAGTACTTGAAGAAATTCAAGGCGCGGAATAAGAATTTTTTCACCTGGAAGAAGGTATTATCTGATTAATATGAATCGTCAGTTTCGTGCCTTTTTTGTCGCCGATAACCGCCTGGGAAAAACTTGGCTGATTGCCAACCAGCATACCACATTTACCGCTGGAATTGACCTGGACAAAACTGATTTGTGAATAAAAGTAGGGCCCCAGGGAGCCTTCTTCCGCACCCGTTATCGCATCGATGACATGGTATGTCCCATTGTGCCTGTTTTCATCCGGTGTCTCGATTACCACTTCCATATTCGCATCGTCATCAAGGTTAGCGGATCCTACTGATAACCCGGCGGTACTTGTAGTGGAATATGTCCATCTTTGCGAGAACTGTGCATTGACCGGAGAATAAATTGCAAATAAGACAATTGCAAAAAGCATTGTGTGAAAATTGTTTTTCATATCAGGGCTGGTTTATGTTAGTATTCAAAACTGATATACAAACTCAATCAGAAAAGTGCTAAAATGCCATGAAGTCACAGAAGCTCACCAGACATATCCTGGAAAGTTGCCTGATGGGTTATTTGGATTTCTCGGAAATATACCGGTCGAGCTCAGTTTTGGATTTTTCGGAATGCAGTGCATCTTTAACCTCAGAATAATTGTCGCGATCGTAGGTGTGGTCATAAGCATATTTGGCAAAACTGAGCCGGGAGGATTCACTGTTGAAAACATATATAACCATTTTTACCTGTGATACCATCAGGCAGTGCGTTTCAGCCATTTTTTTTGCGGCACTGAGCTGCATTGGTTCAAACGGGCGGGCGCTGATCCCGACAAGCTGTCCATTGAAATCCGGTTCTGACAAGGGATTGTCACATCCGGATGTTTTCGTGGATGTCGTTGCGTCGCCTTTTTTCGGTTGATCTGACTTGTTCTCATTCGGGGTGGGGGAGGAGGGTGCAGCAGCGGCAGAAGGTGGTGCGTTCTTTTCGGTAGTTGATCCATCCATCCACTCAGAGGTGGTCGATTCAAGGGTATAATCGCCTTTTTGATTTTTCTCAACCTTGAAAAACATCGTGCCATGAGGTTTGTTGAATACGAGTTTGGTAATTTCTTTGACCGAGGCATCGGGAAAAACCACCTTTAATTTGAAAGTCGGGCCGCCTGGATTAGCAGTTTCAACCCTGGCAGCAGGTTCACTGTTATGGCTGGTATTGCCGGTGAAAAGGGTGAATTTTTCGCCTTTGGGCGCAAATACGACCACGTTGTTGATCTGAGCAATGGTGCTCATGGTTAGGGCCGCAAGTAATATTACCAGGAAAAAACGTACACTTGTTTTCATAGCTCGGATAATTAATTTGAGCAAATATAGTTTAAAAGGAATTTATTTTTACAAGGAGGTGAATTTTTAGATTTTTACTTTCAGCCAATGCCGGAAATTCTGAATTCAGAGAGGTGGCATATTGAAAAAACAATCCGTTTCCCTACCTTTGCTGTTCCAAAACTAACAGATCTATGAGCAATTTTATCGGTATCCGGCACGAGGATAAATACAAACTTGAACGAAGAGCCCCGCTTACGCCCAAACATGTAGCCCGGCTTGTGAAACAAAAAAAACTCGACATCATCGTTCAAACATCCGAAAAAAGAGTTTTCTCGGATGAAGAGTATATTCTTGCCGGAGCGAAGATTGCAAAAGACCTGAAAAAATGTTCTGTCATCTTTGGTGTCAAGGAGATGCCAGAATCTTTTTTCGAACCTGAAAAAACCTATGTGTTTTTCGCTCACGTGGTCAAAGGTCAGCCATATAACATGGATATGTTGCGCCAGATGATGAAAATGAAATGCAACCTGATCGAATATGAAAAAGTCGTCGACGAACAGGGCAAACGCCTGATATTTTTCGGACGATATGCCGGCATGGCGGGTATGATCAATTCTTTGTGGGCGCTCGGATTGCGACTTAAGGAGGCCGGATACAGTTCCACCCTGGTGAAATTGAAACAAGCCCACCATTATCATTCCCTCAATGAGGCTAAGGATGATGTTTCTGCCATCGGACAATTGATCGCCGAAAACGGGATTCCCCATGAATTGCGGCCATTCGTTATCGGGTTTACAGGGTATGGGAATGTCTCCCAGGGGGCACAGGAAATCATAGGATTGCTGCCAGTGAAGGAAATTTCACCAGCTAAATTGCTTGACTTGCACCGCAGGAAAAAACTGCCCGATAATATTGTTTACAAGGTCATTTTCAAGGAAGAGGACCTTTTCGAACATGTTGACGGCGAACCGTTCGATCTGCATGACTATTATTCAAATCCGCACTATTACCGTAGTAAGTTTGAAAAATATATTCCGTACCTCTCCATGCTCATTAATTGTGTATACTGGGATAAACGTTATCCACGACTGGTAACCAAACAGTATCTGAAAAAACTGTTTGCCAGGGGGGAGCCAAGGCTTACCGTTATCGGGGATATCAGTTGTGACGTGGAGGGAGCGGTGGAATGTACATTAAAACCCACTGAAATTGATGATCCGGTTTTTGTGTATGACCCTGATACGGAACAGATCACAATGGGGTACAAGGGAGATGGAATGCTTATAATGGCCGTTGACATTTTACCCGCTGAATTGCCGCGTGATTCATCCGATGGTTTTGCAGATGTGCTGGTGAATTTTGTAAAACCGATTGCCGATGCAGATTTTAACGAACATTATGATGATCTCGACCTCCCGAAACCAATTAAAAAAGCATTGGTTCTACACAAAGGCGAATTCACACCGGAATATAAATATATGGAGGAGTATTTAAAATAATCAGAGATTGACCCCCACCTGTACACCAAAAATTTACGAAATGAAAAAGATACTGATTCTCGGCTCCGGGCTCGTTGCCAAACCTATTATTCAATATTTGCTCTCCAAAAACTACCAGCTTACGGTTGCTTCCAATACACCCGATCGTTCCGACAGGATGATTGCAGGCAACACCAATGGTATTTCCCGGTTTTGGGAGGCAGGTGATGAAGATTCACTCAGATTGATGATTGCAGACCATGATATAACGGTGAGTCTGCTTCCCTATGTTTTCCATGTGATGGTTGCGAGGCATTGTGTCGCCCTGAAAAAGAATATGGTGACAACATCGTATGTGAAACCTGAAATGTATGAACTTGATGTCGCGGCAAAAGAGGCCGGTATCATCCTGCTGAATGAAATGGGACTTGATCCGGGAATAGATCACATGTCGGCCATGCGCATCATCGACCATATACACGAACGCGAAGGAGCTGTCCTTGAATTTTATTCGATCTGCGGTGCATTGCCTGCACCGGAGGCTGCCGGAAATCCGTTCAGGTATAAGTTCTCGTGGAGCCCGAAAGGGGTTGTTCTTGCCGGAAACAATGATGCCGTATACCTGCACCATGGGAAAGTGGTTGAATTGCCTACCCGCGAGTTATTTAAAAATCCGTTCTGTGTAAATTTTCCTGAAGTAGGTGAGCTCGAGGTCTATCCAAACCGTGATTCCCTTGCATACAAGACAATTTACGGCATTCCTGAGGCTCAGACCATGTTCCGCGGAACATTCCGTTATAAAGGATGGTGCGAAACCCTTGATGCCATAAAACGGTTAAACCTTATCTCTCCTGAAAAATATGATATGACGGGCATGACCTATGCTGAAATGGTTAAAACGCAGATGGGTCAACCAGTCAGCACTTCAACCCTCAGGAGCCAGGTTGCCGGCTTTCTGGGTATTTCTGAAAGTTCTCACGCCATTGAAGCAATTGGCTGGCTGGGGCTTTTTGAAAACACCGCGATGAACCGTACCGTTGATTCCACTTTCGAAGTTACATCCGACCTGATGATTGAAAAGATGAACCTTGGAGAGACGGAGCGCGACATGGTCGCCATGCAGCATATTTTCCTTGCTGCTTTTTCCGATGGCAGAAAAGAGGTGATCCGGTCACGAATGCTCGACTTTGGAACTCTGGCCACAGATACTTCAATTGCCCGCACGGTTGCACTGCCGGCAGCAATCGGAGTGGAGATGATCCTGGATGGTCAGATTAACGTCAAAGGGGTGCATATTCCCGTAATTCCTGCAATCTACCATCCGGTTCTTGACCAGCTTGAAAAACTGGGGATCAAAATGGTGGAAGAATATGGGTTGCCTCTCGCTGAGATGATCAATAACTAAGCCAGGCTCCCTGTACCTCCCCCGGGAGAAAATCCTTTCAGGTGGCACTATTCAATTTCGAATTTTCAAATCCTCAAATGGTAACTAAATTATGGGAATAGGTGAAATTATCGTAGTTCTGATTGTGGCTATCGTATTGTATGCAGTATTTAGCATGCGAAAAAAAACGGATGCTCCCGGCTCTGCACCAAATGAGTCAGAATCTTCCGGAGCCCAACCTTCAGGGAACGGGCAGGAAAACCCTCTGAACACAAGGGCACAACGAAAGCCGGGATATGCCAAGTGGGTCGGAGGAGGCCTTGGCTGGGTCTTTGGAGGGCCAATCGGGGCCATCCTGGGGGTTGCCCTGGGCTCCATGTTTGATGGCATGAATTCAGGAAATGCTACATACCAGGGAACTCATCGTGGTGATTTTGCCATGAGCCTGCTTGTGCTTTCAGCTGCCGTTATGAAAGCCGACCAGAAAATAGTTAAAGCGGAGCTTGAATTTGTCCGCAATTTCTTTGTCAACCAGTTCGGTCCCGACGAGGGAAACCGGCTGATAAAGATGCTCCAGGAAATTTTAAAACAGGATATCAACATACAGGAAGTTAGTATACAGGTTGGCCAGTTTACCGATTACCCGGTTAAGCTTCAACTCGTTAATTACCTGTTTGGAATTGCTGCAGCCGACGGGCAATATCATCCCGACGAAGTTGATATGATATCCACCATTGCAGGTTACATGGGCGTCCGCTCAGGCGATTTTACCTCCATCAAAGCAATGTTTGTAAAAAGCACAGGTTGGGCTTATGATGTTCTCGAAATATCATCCAATGCCACCAATGAAGAGGTGAAAGCAGCTTATCGCGACATGGCCAAAAAGCACCACCCCGATAAAGTCGCCCACCTTGGCGATGATATCAGGCTGTCTGCCACGGAGAAATTTCAGAAAATCAGTGCAGCTTACGACGAAATTAAAAAACAACGGGGTATTAGTTAAATATTAGACCCCTTGAAAACCGGGGAACTTCTCAGGTCAGGCTGGGAGAGTTCCAGCCATTGTGGCGCAGAATGAACTCCGGGATGATGGCTTGTTTTCAAAACATACCTGTTTACCAGACGAAATGGAACCAGTACTGAAAAAAAGCATGGACTGTACAACACAGCCCATGCTCCAAACTAAATAAACGCAAACAGACAAACGAAAACAAAACAAAACAATTTTCCGGTTAATCAATCAGCACAATCCGCCTTACCTGGGTTGTGTTTCCTGAATTAATCCGAATAAAATAGATACCCCTGGGCTCCAGCGAAAGATCCATAGTATATTCCTCCGAACCCGTGCACACCTTTGAGAATATTGTCTTTCCACTGATATCCATGATTGAAACACCCAGAACCTGGTCCCTGGTTCCGGGCGTATTAAATTTAAAAATTCCTTTTGTCGGGTTAGGGTAAACCTGCAGGTCGGTAAAAGATTGCTCGCTTACGCCAACAGTTGATGCTGCCTGGGTGACGGTAACAGTTTGAGGCGTCAGACCTGTGACTGTTACGGTAAGGGTTGCAATCCGTATAGCATTAATTGCATTAGTCGTAAAACTCGCGGTAATTGTCGCGTTGCCGCTTCCTGAAGAATTTACGGTACACCATGCAGCGCTGCTGGATACAGTCCAGCTTGTATTTGAAGTTACATTGAATGATGTAGTGCCTGCAAGAGCGGCGACATTTTGGTTTGAAGGCCCTACAGTAAGCAAAGGCGCTGCAGCGTCCTGTGTCACGGTAACAGTTTGTGCCGGTAGCCCTGCAACTGTGACAGTAATCGTTGCAACCCGTGAAGAAAATGAAGTATTCTCTGAATAGGTGGTGCTGATGGATCCGTTTCCTGAACCACCCGTGGTTACCGTACACCAGGAGGCATTGCTGCCGGTTGTCCACGATGAGTTTGACGATACTGTGAAAGACGTTGTCCCTGCGGATGAAGTTACACTTCTGTTTGAGGGGGAAACCGACAGGGTAGGGGTGAAAACTGAAGCCGTAAAGGTACCTGCCATTCCCGGTGCATGAGGGGTGCAAACATAAGCGTAAGAACCGGCAACAGTTACCTTATATTCAAAAGAGGTATTGGAACTGTTTATCGGTGAATCCCAGGAAGCGGCACCTGCAGGAATCGCCCCTGGTGTTGAAGTTGTCGTATGCCCTCCTGCACTCAGCACCCATCGTATAGTGTCACCTACATAAACGTTAAGGCTGGATGGGTTAAAGAAGAAGTTCCCGACCATAACCTGGTGTTTAACCGCGAAGGAACCTTTGCTGACTGCCAATGCAGAAATAAATGCCAGGATAAAGATAAAGTATATAGATTTTTTCATAGGATTTTGTTTGAAGTAATTTAGACTAAATAAATACAAATATACATCATTTATTCATGAAAAATCATTCCCGTAAAAAAAAATCCTGAATTTAATGGAAAACTACCTTAATCGTGAAATCTCCAGGCGATGCCAAATTTGAAAGCGGCATCCTGCATTGGGTAGTTAGGGGTGGTAAAGTAATCGCGGCCCATAAAACTGGCATTAAAATGAGTATAGGTTAAAAAGAACCTTGCCCGCTGTATTTTCAGGTTGATGAAAATGTCCATATACAGATAATTTCCGACTTCAGTTTTATCCTGGAGATAAAAAGAGCGGATGGCCGGGTTATAGTTATCCGCATAATAGGAGGTGTTGTAGAAAAAATTGAGGCCGGGTTCAAGGGTGGCTGCACCCTGAAAGAGCGGTTGGACATAATAGACCGCTAAATTTCCGATGAATGCAGGCAGTCGGAGCACCGTTGTGCCCTGAACGGTCTGGTAAACAAGCTGAGGTTTGAACCTAAACCTCCAGATATTGATATTCGCGTTTAAATAACAGGAAATGTAGCCAAACTGGGGTTTAAATTGCCGGGGCAGACTGGAGGTGTCGAGATAAGTATAGCTGCTGATACGGCTTATGCTGATACCCGTCTCCAAAAACCTGCAGGAATAATGGAACCCGCCAGAAATGAGGCCTTGCTTCGACCATGCTGTGTCCCAACGGTAACTGTTTCCAAGATAATGTGCAAAGAACCAGCCCGGTTGTTGCAAAGAATAATTTCCGGTGAGGGCCAGTGTGCCACCATTTCTGTATTGGCTGCCAAGGATGGTTGAAAGTTTCACCTTCAATGACATGTCGCCGCCATTATAATCTCCAATTACATAGTCGCCGAGTGCCTCAAGTCTTAAACTTGAAAACGGTGTAAAATCAATTTTCACATGAGGGCTGTATTGGATAAAATAATTTTTGAATGCATGGAGTGAAATTTCAATGTACTGTTGCCGGATCCCTGCTTCAATCTGGAAAACCCGCAGTTCCTTGTTTGTTTTGAAACTGGGGTTTGACCAGATTACTTCGTTGGTGATCTTTTTAATGGTTACAGAGTCAAAAGTAACAACCTTATTGAGGACCGGGGGAGGAAAATAGCCGCTGTCGGGCTGACTATCCATGAAATTCTGGATTTGCCGGTTGTATTGAAATGAATAGGTTAACCTTCCAAGTTCAAGTCGATTCCTTATGTCCAGTGATGTGTCCTTCTCATTTTTCGTATGTCTGGTCAGATCAAAATAGTGTTTCATAAAAAAACCGGTTTCCCTGATCCTGTTCTGGGCGGTCTGCAAATTTACCGGGATGACCAGCCGGTTTGTCTCAACGTTGTCAGTAAAGAGGCTGTCATATATCAACCCTCCATTCTCATAGTTTCTCAACCGGTTGATGGTATAATTTGCGATAAATCCATACCGTCTGTTCTTGGTGAAGAACTGGGATGTAAGCACGAAATTAATGTGGTTCGTTTTCTGCCTGGTGTAGGAGCCAGGGGCACTCATAACGTGAAAATCAAAACCAAGGTTGAATCTTCTGTAGATATTCCTGCTGAAGATTGCGTGAAAATTCTGTTCCTTTTTTGCACCCTGGGTATAGGTAAGTTCAGTATATGTTTTGTAGACCTTGTAATATTTCACGCTGTCGTTTTGATACAAATTCCTGTCGAAGCTGTGAATGCCATAGTCGAAACCACTTTCGACCATGGATGCAAAAGGTGAAAGGGAGCGGTAGTTCTGGCCAATGTTTCCGAGTGTTGCAAAGAAACGGTTTTGTTTGTAAAGCAGGTCGAAATTTTGGAAGCCCGTCAGGGCAGTATCGTTTTGATGCAGGTTCAGCATTCCAAGCTTCTCAAAGTCACTGTAAAAGAACAGGACGCTGGTTGAATCACGATGTTTTTTTATGGAGTCGAGCAGGATTTTGGTTTCAGCGGCGGAGGGTTTATGGTCTTTGGTAGTCTGAGCAGGAGGATGATGGCGCTGAAGCATCGCGGAGTCTGTTTGCTGTGCAAGGGTATTGATCCAAACGCCGATGATCAGGAAGAGGGTAAGCTGAAAAAAGCGATGGTGTTTAGATTGCATTCAGGCAGCAGGAATTGGAGGCTAAAGGTACGCGAAAAAGTAATGCAGCAGGAGGGGAGAAGGCAAAAAAAAACCCAGCGGTTAGGCTGGGTTTAAAAAAGATCGGCGACGACATACTCTCCCACAAAAACTGCAGTACCATCTGCGCAAGTGGGCTTAACGAC
>Ga0118677_10002683_pt2 | contig 30104 bp, 33 predicted proteins | sample AliMusrvi5mmetaG_FD_86154 | JGI IMG/M metagenome (GOLD analysis project Ga0118677, IMG submission 86154) | reverse complement strand
GATCTGGACGCCGCGTAAACAGCCTTCCGTAAAAGGGCTCTTCAAGTGCGAATTGGAAATCATCTGGATTGGCTAATGGCATGGATATAAACCTTCAGTGTACAACGAACTGAAGGTTTGTGTTCATTTGTACATCGAAAGAAACCCGTTTTCAGGACTTTATAAAGCCAGGAATTGCATAAAGTGTAAACCGGTAAATGAAGGATGCCTTTTTTTGGCTCACTAATGTTAGCACCCGAAAGTAATATAGGTGGCGAAGTGGGCTGGCGTTGGCAGCCGACCCGGACTTATGAAATAAGCACCTCAAGTTATCTACAACATTATCATAACTTAATTGCCTTACAACAATCAGCCAGTGGCACGGTAAAAAGCGTCAATATAAGCGAGGCACACATCCTGGGTGTCGAGGCTCAAAGTAATCTTCAATGGCACAAAAACTGGAAAAGTGGCTTTAGTTACACGTATATGATGGCGAATAATCCGCAAACCGGATATAAGATACCCAATCGCCCCAATCATCAAGGTCAATTCTGGACAGAGTGGAAAATGCTTCCGCCCTTAACACTCAGGATTGATTTAACGTATCGTGAGGGTTATTGTGCAGATTCGCTTAACACGATTCAGATTAAAGCCGCACCTCGCGTTAACGCCAGTATTAATTATCAGGTGACACCTAAAATTAAACTCACTTTACGAGGGGAAAACATTAACAATCAGCGTACTCCTGATTTGTATGGCTTTAACTATCCCGGTGCCGCTATTTATGGGGGTGCTTATCTTGATTGGTAGAGACTGCTATTCCAACGGTTCAATTTTAGACAGCGGTAGCGGCTTGCCAGTTAGCCATTAATTCTTCTTGATGACGTACATATTAGTCAAGAACAGCACTTAGTGTCCTTCTTGGAAAACTGCCGGTAACAATTCCCGTTTTAATATCAACGGTAATCTCGTGTTCGCCATATATCGCATTACAAAACTAACTTTTCTTTTTTGCCGCTTCTTCAGAAGCATTAAATTATCGGGTTACGTTACACTAACTGTTAATCGTTATATTTTAGAAAAATAAGCAAAGCAGCCACGGCCATTATCTTTAGCTTGATAAAGTGCGATGTCGGCATGATCCATAAGACTTTCAATGTTGTCGCCGTGTTTAGGGTAAATACTAATGCCAATACTGGCACCAATTTGTACGCGGATACTTTCGGATAATTGAAAGGCTTCGGTTAATGTGGATATCACTTTTAGAGCTATTACATCCGCATCATCGGGGGATTTTAAGATTTTCTAAAACCATCACAAATTCATCACCCCCTAAACGCGCTACCATATCGCTATCACGCAAGCAGAGGGTAATTCTTGTCACAACCTGTTTGAGTAATTCATCACCCATCGTGTGCCCGAACCGATCGTTCGCCGCTTTGAATTTATCTAAGTCCATCATAAATAACGCGAAGGGGGTGTTCGTGCGTTGATTAAGCGCGATGCTATAGCTTAATCTGTCCAGCAATTTTCGCCGATTGGGTAAGCCGGTAATACTGATTATGACCTTATCTCTTTTAATCTACAGCGCCTTGCTTGGAGTATACCGTATCCGACACACACCCAGAAACGGTTTGGAAGTTGTGCTAAATTGCAATGAATATCAACTGCTACTGCTCCACTTACTTGAGGATCGTTATGTTAAATTATATGCCAATTCTGAATAGAGGACTGCGGAATCATGATTGAAAAATCATTAATTATCAATACGTAATAAAATGCTGAATTTTGTTGTGTGGGTGTAGAATGTCGGTTAAGCCTGTATCACACGGTGTTACAGGCTTAACACACGACTTAAAAATACCTTTCTGTTTAAAGGGTTAACACACATTAACTTGCTATCAAGCTTGCGTTATGCATAAGCGGTTACCCAATTGGTTGTTTAAGCGGAGCGGTTCAAAAAGAATATCAAAAGCCTTAACGTCTGTTAAAGCTTTTTCATTTGGCTATAAAATATTAATGAGCATAAATAGTTGGATCAGCTACATTCGCCTCTGCAAAGCCTGCCTTTCTAATACGACACGCATCACAAACTCCACAGGCATGACCATTAACATCAGCCGAATAACAAGACACCGTACGTTGGTAATTAACCCCTAAAGCAATACCCTGCTTAATAATCTCTGCCTTGCTTAAGGCAATTAAAGGCGTATGTATGGTAAAAGCTTCACCCTCAACACTGGATCTAGTCGCTAAATTAGCCAATTGTTGAAATGCTTTAATAAATTCAGGACGACAATCAGGATACCCTGAATAATCAACGGCATTAACACCAATAAAAATATCTTGGATATGCAATACTTCAGCCCATCCTAGAGCAAACGACAGAAAAATAGTATTTCTAGCAGGCACATAGGTCACCGGTATTCCAGTTTGAGGTGTATTAGGCACATCAATATGAGAGTCAGTCAATGCTGACCCACCGATTGAGCCTAAACCTAATTTAATGACTTTATAATCTTTAACTTGATAATCTGCGGCTATCTGAGCCGCAGCAACCAATTCGGCGTTATGCCTCTGTCCATAATCAAAACTAAGGGCGTAACAGTCATAGCCTTGTTGTTTTGCCAAAGCCAGCACCGTAATTGAATCTAACCCACCTGATAAGAGGATAATTGCTTTTTTTCGCATGAGAATTTATTTGCCTTGAGCGTTATTCCAAAGCAGCTTATGTAATTGAATTTGAAATCGAACGGGCAGTCTATCGTGTAATATTTTGTCCGCCAACTCAGTAGGGCTTTGCACACCCATCACCGGGGAAAATAACACCTGACAACGCTTAAACAAATCCTGTTCAATAGCTATCTTCTTTGACCACTCATAATCTTCATCATTACCAATGACAAATTTAACCTGATCTTTAGCATCAAGATATTGAATATTTTCATAGATATTTTTACTGAGTTCACCCGAACTCGGCGTTTTAAGATCCATCACCTTTACTGTTCTGGTATCTACAGACGATAAATCAATGGCTCCACTCGTTTCAAGAGAAACGATAAAGTCTTTATCCAGTAAACGGGTAAGAAGTTCCGGGCAGGCAGGTTGAGCTAAAGGTTCCCCGCCAGTCACGGTAACATATTGGGTGGCGTATTGTTCTGTTTCGGCAATAATATCAGCTATGTTAACTTTTTTTCCACCACTAAAAGCATACGCAGTATCACAATAAACACAGCGTAATGGGCAACCCGTGAGTCGAATAAATACAGTGGGTATGCCCACTGAATTAGATTCTCCCTGGAGCGAGTAAAAAACTTCTGTGATTCGTAATACGCTCACAATTAATTTTTTACTTCATCTAATTTATCTAACTTTTTTTGAGCAGACTGAGCCGCCGTTGACTTAGGATAACCACTTAATACTCGAGTAAAATACTCTCTTGCCTTGGTCGTATTTTTTTGATCTTGTTCTAACATACCTAAGCGTAAAAGAGCATCAGGTACTTTTACTCCCTCAGGGTACTTTTCAATAACATCATTAAAGGCTTTTAGCGCAGCCCCATTATCTTGATCAACGCGATAAGCTTCACCCAACCAATACTGTGCATTATTTGCATACGCACTTTTTGGATACTTACTTAAATAACCAAGAAAGAGCGTTATTGAGGGCTTAGTATGTCCATTTCTAAGCTCATTATAGGCTTCATAATACTCTTGCTTTTCTGCACTACCTAAAGATTGGGCAGGATCATTTGCGGGCGCCTTACTTTCTTCTGAAGCAGACACAGCAGGTGGCGTGGCCTTATTTGCCGGAACTGACTCAACTGGAGACGCAGATTCTGGGGCAGACGCACGCTCTCCCGTGGAGTCTTTAGGTTCAGCAGTTGCAGCATCAGCCACGCCAGGTGTTGCTGAAGCATTTTCGGTAGCAGGCGCAACCGCAGGCGTAGTTACGCTACTAGCTTTATTTTCAATCCCCTGCAAGCGCTCATCAAAATCCGTATACAGGGTACCCTGACGTTTTTTCAGCTCATCAATCCGATAAGCTTGCTCATCTACTTTACCAGTCAACTGCTGTACTTCAGCTTGCAACTGCTCTAAACGTCCCATCAACTCGTACAAGGTATTTGTTGATGGGGCATTAACAGGGCTAACTGGCGTTGCAGACGGTGGATAAGAAGAATGATCTACAACAGTAGGCAACTCCGCATAAACAGCATTACATGCAGATAGTAAAATAATAAGGCAAGCTTTTTTCATTGGTTTATATCTTAATTACTTGGGCTGATAAACGATTTCTACGCGACGATTTTTTTCCCACGCAGTCTCATCATTACCAAAAGCGGCGGGTTTTTCTTCGCCATAACTAACCACATTAATTTGATTTTCAGAAACACCCTGAACTTTCATTTTACTGGCTACCGACTTTGCACGCTGCTCCCCTAAGGCAATATTGTATTCACGAGAACCACGCTCATCAGCATTACCTTCTAAAGTAATTTTTTGACTTGGATTTGCAACCAGATATTGTGCATGAGCCGCAATAACAGGTAAAAAATCGGGCATGATTTCACTACTATCCAGCATGAAATACACCGTACGCTTGGACAATGGGTTACTCGGATCATTAAATTCAGGGCCTAAAGTACTGGCATAATCATCACTACCATTCAAACCTGAGCCATAGCCATTAAAACCGGAGCCACTATTCAAACCGTTTGTAGAGGCATCATTAATACCGCTGGTAGCATTCTGAGTACCGTCTGTTAAGCTATCATCCACTGCGTCATCGGTACAAGCGGTTATTAACAGGGTACTAATAGCCAATGCCAATAATGTTTTATTTAATTTCATCTTTTATTTCCAAATGTTAAGTGTAACTTATAAAAAGTAAATAGGCTTTAACCCAAATAACTAAGGAGCCCAAGCAGGTTCGCGCACTTCACCGCTATTAAAAACTAACTTTTGTTGCATTTTACCATCTAATGACACCGCCGATAAGAAACCTGTACGCCCCTTCTTTGAAGCATACAGAATCATAGTGCCATTAGGTGCAAAACTAGGAGACTCATCCGATGGGCCACTGGTTAACACATTGATAGAGCGTGTTGTCATATCCATCACCGCTATTCGGTAATCATTACCGTTTCCATGCACCATGACCAGGTTCTTACCATCCGGTGAAAAACTGGCGCGGGCATTATAGTTACCTGAAAAAGTTAACCTTTTTTCTTCGCCACCTTGGCTTGGAACCATATAAATTTGAGGTTTCCCGCCTCTGTCAGAGGTAAAAATAATACTACTACTATCAGGAGACCAACTGGGTTCGGTGTCAATAGAAAAGTTTTTAGTCAGCTTATTGACGGCTTGTGTTGATAAGTTTAAAACATAAATATCTGGACTACCATCTTTAGATAAAGTGAGCGCCAATCGTGTACCATCGGGTGACCAGGCTGGAGCCCCATTGATACCCGGAAATTCTGCGACCCGCGACCGCTCACCCGTTGCCAATGTTTGCACATAAATGGCGGCAGACTTTCTTTCAAAAGAAACATACGCTATTTTCTTACCATCAGGCGACCAGGAAGGCGACATCAGAGGTTCTACAGATGATGCCACCGTTTGAGGATTATAACCGTCAGCATCGGCTACCTGAAGTTGATGTGACTGCTGTTTGTTACCTTGGCTAGTGGTTATGTAGGCAATCCGACCACTGAAAACACCTTTCTTACCGGTCAGCTTTTCGAAAATAAGATCACTAATATGATGAGCCGTTCTTCGTAAATCAGCCTCTGATGAAGTCATCCGAAAACCTAATAACTGTCCGCCTTTGTACACATCGAGCAATTGAAACTGCACGTTATATCGTCCACCACCAACATCGACTACCTGCCCAACTGCCATATAATTCTGTTCTAAAGACTGCCAGTCTTTAAAATTAACTTCGGCGGCTGTGCTAGGTTTACTGGGCATACTTTGTTCTGCCATCATTTTAAAGTATCCGCTTCGCTCTAGATCAGCATTGACTACCGAACTGATATTAACGGGGGCACTTTGCGATGCAAAAGGAACGATGGCTAAAGGCATGGCACTCTCAACACCCTCGGTAATTTCAATTGTCAGCGCAGCAAATCCATTGGGTATACTCAAAACAAACAGTACTATTAATAATAAAACTCTGTTAAAAAAACTCACATCCACCTCTATGCCTGCACTCAAAAAAATCGTTTTTATTTTCACTCAGAACGATTACATACATCGATATTTCTATGCCTTAAGAAAATATCAAAAATAACACAATGGGCTACTTCAATAAACTAATACATTAGTAAGATAACACTTTGTTATTTAGGACTAAACAAAAATGAGAACGTTCTAAATTCCCTTGCAAATAGCTCTTTATCATTGGGTACGGGTAAAGGCGATGCTTTATTAACTGCATTTTCTGCAGATCTGTCAAAAATCTCATCCCCACTACTGGATATAACCTCAGCATCTATTACGGTACCATCAGACATTAATTTAACTCTGATCGTACACTTTAACCCCCCTTCCGAGGAAGCTGGACGAATCCAACTCCGATTTACTTTCTGCTTAATTGCCAATTTTGCCTGCTCTGCCTCTGTTGACTGAGAGGCTGCTTTAGCTTTAGCTACAGCAGCCGCTTCTGCCTCGGTTTTCTCCCGTGCTGCCGCTGCTGCTTTAGCGGCTGCCTCAGCTTCAGCTTTCGCTTGTTTTGCAGCCTCCTCTTTAGCCTGCTTTTCGGCATCGGCCTTCGCTTGTTTTGCCGCATCTGCCTTGGCCTGTTTTTCGGCTGCCTCAGTTTCAGCCTTCGCTTGTTTTGCTGCTTCTGCCTTGGCCTGTTTTTCCGCTGCTCGTGCGTCTGCCGCTGCTTCTGCTTTAGCGGCTGCCTCAGTTTCAGCCTTCGCTTGTTTTGCTGCTTCTGTCTTGGCCTGTTTTTCCGCTGCTCGTGCGTCTGCCGCTGCTTCTGCTTTAGCGGCTGCTTCTGCTTCAGCCTTCGCTTGTTTTGCCGCTTCAGCCTTGGCCTGTTTTTCGGCTGCTCGTGCGGTTGCCGCTGCTTCTGCTTTAGCGGCTGCTTCTGCTTCAGCCTTCGCTTGTTTTGCCGCTTCTGCCTTGGCCTGTTTTTCCGCTGCTCGTGCGTCTGCCTCTGCTTCCTCTTTAGCAACTGCCTCTGCTTCGGCCTTCGCTTGCTTTGCTGCTTCTGCCTTAGCCTGTTTTTCGGCATCAGCTTTTACCCGTGCGGCTGCTTCTGCTTCCTCCTTAACCCGCTCAGCCTCTTCAGCCTTGGACTGTCTTTCGGCTTCGGCTTTAGCCTGAGCAGCCGCTTCAGCCTGCTTTGCCTCTAATTCGGCTCTTTCTCTAGCTTCAAGTCTTTCTTTCTCTGCTTGCGCCTTTGCTGCCTTAGCCTTTTTAATAGCGTTCGCTTCGGCCTGCAAACTAGCAGTATCAATCATCGTCGCATGGATAACTTCGGTTACTGGCTCGGATTCAGATTCTTTAACCTGTGGTTTATAGAGGGCACTTAATGCAAACAAGCCCAATAGTATAAGGTGTAAAGCTAAAGCCAGTAAAAAAGGCCCAGTAAATCTTTTTTCGTTATCCATGTAGCTCTATTGTTCTTCCGGCTTAGTCATTAATCCTACAGTAGGTACACCCGCATTCTTCAGTGCAGCCATCACTGTAACCACTGTGCCATAATTCACGCCTTTATCCGCATTAATAAGCACTTGTGTTCTTGGCTTATTACTTAATATTTCAGCTACACGATCGTTGATATCTTCAGGTAATATAGGCACATCGGTCTGGTTATCAGACTTAATATAATATTGCCCCTCAGCTTTAATTGAAATAATGATAGGTGGATTATCGCCTTCACCGTCAGATTCTACTGTTTTCGATTGCGTCTGAGGAAGATCAACGTCTACACCCGTTTGTAACATCGGTGTCGTAATCATGAAAATAATCAGCAAAACTAAAGTAACGTCAATGTAAGGAACAACATTGATTTCTGCCATGGGCTTTCTACGCCCATTTCTTCTACCTATCTGTGATCCACTCATTTTTGATGCGCCTGTCTTTGCAATAGAACAACAAACTCTTCAACAAATAGTTCATATCGACCGGTTAGTCTGTCCAAGCGGGTAGAAAAGCGGTTATAAGCAATAACCGCCGGGATAGCCGCAAACAGACCAATCGCTGTCGCAATCAGGGCTTCAGCAATACCAGGAGCAACTTGTGCCAAGGTTGCCTGTTTCACATTACCCAAGGACATAAATGAATTCATGATACCCCACACCGTACCGAACAAACCAATATAGGGACTGATAGATCCGACCGTAGCAAGAAAAGCCAAATGTTCATCCAGTCTTTCTAATTCACGTGATAACTCGATACGCATCGCCCTTTGCGCACTTTCGACCTGCACACCGGGATCTACGTTACCTGCCTGCCGCATTCTGGAAAACTCTTTATAGCCCGCCAGAAATATCTTCTCGATACCTTCTGGTTCAAAATCCTTTGCCGCCAGTTTTCGATACAGATCAGCTAAAGCAACCCCTGACCAAAACTGATCTTCAAACTCATCGGTAATTTCAATCGCTCTATTAAGCTCTTTACGCTTTGAAAAAATAAATGTCCACGATGCCAATGACGCCACTAACAGTAACATCATGACAAATTGAACAACAAAACTGGCTTCTTTGACTAAATGGAAAATGGATAAATCAGTATTCATTCTTTAACAGCTCTAATAAGTTTTCAGGAATTGCTTTAGGACGCAGGGTATGGGCATCCAAACAGGCGATACGACAAATGCTCTTACATAAAACGTCATCACCTCGTGTAATCTGTTGCTCAAAAGTAATACTGGCCTTTTTAGCCAGCACCACCTCTGCACTCACCAGTATTTGTTCATTAAACCGTGCAGGAAGAAGATAATCCACTTGCACAGAACGAACCGCAAAAAGAACACCTTCTTTTGTAATAAGCTCATCCTGTTCAAAACCGGCAGCTCTAAGCATCTCGGTTCTTGCCCGCTCAAAAAACTTCAGGTAATTGGCATAAAAAACCACGCCACCCGCATCAGTATCTTCATAATAAACACGTACGGGCCAGATAAATTTTTTAAATAACATCGATTTAGTCATACTCAAACAATAAAAAACCGGATTAATATCCGACGATTATCTACTCATTATTCAAATAAATCTTCAGGCGCCCCTACTGAATGAGGGGGAGACAAGCCAAAGTGTAAATACGCATTCTGGGTAACAACACGACCACGCGGGGTACGCATAATAAAACCTTGCTGTAACAAATAAGGTTCTAATACATCCTCAATGGTACCTCGCTCTTCACTAATAGCAGCGGCCAGCGTATCAAGCCCAACCGGGCCACCGGCAAAATTCTCGATCATGGTCATCAATAGCTTACGGTCTAATGCATCAAAGCCATTAGTATCAACCCGTAACATATCCAAAGCCTGAATAGCAGCCTCTTCCGTTATCGAGCCATTACCTTTTACTTCAGCATAATCACGCACGCGTCTTAATAGACGATTAGCAATTCGGGGAGTTCCTCTAGACCGACGGGCAATTTCATAAGCACCCTTTTGTTGCATAACAATGCCCAACACTTTTGCAGACCGTAAAACAATGCTGGCTAATTCATCAACCGCATAAAACTCTAACCGTTGCACTATCCCAAAACGATCGCGCAAAGGCGAGGTCAATAGACCCGCACGAGTGGTTGCACCAACCAGAGTAAAAGGCGGCAAATCCAATTTAATTGAGCGTGCTGCCGGCCCCTCACCAATCATAATATCCAACTGATAATCTTCCATAGCAGGATATAGAATTTCTTCAACCGCTGGACTCAAACGATGTATTTCGTCAATAAACAATACATCATGAGCCTCAAGATTAGTCAATAACGCAGCTAGATCCCCAGCCTTATCCAATACAGGCCCTGATGTCTGGCGAATTTTAACACACATTTCGGCTGCGATGATATTAGCCAATGTAGTTTTACCTAATCCTGGGGGACCAAAAATAAGCACGTGATCCAAAGCCTCATGACGCGCTGTGGCGGCCTGGATAAAAATTTCCATTTGCGAGCACAACTCTTTCTGTCCCACATAATCTGCCAGCTTTTTAGGCCGTATAGCCCTATCTTGCCGTTCTTCATCGGTATGACGTTGAGCAGTTATCAGTCTGTCGCTTTCAATCATCTTACGGCACCTTGTAGTGCCAAGCGAATAATAGCCTCGCAGGTCTTACCTTCAATGCTAATATTTTGAACCATTTTGCTCGCATCTAATGGTTTGTATCCCAAGGAACACAAGGCACTGATTGCTTCCTGCTTAGGATTACCTACTGCGGGTACCGATGTAACGGCACCGGCATTATCGGTATTCGTGGCAGTTGATACGCCCAAATCTGGCAATCTATCGCGCATCTCAATAATTAAACGCTCTGCGGTCTTTTTGCCGACCCCCGGCAAACGTACCAGCGCTAGTGAATCATTATCCTGAATACAGCGATAAAATTCATCAGCACTCTGCCCTGATAAAATAGTCAATGCCAGTTTTGGCCCCACCCCGTTAACCTTAATTAAAGCTCTAAATAGAGTGCGTTCCGCTTCAGCAGAAAAGCCAAATAAAATATGCGCATCTTCTCGGACTACTAAATGCGTATGCAGTTTTATTTCTTCATTCAGTGCGGGTAAATCATAAAAGGTGGTCATAGGTGCTTCCACTTCATACCCGACCCCATTAACATCCATGATTAGAAAAGGCGGTGCCTTATGAACGAGTTTGCCACGCAAAAAACCAATCACCTAACCATTCCTTGCTTACTGAGCATTTTAGCAGTTTGTTGATAATTACCGTGACAAATAGCAATCCCTAAGGCATCACTGGCATCCAAAGATAATTCACCCTGTACATTTAATAAAATCTTGACCATGTGCTGCACCTGAAGTTTATCAGCCGCACCTTTTCCCACCACCGCCTGCTTTATCTGCCGAGCCGCATATTCATAGACCGAGATACCTTGGGTTTGTACCGCACAAATAGCCGCACCTCTCGCTTGTCCCAATTTTAAAGCTGAATCTGCATTTTTATGCATAAAGACCTGTTCAATCGCCATTTGTTCAGGCTTATAGTTATCAATGATTTCCAAAACACCATCAAATATTTGTTTTAGTCGATCTGGAAAATAATCCGCTTTAATTCTAATACTACCGCTGGCTATATATTTATAGCCTTGTAGCGTATCTTCAATAATACCGTAACCGGTTAATCTTGAACCCGGATCTATCCCTAAAATTATCATAAGCTACAAATACAAAAAGTTACAACACATGATCCAATACGAAGTGTAACGACGCTTCTGTACTATAAAAATCGGCTGATTCCCGCACAATAGCTCTATCAACCACGCCGCCAAATCCTATGACATAAGCCCCTGCCTGTTTGGCTTCTAAATCTGTTTTGCCATCACCGATCATAACCAAAGAGGCATCGGATTTAAGTCCACTCACTACAACGGATTTACCGCCTGTCTTCGCTAAAGGCGAATCCTGATCAAAGCCTTGATAATCCCCTGTTTCATCAAAATAAATATCGACAGCATGCACGTGACTTTCAGGTAATCCTAAATGTTGCGCTAAAGGCAGTATCGCTTGACGTAAACCGCCACTAATAATGTGTACCGTTTTACCTTGCGCCAGTAACGTTGAAAATACCTCTTTAACGCCGTCAACGATCTCTGCAATATATAAGTCAGCAACCCAGTCAATACTCTTCTGATCAGGTCTAATGATTGACAATCGCCGTTCGTAAACCGCTTCTAAAGGCAACTCGCCATTCATTGCAGCATCCGTCAGCTTGGACATCTCTTCGCCCACGCCTACGCATCTTGCTAGCTCATCAATCCCTTCTATTTTGCTTAATGTACTATCACAATCAAAGCAAATTACATCAAAACTCATTATTACCTCAAAGCCTTATTGGCCATAGTCTGCATCATACCCATCGGCGGTTGCTAACACTCAAGAATAATCCCTTTTCACAACAGATTTGTCTGAAAAACGACCTTTAATCAAGCGTACAGTTTAACAGCTTTGCTATAATCCCGGTATTATCAAGTGAGACCCTTATATGCAAAAGCGAGAACATGCTAACTCAATTCAAATTAAGCATCGTGTCGGAGCTTTTAAACTCACCGTATTAGTCACTGCCTTATTAGTATCGATATATCTGATCATTATCAGCCTGAACAGCTCTACGCTTAACGTGTCAGAGGTTCATTTTTCGACGATTACCGGTCAACAAATCGCCTTAAACAGCCTGCAAGGAAAGCCGGTCATTGTTACTTTCTGGGCAACAGACTGTCCAGAGTGCCTTAAAGAAATTCCTCTGTTCGTTGATTTGTATCAGCAGTTTCACTCAAAAGGCTTAGAAATTATAGCCGTAGCCATGTCTTATGATCCCCCTAATCATGTCATTACACTGGTTAATGAACTGCATTTACCTTATGCCATTGCTTTAGACTTAAACTCAGAACTCGCTCACGCCTTTGGTGATGTACAATTAACCCCCAGTACTTTTTTAATTCGTCCAGATGGTTCAATTGAAACCCACTACTTAGGCGCTTTTAATATCTCTGACTTAACAACCCGTATCGAAACCCTTATCAAAGGATAACTTATGCTCTGGCTAAAAGCGTTACACTTAATTTTTATGGTCACCTGGTTTGCAGGCTTGTTTTATTTGCCTCGGTTGTATGTTTATCATGCCATGAGTTCTGATGAAATCAGTAATGAGCGCTTTAAGGTGATGGAGCGCAAATTGTTTTATGGCATTATGACACCTGGTATGATTGTTACCTTTATCTTTGGCATCTGGATGTTAGTTGATTATGCTTGGGGTATTTATGGAACTAGTGGTTGGCTACATGCTAAATTGGGGTTACTCGTTTTGATGTTGGTCTACCACTATTTTTGTGGCGTATGGTTAGTTGCTTTTAAAGAGGATCGCAATCAACACAGTCATGTCTATTATCGCTGGATGAATGAAGTCCCTGTGTTGTTCTTGGTTGGCATTATCATTCTGGCTGTTGTTAAACCTTTTTAAGGTGTAACAACCTCAAAGCCAATATTCCGCAGATTCAATCCAAGTTGTAACTATTCAGCATAGATTTTAATTATAAATCAATTTGTTAAGATACATGTCTCTGACTGTTAACTAATTAACTTATTGAATAAATTATTATTTTATTTTTCAGCTTAAATTACATCATCGAAAAGTCAATGATTTTTAAAGGAATAATACGCTGAATAGTTACTCCAAGTTTAGCTTAGGCATGATCGTCTTTGCTATCACATCAAACGCTGCTTATCCCATAAGAAACGTAACGATCACAATTGATTACGTAACGAAAGCAATTGGAAACGTAACGTTCGCTATTAATTACGTAACTTTAGATAATACCGATCATTACCGCATTACTTTTAAATAAGGCATGGGCTGAAATACCCAGTTCCAACCCCATTGCTTCAGCACTGGCCTGACTGATAATAGCAACAAGGCTATCGCCACTGGGAAAATGTATCACCACCTCAGCATCCACACCATCGACTTGTAAACGAACTACTTTACCTCGCAAACAATTCCGTGCTGAGAAGCGATAACTCTCTGGGTCAGTCGTTATAATAATTTCTGGGCCATTAATCAATAAGACAATATCAGCGCCTACTGTTAATTCGAGTTGCTTAAGTTCAGATAACGAGATAGCCGCTGCAACCTGCTCGCCTCCCTTTAAATTAACCACAACTTCCGCATTCACTGCACCGTGTTCAATTTCAATGATGGTGCCAAATAACTGGTTAGTTGCACTGGTTTTAATCACTAACCGCTTAAGTAATATCCGCGAAAGGGGGTCATCAGCTAACTCTTCGTTAATTTTTTGTAAAAACTGCTTATGCTGTTCATCAATCCGGGTAAAAAGCTGCAATAATGATTGCCCTGCGGTGGTCAAGTATGTTCCACCACCTTTAGCCCCACCGGTCGCTGTTGTAATCAATACCTTAGGCGCCAGATTATTAGCTCGCTCGATTATCTGCCAGGCACCTTTATAACTTAAACCGACCTGTTTAGCCGCTTGATTAATAGAACCGCTTTGTTCTATCGCCTTTAATAAGCCTATCATACGGCTATCTAGGGAACCGACTAAACACAGATCACCCTCAACCCAGGCCGAGGTTATTTTATCTACTGGTTTTATGGACATGATGTTATTCAAATAAAGTAAAAGGTTAATAATTTATTATCAGGACAGCGTAGCATTTCTTTTAATTCAACATCTTATTTTTAATTATCGCTATTTACTTTTAGGTATAACGATATATAATGAGAACTGTTTTGATCATTACTATAGGTCGTTCAATTATGAAAGCAAGTGCTCGTAATCAGTTTATTGGTACCGTCAGCGATGTGCAAATCGGCACCGTAAACGCAGAAGTTTATATTACCCTAAAAGGCGAAGAAACCATCGTTGCCTCTATCACCAAAGAATCCGTCGAATCACTCGATATAAAAACCGGTATTGAAGTACTGGCACTGGTTAAAGCCCCTCAAATCATCATCGTTACCGATTTTGGCGGTTTTAAAGTATCTGCACGTAATCAATTAACAGGTGTCATTACTCTGGTTAAACCCGGCGCCGTCAACACCGAAATCGACATCGAATTAAAGGGTGGACAAGCAATTGCGGCAACCGTCACTAATGACAGCGTTGAAACCCTAGGTCTACGGAAAGGTGAAACTGTCACCGCCATATTTAAAGCCGGTTCGGTTATTTTAGCAGTCGCCAGTTAAAAGCTAAAGCTCGATAACCCTCGGTTATCCAAAGGGTTGTCGAGTTGTCTGATAACGAACCACCGCCTGCTTATGAAAGCAGTCAATCATTGAATCACAGACTTGTCTAAAGAGTCCCCCTAGTGTCACATCCAGTAATAAATTAGAAAACTGAAACTCAAAATGCAGAGAGATAATACTTTCATGAGCATTCACTGGAGTAAAGCGCCATATCCCTTTAAGCGCTTTAAAGGGTCCCTGTTCCAGATTAATTGCAATAGAACGGCCTTTTTCTATCGTATTCAGGGTAGAAAACTTAAAACCAAGCTCCCCTTTAGCCATCTTCATAGTCGCTTTAGAGGTATTATCGACCTCATCATACACTTCAGAATACGTGCATAACGGAATAAACTGGGAGTACGAATTGATATCATAAACCAAATCGTACATCTGTTCCGCCGAATACCTCACTCTCACTTGCTTATTGATACTGGACATACTGTGACCTACTCATGATAAGTATCGAAAATAGCGCTATTACATATATTAAGCGGGTAGCTTAATTATGCCATCTCTTCAACCAACACCGGCTTACGGGCTCTGTGACAACCCAGCATACCGGAAAATATCCCTTTAGAAGCCACCTCACAATAACCCTTCTCTTCTAATAGAATGGTCAATTCTTCGGTTGAATAGAATATCTCTAAGGCTTCAATAAAATATTGAATCAGATTCAACGCAGCGGGACTACTCCGAAACAGAAAACCCGTCCCCGCTAAGCACAAGCGCAAATAAGCGTAATAGAGTTTTTCAACGATCTTATTGCTAGGTCGTAACATATCGCAGTGATAAAAATGCCCACCCGGCTTAAGCACGCGATGAATCTCACCAAACATGTGCGCAATTTTTAAATGTCGTGACGCAAACTGTAAGGTCACTACATCAAAATGATTATCAGGAAAAGGCAGGCTATGAACGTCAGCAATCACACTATTAATCTTAAAACCTAGTCGCTCTGCACGTTGTCTGCCCACTTCCTGCATATCCGTACTGCGATCAATAGCATTTATTTCAAGAGTCGGTTCGCGTTTAAGCAAAGCAATGCCGATCGCATTAGTACCCGCACACACATCCAGTACTTTTTGTTTTGGCTGTAACTCAAACATAGACATGAAGCAACTTAAGAACCAGTTCCAACAGCCTAAACTGGCCACTTGATTGCCCCGATCATAATAAGGCGCAATGTTTTTAAAGGCATCATTGAGCTGTTGTGACCAAACCGTACTAAAGGCGGATTCTCGGGCTTGCTCGCGTTTGGTCAAGGGTGGTAAAGACATAGAACACATTTCCTTTTAAAATAGTTGAATTATTATTGGACTATACTAGTAATCAGCAATCATACTTACACTATACTAATGCTTTTACAGTTTAGATGTAGGTATGTTTGATTACTGAAACAGATAGACCTATCCCTTTCAGGGTAATGCAACAGCTCCTTTATTGTCAAATGAAACATTACTAAAACGTGCAGACGAATAATCATTGTGAAGAAAATACTCGCTATTATCATTATATTAACGGCCTTTGCAGGCATCGGTTGGTTTTATCAAAAGCACCACCCTGAAAAAGAAAAAGTACTCGTTCTGTATGGCAATGTGGATATAAGGGAAGTTAATCTGGGTTTTCGGGTCGGCGGCAGACTTTCTAAACTCATCTATGATGAAGGTGACAGAATTAAGCCGGGCGAAGTCATCGCTCAACTGGATGATGAGCCTTACCGCAATCAGGTCGCTAATGTCTCGGCACAAGTCAACTCTTTAAAAGAGCGTTTAAAACTAAAAGAAGCCGGCAACCGTCCACAAGAAATTGCCCGTGCCAAATCGCTAGTCCGAGAACAAGACATTGCCACGGCCAATGCGAAGCAAGTCTTTCTACGTGCAGAACGGGCGCTGCTGATTAAAGGTATTTCGACCCAAGAGCGTGACAATGCAGAAATGATCTATCAAGAAAGTGAAGCCCGCCTTGCTGCTGCAAAACAAAGCCTTGACTTGCTTCAAGCAGGTTTTCGAGTTGAAGATATTGCCCAAGCCAAGGCTGATCTCACACAAGCCGAAGCGGCCTTAGCCAGTGCCGAACTTCAGGTAAAAGACACCGTATTAACAGCGCCTGCTGAGGGCATTATTTTAACGCGCACACAAGAAGTGGGTGCCATTCTACCCACAGGTGCGACTGTTTTTACCGTCTCTTTACAAAGACCCGTTTGGATTCGTGCTTATGTACATGAACCGGATCTGGGTCATATTCACCCAGGTACTCAAGTGGACGTTTATACCGACTCACAACCTGACAAACCCTATAAAGGACACATTGGTTTTATCTCGCCACGCACAGAATTTACCCCCAAGTCGGTAGAAACAACCGAACTTCGTACCTCGCTGGTGTATCGTCTGCGTATTGTTGTAGACAATCCTGATGAGGGGTTACGCCAAGGTATGCCGGTGACTATCAAATTAATGGTCGATCAAGCCGCCGTCGCCCATCCAGTGCCACCTTTATGAGTGACGCACTGGTTATCCTTGATGCTGTCCAAAAGATATTTCCAAAGGCCGAGAAACCTGCCTTAACAAACCTTTCTGCAACACTACTACCCGGTCGGATTACCGGTTTAGTCGGGCCAGACGGCGCCGGAAAAACCACGCTCATCCGTTTAATGGCTGGCTTACTAACCCCTACGTCGGGCACTATTCGTATTACGGGACTAGATCCTATTGAAGATGCCACGTCATTACGTCAAATTATCGGTTACATGCCACAAAAGTTTGGTCTGTATGAAGACTTAACGGTTCAAGAAAATCTTGAACTTCATGCAGACTTAAGAAACGTGATTGGTGCAGAGCGTAAAGCAACCTTCAAACGCCTACTCAACTTCACTGATTTAACTCAGTTCGCCACCCGACTGGCAGGGAAGTTGTCGGGGGGTATGAAGCAAAAACTCGGGCTGGCGTGCGCCTTACTTGGCACTCCTCAACTGCTGCTATTGGATGAACCCGGAGTCGGTGTTGATCCTATCTCACGACGTGAGTTATGGAAAATGGTTCATGATCTCATTGCTGACGGCATGACGGTAGTTTGGAGTACTGCTTATCTTGACGAGGCGGAGCTGTGCCATGACGTGTTGCTGATGAACGAAGGTCAATTACTGTTTTACGGCAAACCTGAGGACATGACTAACCGGATTCGTGACCGTAGCTTTCAAATTCGTAATCCCAGTGGTAGCAGGCGACAAGTACTGGAACGTGCTTTACGTCACCCGAATGTAATGGACGGTGTGATACAAGGTCATCATGTTCGATTAGTACTGCGTAAAAATACCCCGCTTCCTGATCTGCTTGAACTGGAGGCCGGCGAAAACGCGGAACTCGTCCCAGTCACGCCGCGCTTTGAAGATGCTTTCATTGAAGCTTTGGGCGGAGGGCCTGGTGGTGACTCGGTCTTGGCACAACGACTTCAAGCTATTGTCGGTGATGACAATATCATCATCGAAGCGCATCATCTCACCAAGCTATTTGGTGCTTTTGCCGCCACCGATCAGGTTAACTTCGCTGTGAAACGGGGCGAGATCTTCGGCTTACTCGGGCCTAATGGTGCGGGTAAATCCACCACCTTTAGAATGATGTGTGGCTTGATTTCTCCTAGTTCCGGCACGGCAAGAGTATTAGGCATTGACTTAAAACAGAGTGCCAGTTTAGCACGACAACAACTCGGTTATATGGCGCAGAAATTCTCTCTCTACGGGAACCTGACCGTGCAGCAAAACCTGAACTTCTTTTCCGGTGTTTACGGTTTAAAAGGTCATCGGCAAAAATCTATCGTCAATGATATGATTGAGGTCTTTAAGTTACAGCCCTTTTTAAATACCACACCTGACACTCTACCTTTAGGCTTTAAACAACGTCTGGCGTTGGCCTGTGCGGTGATGCATGAGCTCCCGATTCTTTTCCTTGATGAACCAACTTCGGGGGTTGACCCGGTCACTCGACGCGAGTTCTGGACACATATTAACGGCATGGTTGAAAAAGGTGTCACCGTGATGGTGACCACGCATTTTATGGACGAAGCGGAATACTGTGACCGCATCGCCTTAGTGTTTCGAGGTAAGATTATCGCAGCGGGTACACCCGATCAACTTAAAAGCCAAGTCGCGACCCCTGAAAACCCCGACCCCTCGATGGAAGATGCTTTTATCGCCCTGGTACAGGAACAAGCCCATGAATAACGCCCTCTCTTTACGTCGTCTCCGTGCCCTGTGTCGCAAAGAAACCCTGCAAATCTTACGTGACCCCAGCAGTCATATTATTGCCTTCGTCTTACCCGTCTTGTTACTTTTTATCTTTGGGTATGGGATTAACCTGGATTCCAGTGCCGTACACATTGGACTGGTGCTTGAAGACACGGGCCCAGAAGCCCGCCGCTTCGCTAATAATCTGTATGGCTCGCCTTATCTTCAAGTGACCACCGGACTCAATCAGAAAGCCATGGAACAAGCCATGATGACCGGTCAAGTGTGTGGCTTTGTGGTGGTTCCCCAAGACTTTAGTGAGAGAATCAAACGCCCCACCGAAACCGCTCCCCTTCAAGTCATCATAGACGGCGCAGCACCGAACACCGCTAGTTTTGTGCAAAACTATATGCGGGGTGTCTGGAACGGCTGGTTATTACAACGCGCGACTGAGCAGGGGGAAACGCAGCCTACTGATATTATCATCGAATCCCGATTTTGGTTTAATCCCTCGGCAGAGAGTCGAAACTATTTAATCCCCGGCTCAATCACTATTATTATGACCGTCATTGGCACTTTACTTACGTCACTGGTCGTGGCACGTGAATGGGAGCGTGGTACGATGGAAGCCTTGCTGGCCTCACCCGTGACCCGCACTGAATTGTTACTGAGCAAACTCATTCCTTATTATATACTCGGGATTATCTCGTTATTCTTATGTGTTGGTGTTTCGGTGTTTGTCTTAAAAGTACCCTTTCGTGGCTCAATGCTCGCCTTATGGGGCATTGGCACACTTTTCTTAAGCAGTAGCCTAGGCATGGGCTTATTGCTGTCTACCTTAATGCGCAATCAATTTAATGCCGCCCAAGCCGCGCTTAATGTCGCCTTTTTACCCGCACTGATGCTTTCAGGCTTCATTTATGAAATTCGTAGTATGCCTGCCGTTATCCAAGCCTTTACCTATCTGATTCCTGCCCGTTATTTTGTCACCGCGATGCAAACCATTTTTCAGGCTGGGACGGTCTGGCCTATACTCTTGAGCAGCGGACTTTTCCTTTTATTAGCGTCGGTGTTTTTCATTGGCCTAACCGCCATAAAAACTCGCCGACGCCTGGAGTGATTATGTTATCCCGTATTGTCACTTTAATTATCAAAGAATTGCAAATGCTGCTAGTGGATCGTTCCAGTCGGATGATTCTGATTATGCCCGTGGTGCTGCAACTGTGCCTGTTTCCCTTTGCAGCGACGCTGGAGGTCACCAATAATACGCTTGCCGTCTTTAATGAGGATAACGGAAGACAGTCTTTAGAATTGATCAAACGCTTTTCTAAAGCGCAGGCGTTTAGTGAACTTATTCCACTTTACAGTGAGCTTGATATCCGCCAGGTACTGGATAATCAACAAGCCTTGATCGTCATTCGGTTTCCAGCGGACTTTTCACGTAACCTTGCTGGTGGACATTCTGCCACTATTCAAGCCTTACTGGATGGACGACGCTCAAACAGCGGCCAAATCGCCTTAGGGTATGTTCAACAAATACTCTTAAACTATAACAATGAACGCCTTATTGAGCAAAAACGTTCACCGCCCAGTCTGTTAATTACCCGCAATTGGTTTAATCCCAACCTCAATTATGTACGTCATATTGTGCCCGGGTTAGTTGCCATTATCACCACTGTCAGCACCTTAATTGTAACCGCGCTGTCCGTGGCGCGTGAACGTGAACAAGGCACTTTTGACCAGCTTCTGGTTTCTCCTTTGACACCCGGTATGATTATGATTGGCAAAGCGGTTCCAGCCATGCTAGTGGCTATGACTCAGGCCACCATTATTCTTTTAGCGGGTATTTTTATTTATCAGATACCTTTTGTCGGCTCTTTTATGCTGCTTTATCTGTGTATGGTCTTTTATGTACTGGCTCTGGTTGGTTTCGGACTGTTAATCGCTTCAATCTGTGCCACTCAACAACAAGCTTTTTTAGGTGTGTTTAGCTTCGTGATGCCAACCGTTCTGCTTTCTGGCTTTGTTTCACCTGTTGAAAATATGCCGCTCTGGTTACAATATTTGGACTGGATTAATCCACTCCGCCATTTCATCGTGATTGTAAAAGGGATTTTTCTCAAAGATATTGATATCCCCATCATCCTGCACAACCTATGGCCGCTGTGGGTCATTGCTGTCTGTACACTCAGCGCCGCTAACTGGAAGTTTCGCCAACATCTGGGCTAACACAAAAAATATACCATGCCATCATTTACTTATTCATCAACAGGTCTCCTTGGGCTGAGTTTTTTATTATCAGCGTGCATGGTTGGCCCTGATTATCAGAAGCCTAATACCGTCTTGCCGACGGCTTGGGTTTCTGCTCACGCCCAAGCTAATCAAGATCACCTTGCTATTGAACAGGGGTGGTGGAAAAACTTTCACGATCCGGTTTTAAACCAATTAATAACCAAAGCTACCGCTAACAATTTGGATATCAAAATAGCCGAAGAGCGCATCGCTCAAGCCCGTGCTTATCAATCAGCAGCCACTGCGGCACTCTTTCCGACCGGCGAAATGATGGCAAATGCACTGCGGCAATCGAACCAGATTGGCTTTCCCAGTAGCGCCCCCAGCACCTTAACCAGCGCCCTTAAAAAACCTTTTAATATCTTTAAAACCGGGTTTGATGCCAGTTGGGAGCTTGATCTATTCGGTGGTCATCGCCGTGAAGCAGAATCAGCCAAAGCCGAATTTGAAGCCTCGGCCTTATCACACGATGATTTAGTCATCAGCCTTCTGGCTGAAGTCGCAGCCACTTATATTGAGATTCGTCAATATCAAGCACAGTTGAACCTTGCGCAACAGACTGTCGAAGCGGATATAAAAACCACTACTATCGCTCAACAACGTGTTGAGTTAGGAGAAACAGCGGGCGTTGATGCCTCAAAAACAGAGTCACAACAACAACGTGATCAAGCACAAATTCCTTATATCAGTAATCTGCTCAGTCAAGCTGAATACCGTATGGATGTTTTATTAGGCGAAAAACCGGGGAGAACCCACCCATTTGTTAATCCACTTAAAGCATTGCCTAGTCTGGAGCAGACACTGATATTGGCCGCACCTGCCTCGGTGATTGCTCAACGCCCCGATATTCGTATTGCAGAACGTAAGCTCGCCTCAGCCATCGCACAAGAAGGGGTTGCCACAGCTAAGTTTTTCCCCGATGTGTCTCTGGTGGGCTTTATTGGACTCTTTAATACCAATGCCGGCAACCTGCTTAATGTCAGCAGTAAATCATGGTCTATGGGTGCCAATGTGTTATGGCCTATCCTCAGCTTTGGATCACTGTCTGCCAATTTAAGTGGTGCGGAAGCACGGCAACAAGAAGCGTTGACTAAATATCAAAAAACCATTCTTAGTGCATTGTCGGATGTAGAGTCTTCGTTGACGGCTTATACCGAGCAAGAAAGGTACAGTCAATCTGTAGAGAAGGCCACAGCGGCGGATCAACAGGTCTATGATATTGCCGTTAAGCGATACGAGGAAGGTTTGACCTCCTATTTAGACGTGTTAGAGGTAGAACGAAAGCTGTATAGTTCACAGAATCAATTGACTTTAGCTAAAGCACAAACAGTCCGTAGTTTAATTGGGGTTTATAAGAGCTTGGGCGGTGGTTGGAAATGAGTGAAGTGACTGAGGACGAAATTATTGCCTATCTGGTTGATGGACGCACAGTAAGTGTCCCTTTAATCTGGTCATGGCGTTTATCGGAAGCTACTGAAAAACAACGGCAAAATTTTGAAATAATCGGTGATGGTCAAGGTATCCATTGGCCTGATTTAAATCAAGTTATACTGCAACTGATTAGCGAAAATCAGGCGGGTATACCGCTATTGATGGCCTCATTCTCAACTCGGAAAGGCTACTGCAAAGCCCACTGCACGCTGGGTATTTCAATTCTTCGCAGGGATTCATGCTCTGGTTTGTTATGGTTTGGAAGTTGTGCTAAATTGCAATGAATATCAACTGCTACTACTCCACTTACTGGGTGAGCGTTATGTTAAGTTATATGCCAATTCTGAATAGAGGGCTACGAAATCATGGGTGAAAAGTCATTAATTATCAATAAGTAATAAAATACTAAATTTTGTTGTGTGGGTGCGGAATGTCGGTTATAAGGGGGTTACTTTCATTATTTGGGGGTATTTATGGGGGTATAATTTTATTTTAAAAGTTAAGAAGTCAGTAAAATAAGGCCATACAAGTCACGTTGTGACAGTGCCCGCAGCTCGAATCAGGGATAGTCTTGTCGAGTTGGGCGAATCATAATGTCACTGATATGAACATGTGGTGGTTGCGTAACAATATAGTTAATCGCGTTTGCAACATCATCTCCGTAAAATAGCGGGCCAAAATTGACATTGAAGTTATGGACGAGATCTTCACTGTAGCCTGCTGCATCCTGAAAACCACTCAGCACAATACCCGGTTCGACCAGTGATACTCGAACGCCTTTAGGGCCAACCTCACGGCGTAATCCCTCCGCTAACGAGTGAACAGCGAATTTGGTGGCACCATAAACGGCACTGAAGGGTGAGACATGCCTTCCGACGACCGAACCAATAATCACGATATCTGCCGCATGTTTGGGAAAAAGAGTGTGCTGTTGATCAACCATTTGTTTGGCTGCTTTTTGTAGCAAAGCCAAGGTGCTGGTGACGTTAAGTTTGAGTACCTCTTCAAACGTTGATAAGTCCGCATCTTTAACCGAGCCACCTAAGCCACGACCTGCATTTGCCACAACAATGTCGGCAGGCTTTTTGAACTGTTCGACCGCGACAGTAAAAAGTTTATCCAGGATAGCGGGTTCTGTGATATCTCCCACCACACCATAAAATGCTTGTCCTAATTCTTTTTCAAGTGCGTCCAATTTTTCAGCACTACGGGCATTGCCAATAACCCCATAGCCGTTCGCAACGAATTTTCTAACGGTTGCTTCGCCAATGCCGGAAGAGGCACCGGTCACTATTGCAATACGGGGATAACTATCGGATGAACTTATTTTATTATCAGTCATAAGACGTCTCTGGTGATATTGTTGTGAACATGAGGGCATTGCCTCACTGGATTGATAACAGCCGTAAAATCATTCGGTTTTATTATAGGACATTGCATCCTTGTACAAAAGCCATAATATTAAGCATCTCGGACTTTTGCCTTGTTAAGCAAAGTCTTTTCTGGATTTAGGTTAGTACCGCACACTTAATAGCTTGTCGCCAGAGATACAATAGTTTATCACCCCGCATACAATACTCAGCGCCACCTCATATAATACTTCCTTTAAACCCATCGAATACTATCGAGTCAAGTAGGGTTGCTGGGTAAGGTTTTTTTAGCACTTTTTAGGATACGTCATGGGTACTGTCCTTTGCGCTAATATAGCAGGTACTGGAGCGGCACATAAGTGTTGATTGACGGTGATGAGTGACCCCTCTTTAAGTATTGAGTGTGCTGTCTCTCAGTATTGAGTACGCTCTCTTCGGGTATTGAGTGGGCTACCCCTTAGGTATTGAGTATGCTGTCTTCAAGTGTTTCATGCGTTGCACAAGGGTTATGAGTGCTCTCTCTGCACCTAATCGATGCTTTTTAACGAGTATTTTGAGTTATTTTAATAAATAGCTAGGGTTTTAGAAAAAAGAGACTATGCTCTTCACTAGGACAACCGTCCAAATTGAAAATGAGCACTCTGCTTATTTTTAAATCATTCCTATGATTCATTGGAATTCCATCATGCAACCTAAACTGATCATCACTTTTGATCGCCTGAACGAAGCAGATTTTCTGGTCAAAGCCGGAGTTATCAATTCTGCTTTAACAGCCAACCCGTTTTATCCAGAACCCTGGATAACTCAAATACCTAGTTTAGTAACAATTAATGCGGCATTTATTGCTTATCAGGATGCTTATCGCGCTGCATTAACAAAGGATACGATCAAAACGGCTTTACGGGATAGCTTACGTACAGCCTTAACTGTAATGTTAAAACAACTGGCTCCTTATCTGGAAGTGGTTGCCCAAGGCGATTTGTCTATTCTTGCAACCACTGGTTATGACTTGCGTCACGACATTGTTCACTCAGGTAGTGTTGACCCTTTGCCAGCGCCAGAGGGATTTCAGGTCACTCATGGGACTTTAACGGGCACCTTGAATGTTCAGGTATCCCGTTTAACAGGTGCGGGTAGCTATGATGTAGAAAGTACTCAAGGTGACCCTGGTATTGAGGCTAATTGGAAACATGTACTTTCCTCAAAGAATGCGTCACATATGTTATTAAGCAATTTAACACCCGGTCAAACCAATTGGTTTCGTGTTAGAGCGATTGGTAGTCATGGTGAAGGTGCCTGGACTGATCCGCTGTGCATTATTGTTAATTAGCAAAGCAAGTTTTAGTTGAGCGATACAATCTAGGCCAGGTGGTTATGCTATCTGGTTTAGATTGTGGTTTTCAATACATCGATAATGTTCTCTATGAATATCTAAATAGGATCTCAATCTCCAGATTAAAAAATAAGTAGTGCAGAAACTTATCAAAATATTGTATTGATGTATTTATATGTTTAAACTAATGTTTAAACCTATTTTATTGGTGGGACTTGTTATGACTGAATTTGTGTTGGATATAAAGCAATGGGGCAATAATTTAGGGGTGCGCTTACCATTAGTCATTGCCCGTGAAGTTAACTTAAAAGCACATCAAAGTGTGCGTTTAACTGTTGTTGATGGTCAAATTATTATTACCCCAATCATTAATAAACGATTGACTCTAGAACAGCGTTTAGCTGATTTTGATCCTAAACGGCATGGTGGTGAAGTCATGGCCGCACCGCAAAGGTTGGGCGTTGAACAATGGTAAAAAAGACCAGTGCCTGGTTGCCTTCTCGTCAGGATATTATCTGGATTGATTGTAATCCTCAGGTTGGGCAGGAAATGCGAGACATACATCCTTTTCTAGTCTTATCACCACAAATTTTTAATGATAAAACCTCTTTGGTTATTGGTTTGCCGATGACCACTGCCGAGTACAACGTGGACAATCCTTTTGCTGTAGCCGTCGGGAAAGCTTCGGGTCGGAAACCTGAAAAAACCAGCTACGTTCTTTGTCATCAACCCAAATCGTTTGATTGGCGAATGCGAGATGCAAAACCACACCCTATGGGGAAATTACAGGATAATTTTTTTGTTGAGGTCTGTGAGCAACTCAATCAGATTATTCAATTGGTTTAACAGCTCCGTCAATAAAAATAGTCTTAAAGACAACGGTAGTCTAACTCTAATTTTATCCCGAAAAATAATGCCATAGCAAAGTCTTTGCATCGTTTTAAACGATGCCTTGGCCTGTAATACCTGCTCGAATAGTAAGATCCATGTTCATCCAAGCAATTATTCAAATTGTTCAATGCTTACTTTAGAGTGTTGACAGATAAAAATCTCCCACAGTTCTCCCATTACAAATCCAGGTGTTTGCCGGATACTATCCACCATGTTGAGCAGGTTGATTAGTCAACACTCAAAACAAACGAAATTCATGGAGATGTGGAAATGAAAAAATTGCCAGAAGTTGTAGCAATCAAAATGAGTGAGTTGCTTACTGTGCTACAGAATGTTATGGATGATCAAAAAATGGCGGGTGCTGAAGCTTGTTTATCCGGGGATTTTTCACAAGTGACCATCATCAATGATTCTTGCCGCAAGTTGCAACAGTTAGAATTAGACATTAAAGCGGCTATGAATAATTTCAAAGCAAAGTATCAGGATGGGCCTGCAGAGAAATCAAGTTGTTACAAAAAGGACAATAAGCGCACTCGAAAACAAAGCGGGCACTTAAGGATAACAGTGGCAGGGAAAGTTATAGAGAAAAACACTCTCGCTGAAACGTTTGTGGAAACCTTGAAAATTATCGGCCTAGAGCAGGTGGCTAAGCTTAATAAGACAGTTACTTCAATTCCACTCATTGCCAGAATACCAACCAATGGTTATCAAGCGCAAAAATATTGTAACGGCTGGTACATTACAACCCACGTTAATAAGGTCTCCGCAAAAGCAATGCTTGAGGAAATCGCCAAGGCATTAAATATGGTAGTTAAAGTCGAATTTATTGAACACTGAGTTTAAAACATACATCGAACAGATTTTATAAACACTCCGCAAAGCATAGCCGACACATGTCATTTTATGGTTAAAACAGCGGAATTAAACAAAACAGAAAACAACAAGGAACATCAACATGACTTCAAACCATTACAACAAACTCTCATTATCTGAATTAAAATCACAAGCTGAGCAAGGGGATATGCAGGCGCAATTTGCGTTAGGATTGTATTACTTGCCAACAGAAATAACAGAGGAAGGGTGGGAGTTTAAGGGTAAACTCTTTGATGACTACTTCCTAGCTTCAATCGATGGTCTCGTTATTGACCCTAAAATATTCTCAGCTTTTGAAGCGGCTGAAAATAATAGAGAAGTAAATGATGAATTGGCTTTTATGTGGTTTGAGAAAGCGGCAAAACAAGGACATATGGAATCACAATATGCATTAGCCCGCTGTTATTTTGAAGGAAGAGGTGTGGAGCAAAGAGACAAATCGGCTTTTGAATGGGTTGAAAAATCCAGTATGCAGGGTTTTAGTGAAGCGCACTGTTTATTAGGCGATTTATATCGTGATGGTCGAGGCGTTGAGGCGAATGATACGAAAGCACTAGATTATTATAAATGCGCCATCGATGGAGGAGTAAGCAGCGCGTATATCAAATGGATTAAAATGGTTTTAATGGCCCAGGGAATTGTTGATTATGACGAAGCGAAAGATGAGGCTGAGGATTTCGTAAAAAAAATCATACAACATATTGATGATCAAATTCAAACATGTGAAAAACATAGGTTTTACGGCCAAGATATTTCATGTATAGGCAGAAATGAAATAGTTGTACCTGAAGATGATGAAGATACAATTGAATTTGAAGAAGCCCTTAAGAGAATAAAAAAAATAACGAAATGGCAAAATCAAGTAATAACAGAGCAAGCTCAGGTAATAATAAAGAAAAATCAGGAAAAAACAGAGCTTAAGTTAACTGTTAAGAGATACAAGCATGAGATTGATGACAAAAACAAAGCACTGTATGAAAAAGAAAAGGAACTAGAAGACATGATGTCAATGTTTGCCCACAAGTTTCGTAGTCCTTTAGATGCCATAATTTATAACACCCAGCATGACAACCAGATTGCGCTATATACAGAAGCCGCCCAAACCATGCGAGGCTTGTTAAACATCTTTAGTATCATATCCACTGATACGGATATTCTTAAGGACAAGATTAAGCAAGATTACCAGGGTAGCGGTAACTTAGAGGCTGTTTTTTGTAAAACCCTCGATATGATTCTACTGCATTTACTGTCTGTTTCAGGTGCCGAAAAAATCCAGCAACATTATTTGAGTTATGCAAAAGCACAAAGTAAGTGTGATACTCAAGTAAATTACAAGACATGGTGTGAAGAGTATTTTGAATTAGAGCAAACGATGCAAGCAGAATGGGAAGCTAGTTATGCACAGTTAATCAAGCAATCGCCAACATTGGAGCAACGTCTAACATGGTTGGAACAGTACTTTTATAAGCTGGATGTGATCGGTTTTGATAGAACTGATATTCAATTTAAGGAGTATGGTACTACTGAATCTTTACTCACGATATTACTTAATGAAATATTAGTGAACGTTTTCAAGTATTATTCCTCAGAAAGTAAACAGGCTGTGGTACTTGAATGGGTGGAGCGTGAGGGATATCAAGTTTTAATTTGTAGTAATCCCAGTATTCGCAGTGAGCGCACCATTATAAAAGGCAGTCATAAAGGCCATGTTTTTTTATCAACGTTAGCGCGTAAGACCGATAGTCTGTTTAATAAACCCATTCTACAAGATAATTTTGTCCTTGAGTTTGGACTTCCGAATGAACTTTTAATCTCTAAATGAAGGTGGGTAATGAGTTATTTTTTGTGGATAGAGGACTTTGAAAACTCTCCCAAAGTGACAGCAACAGAGGTCTTGGGGGGTATTACAGCTAATGAGCAACTATTTTCGGATAACAAGCAACAACTCAAAAGAGATTTAAAAGCTCACGGTATTTATATTGAGTTGAGCTTTCAGGATGGGTTGGGTTTTATTCGTCAAAACTTAAATCAAATTGATTACATCATTCTTGATATAGATTTAGCAGCTTATTCAAAAGGCGATAACATTAATGCCGATGTTTTAGCCTTGCTTGAAATCTTTCAAGATTATAAAAAACCTGCCGATGAAATAGAGGAAGAGCGATTACTCAATGAGGAGTGCGCTAAACTTAAGGCTCTCGCTGGATATTATCTTTATACCGAGTTAGTCGTAGAACTTGGTTTTCCAAAGCAACATATCCTATTTTGTTCTAATCATGGTGAAAACTCAGTTTCTACCCGCGATGCTTTTAAAGCCGCAAAAATAGCTTTACCCACTATCTATGAAAAATCAGCTGCCGAAGTTCAGGAATGGGTTAAAGCCCGTCATGAAAATCCTTATTCAAGATTGCGAAGAGGCATTATTGAAGGCTGCAAGTACCTAAAAATATTAACTGAAGATAAATTGCGTTTTAACGGCTTCATAAAAGACCCTGAAAAACAGATTAGCCCGGCAGATTTACATGATTATTTGGAAGTATTAGAAAACTTCTTACCCTTAAGTCCCTGTGATTCTAAGAGTTCAAATCTATATAAACTATTTATTCGTATCTTAGCCCATGAGTGGGAGGCTGCTGAACCCAAACAGGTTAGTCAAAAAGAAAGATATGCCTTTGCCTGGATTATGAAAATAACACGTAACTGGTTGGCGCATAGTAAAGTATTTGAACAGTTAACTCCTCAAGATGTTGCATATTTATTTATCGTTAATATGCGTGCC
>Ga0118677_10003409_pt1 | contig 30116 bp, 15 predicted proteins | sample AliMusrvi5mmetaG_FD_86154 | JGI IMG/M metagenome (GOLD analysis project Ga0118677, IMG submission 86154) | reverse complement strand
ATCGCAGAATATCTTCAGGCGGAGTCATTGCTTGGCATGGTCGCCACGAGCTGCGCGATACGACCGGACTCCCTTTTGCTAGCTTGACACGTATTGACAAGAATGTCCGCGCGCCAATGCCGCTCCGGACTTGCTCGCTCGCTTCGAGAAGGTTGTGCTATCGTGCTGCAAGCCTTGACTCGCCACCCGGCGGTTTCGATGATCGGCTGCCGGGGATGTCGAGTTGTCCAGAGCCACGCCAAGCCACGCCGGTGGGGAGGAAGAAGGATGAAGGATGAAGGATTAATGCAGAACAGGCGGGCAAAAACCGCCCAAAGCCACCCTGAGGCTACCCTGAAGCTACCCCGAGGCCACCCCGAAGCCACCCGAAAGCCAGCTCGTTGACCAGGGACAACGGATCACGGGACAGCGGATCGCGGGCCATGGACCACCTCGTAAGCGCGGGGCGGCGGGCTAGGAGCGGCGATCGAGGGTGGTTCAAGGTCGCTGGTAGGTGGCGGTTTGCGGACGATTTTACTTCAAAAGCGCCCTGGCCAATGCGCACCATAGCCGAAACTCATTAACAACACATGATGCAAGAATTTTCCGCACTGGATGGCGCCATCCTGATTGATAAGCCTGCCGGGCCGACCTCCCACGACGTGGTGGATGCGATCCGCCGGCAGTTCGGGATCAAGAAGGTCGGCCACTGCGGCACGCTCGACCCGAATGCGACCGGCCTACTGATTATTGTGCTGGGGCGCGGCACCAAGCTCTCCGAGAAACTAATGTCGGACGACAAGATCTATGAGGGCGCGATCAAGTTCGGCGAGACCACCAACAGCTACGACGCCGATGGGGAAATGATAGCGTCGTTGCCGGTGCCACCGCTGACGGTGGAGCAGCTCAATGAGGCGGGGGCACAGTTCGTTGGCGATCTGATGCAGACACCCCCGATGGTTTCGGCGGTGAAGAAGGACGGCGTGCCGCTCTACAAGCTGGCGCGCAAGGGGATCGAGGTGCCGCGCGAGGCACGGCTGGTGCACATCTACAATTTCCGCTTTAGCGCCTACCAGGAACCGCTGGGGCATTTCCGTATTGCCTGCACGAAGGGCACTTACGTTCGCAGCATCGCGCATGAGATGGGACAGAAGCTCGGCTGCGGCGGGCACTTGGCGAGCCTGCGGCGAGTAGCCTCAGGCAAGTTCGATGTGGCGCAGGCCATTTCGCTGACGGAAGTGCTCAAGCTCCCGATTCGTGAGTTGGAGAAACGCGTGATGCCGTTCTTGAAATTGGCGGTCGGCCAGGCGAGTTCCACCCTCAAATGAGTTACATAGGTTGCATGAGTCACATGAGGCACATGGGAGGAGCACGTTGCGACTCTTCGTGTAATTGATGTAGCTTTGCAGCTCAGGTAACCAATGTAACGCTGCGACTCATTTAGCCAAAAAATGCGAATCATCCACGCCGCGAACGAGCTGAAGCCCGGTGGCCGCAAGGTCTGCCTGGCCATCGGGTTCTTTGACGGCGTGCATCTTGGGCACCAGCAAATCATCCGGCAAACCCTCAGCGACGCCAGGAAGCATGAGGCGATTGGACTGGTGCTCACGTTTGACCAGCACCCGAACACGGTGGTGGCGCCGAGCCGGATGCCGCCGCTAGTGTATTCGCCGCCGCAGAAGCTGCGGGCGATTGAGTCACTCGGGGCTGAGAACCTCCTGCTCATACACTTTGACAAGGCGTTCAGCGAGCAGACCGGCGAGGACTTCGTACGGGGGCTGGCGCTCGACCTGGGCCGCATCCAGAGCCTTTGTGTCGGGGCAAGTTTTGTCTTCGGGCACAAGCGGGGGGGCAATGTCGAATTATTGAGGAAGCTGGGGGCCGAGCTAAAATTCACGGTACACGGGATGGCGGCGGTCTCGCTCGACGGTCGAGCCGTGAGCAGTACGCGCATTCGGGAAGCGATCCGCGCGGGCGACTTGGACCGCGTTAGCCAGATGCTGGGCCGCGCCTATTCGCTGGCGGGGACGGTCGTTCGCGGCGATGGGTTGGGGCACCAAATAGGCTTCCCGACCGCCAACCTGGACGCCACAGGCCTCGCGTTGCCGCCGCACGGCGTGTACGCGGTCCACGCTGAGGCCGGAGGCAAGAATTACCGCGCGGTATTGAACATCGGCCTACGACCGACTTTGCAGAATACGAATCCGCAGTTGCGGGTGGAGGCGCACTTGATTGACTTCGCCGGCGAAATCTACGGGAAGGAGATGGAAGTGGCGTTCGTGGACAAGCTGCGCCCGGAAACCAAATTCCCCTCGCTGGCCGAGCTGCGCGCACAGATCGCCCGGGACATCCTCGAAGCCCAGTTGCGGTTTTAGCCTGCGGCTAACCCGGATTTTTCACACTTGCCTTGAAACGCCTGCAGGCTGGAGCGCCGGTCTCCGACCCGGCGCCGGCCAAATGGCTTGGAGACGCCGGGTCGGAGACCGGCGCTCCGGAGGGTGTGAAATGTTCGGACTAGGGCAACTGGTGGGCGCGGTAGAAGCGCTTGCCGAAGCCGACGGCAGAATCGGTGAAGTTGGTGGTGCCGGTGCTGTTGGTCAAGGTGGCCAGCCTGGTCCAATTCGAGAGGTTGGTTGAAGTCAGGATCTCAACATGCTGGCCGCGCGGACTCGCGATGGTGCAGGTGAATGGACCCCCGGCCGGGCGTTGAGGTGACAAGAGAAAGATCGATGAGATCAGGTTGAAGGGGCTGCTTAACGCAACGTGGCCCGCGCCGTCATCGGCTTTCAGGACGACGTTGGTCGCGGCTTGCGACACTGTGACATTTCCGCTCCAGGCGCCGTTCACGAAGGCACCGGAGGAGGTTGGGCTGACGGTAATCGCATTGGAGAAGGTGACCGAGTAACGCAGATCGACCAGCGGTCCCTGGCTGGTCCCATAAACCAAGGCGGGGAAGACGTCACCAAATGACCAATAGAAGTTCTGCCCGACAGTGCCGTTGGCAAAGGTGGTTGGCCACGCGGACGTTCGGACGCAGCCGTTCGTGCCCGCGGGGATATGAGCAGTAATGCGGTAAGTCGTACCGGCGGCAAGAGTGATCGGCGTCGTCAGCGGCGTCTCGACCCAACTTCCCGAGGCGGAGGCCGCCTGGCTGACAAGCAGCGTGCCGCTATCAGTCCAGATTGATACTTTGTCGCTGCTGTAACAGCGCACAGCGGTAACCAGGACGTTGGTGCTCGGGGTGAAGGCATAGCCATGCGTCATTTCAGAACCATGCAGTGAGAAGTTCAGGCTTAAGTTCCCGATAACAGTGGCAGAAGAACCGAGACCGCTCGCATAAGCGCTTAAAGCCACCGGGCTGGTGAAGCTGTTTGCGATCCCATTGGTCACATTCTGGGCTGAAATTGTCACTCCGAAGGGCGTGTTCAGGGCCTGCGTTGAGGCGACCGCGCCCCACACCAGGTGGTCAATCACCGTTGTGAGCATGTTCATCCTCAGATCCGTCCCCCACCGGTTGCCGCTGGTGGCGGCCCTATCCGAGGAAGTCCCGGTCGAGAGGTTCGTGCTGGCAGGACTGTAACTGGCCTTGGTAACGGCAATCGAATAGGAGGAAGCGGATGGAATCCTCGCGAGGGCGTAAATGCCCTGGGTGTCGGTGGTCGTAGTATAAGTGCCGCCGCCATTGCGCGTGGCTGTAACCGAGGCACTGACTACTGGTCTGCCGATCTGGTCGAGCACCCGGCCACTGATGATCTCACCGGTTCCATTCGTATAAGCATTGAAGACGCAACCGTCTATGACGTTGAAAGTGTATGGTGCGGCATCGACGACGGGCAGCGAGTACCACGCTGAGGACATTCCCGACCAGCCCAGATTCAAGTGATGATAGAGGGTGGAAGCACTGTAACCGTAACCGTCCGCCACGACTCCGTGTCCTCCGTAGGGACCCTCAAGCCCCAACAGAACCGGGTAACGGGCGTCCAGGTTCGGATTGATCATGCCGACCAAGCCGGGGCCGATATTAGAGAGATTGTTGTAGCCCTTAATGGCGTTGCTGAAATGGAAAGTGCCGGTCAACGCGGTCTTCGCGTCGATGAGGACCGAAGAGGAGCCGGGGGCGGTATATGCCATTTTAACCGTGGCGCCGACGTCAGCGACCAGCGAACCGATGGCCTGGCATTGGGTGGTGGTTGGGTTGGCCTGAGGAACCAGCGGCATGTTGCTCCAAACATAGGCACCGCCCATGCCATCGCCGCCGCGCAGGTTATAGGTGATGGGAGAGCCATCGCTCGAAATCGTGAAGGACGCCGTCCCGACACCGGTGTTCGGGAACTGATAGTAGCGCATCAACTGCGCCATGGCCGTCGCGACACAGCCGGCGGGATAGTTGGCTGGGTTGCCGCCCCCGTTGGGCGGAGTGTAATAATTGTAACAGGCCGTCGTGCCTGCGGCGGCAGCGGTTTGCTGGTCCCAAGTGGTCTTTGTCAGCGGGGCGATTCTGACGTCCGAAACGGAGCTGAGTCCTTTGGGCGAGAAAATCGGCCCCCCACTTGTGGAGCTGAGCTGCTGCCACTTGACATTGGCCTTGATCTGCCAGGCGTTTGTATCAGATGGAACGGAGCCCGCCTGTCGCGCGAAGGCGACCCGTGCCCCCAAGTCGTTGCTCACCAACGCGCCCAGTGGATTGTCCGCCGATGGGTCGAACTGGCCCAGGGCGGCAAAGCCCACGATCGGCTCCACCTGATCATCAGCGGCAACAACGACAAAGCCGGACGGGTCCAGGTAGACAATATAATAAACCGGGCCGCCTGCCTGGTCGTAGAAGGTCTCGACGCGCCGGACGGAGGTGCCCAGAGTCTCCCCCAGGGGTGTTCGGTCCAGATTCAGCCAGCCTGTCACCGCCGCCGCCGCTTGCTTCGAGGTAACTGGTGCCGCAAAGGCGGCTAAGCAGCCGGCAATCAAGAGGGTCGCGAAGATCAGGACCGCTAAGCCGTAACTATGGTGTAGTAGGGGAGCGCGCCCGCCCCGGGCGTCGTGACTGGCGCCCCCGCCAGTCACCTGCTCGGCTCCCCGAACGAACTCACTCCTCAGCGACCAGGCGCGCGGCCCAGCCACCCGGCGAGGGCGCCGGCTGGCCACGCCCGGGGCGGGCGTGCTCCCCATTTCCAACTGCATGGCTACGGCTAAGGTAGTGTCTGGGCGACAGTTGGCGAGGGGTAAGGTGGTTCTCATCGGGTCCTTCGGTTCTCTAGCCATTGCTTTGATTGGTGCTCTATAAATTCGACGATTCCGCCCTTCCCTGGCCGCACAAGAATCGTGGCGAACCCTTAAACCAAGGGGCCGAGCGCATTCCAAAGCGCTCCGCCGGTAGAGTCCACAGCGTCCAAGACGACTGTATGCACTACCGTAACCCGGCTTTCGGATACCAGAACCGGAGGTGCAGAGCAAGCCCGGTTTTGCCTGCAAATTTCCCTTGAACGCATTTTCTGGTTTTCTTGTCCATCGGACAGTAATATTTCAGAACCAATGAATAACGGAATCAATGCGATCAATGAGGCAGTGCAGGAAGCCGGGGCGTTTTCGCGCCCGCTGTTTAACGAATTGGGCAAGGTGATTGTCGGGCAAGCCTACCTGGTCGAGCGTTTGGTCATCGGGTTGCTTGCCAATGGGCATGTGCTGCTGGAAGGCGTGCCCGGGCTGGCCAAGACCCTATCAGTCAAGTCGCTCGCCAACTGCCTGAACGTGAAATTCTCGCGGCTGCAGTTCACACCCGACATGCTGCCCGCGGACGTCGTCGGCACGCAGATCTTCAACCCCCAATCCGGGGCCTTCACAACTCGCAAAGGCCCGATCTTTGCCAACCTGGTGCTGGCGGACGAAATCAACCGCGCCCCGGCCAAGGTGCAGAGTGCTTTGCTCGAAGCGATGCAGGAGAAGCAGGTCACCATCGGCGAGCAGACCTTCAAATTAGAGGAGCCGTTCCTGGTGCTGGCCACCCAAAACCCGATCGAGCAGGAGGGCACTTATCCCCTGCCCGAGGCACAGGTTGACCGCTTCATGCTCAAGCTCAAGATCGGTTACCCGTCGCGGGCGGAGGAGCGGCAGATCCTGGACGTGATGGCCCGCACCTCCGGCACGCCTGTAACCAGCCCAGTCGTGGAGCCAAAACAGATTCTCCGCGCACGCCAGGTCATCAACGACATCTACATGGATGATAAAGTAAAGGATTACATCGTTGATCTGGTGTGCGCGACCCGGGACCCGGAAGCCTATAAGATCCAGGTGAAAGACTTCATTCAGCTCGGTGCGTCGCCGCGTGCGACCATTAACCTGACGCTCGCCTCCAAGGCTTACGCATTCCTTAAAGGTCGCGGCTACGTGACGCCGCAGGACGTGAAGAGCATCGGCATGGATGTGTTGCGCCACCGGGTGGCCATCACCTACGAGGCCGAGGCGGAAGAGAAAACGAGCGAGATCATCATTCAGAAGATCTTCGACGAATTGCCGGTGCCATGATTCCCCGCGAGATTCTTAAGAAGATACGCCAGATCGAGATTCGGACCAACCGGCTGGTAAGCGAGACGCTGGCGGGTCAGTATCATAGCGTCTTCAAGGGCCAGGGGATGAACTTCGACGAGGTGCGTGAGTATCAACCCGGGGATGAGGTTCGCACGATTGATTGGAATGTCACGGCGCGGATGAACCATCCGTTCGTGAAGAAGTTCGTGGAGGAACGCGAATTGACGCTGATGCTGCTCGTCGATGCCAGCGGCTCGGGTTTGTTTGGCTCGCACGCGCAGTCCAAGCGCGAACTGGCCGCGGAGATTGCGTCGGTACTGGCGTTCTCGGCCATCCGTAACAATGACAAGGTAGGACTCATCCTGTTCACTGACGAGGTCGAGAAGTTCATCCCGCCCCGCAAAGGCCGGCGCCACGTCCTGCGCGTCATACGTGAGGTGCTGTTCTTTGAGCCGCGCCATCGCGGCACGGATCTGAACGGGGCGCTGGAATTCATGTTGCGGGTAACTCCGCATCGGGCAATCGCGGTGGTGATTTCCGACTTCATCGGTTCGCCCACGGCGGCAGCGGATCGGCGTCGTGGCAGGCTGCGACCGCAGATGATGCTGCTCGAATCGCTGGCCCAGGCCTCGTTCAACCGGCTCCGCCAGGCCAACCGCCGCCACGACGTCGTGGCAGTCCAGATCACGGATCGATATGAGCTGGAATTGCCGGCCTTGGGCCGCCTGGTGCTTAACGACGCCGAGACGGGCGAGGTCGTTGAGATCAACACGGGCGATGAGCGCAAACGGGCGGCCTTCGCCGAGCGACAAGCACGTTCCCAGGCCGATCTGGCCCGGCTGTTCCGATCCGCCGGCATTGATGCCATCCGCCTGCGGACCGATAAACCCTATGCGGCGGAGTTGGGCCGGTTCTTCGAGACCCGCGAGAAGCGACGGCTGCGAGCTTAGGTATGAGACTGAAATTCGAGGTTCAAGGTCCAAGGCCATGGACAACGGACGGCCGCGGGTCGGCCGGCTGCTGCGGGAGGCTTTCCACACGTTTCTGAGCGATGGTCGTCACGAACTTGCATCCCCCTTCGGCTGCTGTGGCCGGTCCAGGCACAAATGCGCTGCACGATATCAAGCCGCCGGTCGAAATCCCGAGCGGTTGGGCGTGGATCGGGTGGGTAATGCTAGTGCTGGTGGTGGCTGCACTGGCGTTTTGGGCCTTCCGCTACTGGCAAAAGAGGCGCGCACAGGCCAGCGTCATCCCCGCTGTCCCGCCCCACATTCGGGCGAAGCAAAAGCTCCGGGAGGCACTGGCGCTGATCGGCCAGCCGCGCGAATTCTGCATCGTCGTGTCCGATACGCTCCGCTCGTACCTGGAGGAACGATTCGATTTTCATGCACCCGAGCGCACGACGGAGGAGTTCCTTTACGAACTCCAGGGGACCAATCTGCTCACACCGGACCAGAAAGAGAGTCTGGGCGAGTTCCTTAAGCGCTGTGACCTGGTCAAATTCGCCAAATACGAACCCGGTCCACCCGAACTGCACGATCTGCACGACTCGGCGATGCGCTTGGTGGAGGAGACTGAGCCGATCATGACCACGTTGCAGACCGTCAAGGCAGGTGAACCAGCATGACCTTCGGCCACCCATATTTTCTGCTTTTACTTCTGCTGCTGCCCGTGCTCGGCTGGCTGAAAGGCAAACAAGGCAAACCGCCCGCGTTTGTCTATTCGTCCGTCCAACTGGTGCGCCCCATCCTCAACGTGTCTCGTACGCGCTCCGGGGCGTTCCTGGCAGCGCTGCGCTGGCTCATTCTGACGCTGCTGATCGTTGGGCTGGCACAGCCGCGCCTGACCAAAAGCGAAACCAAGGTAACCGCGAGTGGCGTGGACATAGTATCGGTCATTGACATGTCCTTCAGCATGGCGGATGAGGATTTCGAACTTCGCGGCCAGCCTGCCGACCGGCTGACGATGGCCAAGGAGGTCCTGAAGAAGTTCATCGATAAGCGGCCCAATGATCGGATTGGGCTGGTTGTTTTCGCGACGGACGCCTACACCGCTGCGCCCCTGACGCTGGACCATGATTTTGTACAGGAAAACCTGGAGCGGTTGCAGCTTGGGACGATTGATGGTGGTTCGACGGCCATCGGATCAGGTTTAAGCACAGCTATCAACCGCCTGCGCGAGTTGAAGTCCAAGAGCAAGATCGTCATCTTGATGACCGACGGACGGAACAATGCGGGCAAAGTGGCCCCCCGCACCGTCGCCGAGGCGGCTAAGGCCCTGGGGGTGAAGGTTTACACCATTGGCGTGGGCAAACGCGGCGAGTCGCGGCGCCCCCGCATGGACCGCTCTGGCCGCCCCCTGCACGACTTCTTCGGCCGGAAAATCTATGACCCGGACCCGGAAGACCTGGATGAGGATGTGCTGCAGGAGATCGCCAATATGACCGGTGGCAAGTATTACCGTGCCGACAACGCTCAACGCTTCCAAGCGATATACGCCGAGATTGACAAGCTCGAGAAGACCGAGGCCGACGTGAAGAAGTTCGCGCGCCATCACGAACTGTTCGCCTGGTTGATCTCGCCCGGTCTGGGGCTGCTGCTGCTGGAAGTGCTCCTGCGCCACACGATTTGGAGGAGATTGCCATGAATTTTGCCAATCCAAGTATGCTCTGGCTGCTGCTGGTGATTCCACCGGCGCTGCTGACTTTCTTCTGGTGGGCCGGGCGCAAACGGCAACAATTGCTCACGCAGTTCATCCAGGCCCGACTTCTGCCGACCTTGACCATCGGCATTTCCGCCAAGCGGCAGAGGATTCGCATGGGCTGCCTGGTTTTGGCGGCGGCCTGCCTGATCCTGGCGCTGGCGCGGCCGCAATGGGGGTTTGATTGGCAGGAAATCAAGCAGCGGGGCCTGGACATCGTCGTTGCCGTTGACACCTCGAAGAGCATGTTGGCGGAGGATATACCGCCGAATCGCCTGGCACGGGCGAAACTGGCCGCACTAGAGCTGATGCAGCGGGCCAAATTCGACCGGCTGGGCCTGGTGGCTTTCGCCGGCACCGCTTTCCTCCAATGCCCCCTGACCATTGACGATACGGCCTTCCGCCAGAGTCTCGAGGTGCTCGATGTGAACACCATTCCCCAGGGTGGCACTGCGCTCGCGGCAGCCATCGAGGCAGCCCTGACGGCCTACAAAGAGGGGGACAACTACAAGATCCTCGTCCTGTTCACCGACGGCGAGGATCAAGACTCGGGGGCGCTGGAAGCCGCCGAGAAAGCAGCCAAAGAGGGCTTGCGAATCTTTACGATTGGCATCGGCACGGCCGAGGGCGAGCTTTTGCGCATCAAGAACGCCCAGGGTGCCAGCGATTTCATCCGCGACGAGGAAGGCAACGTCCACAAGTCACACCTCAACGAGCGACTCCTTCAGCAGATCGCCGGCGCGACCGAGGGTGGCTTCTACCTGCCGCTTCGCGGGGCAAAAGCCATCGACACACTGTACGACGAGGGACTAGCGAAGCTGCCCACGTCCCAGCATCAGGAAAAATTCGTCCGCCAGTATCACGACCGGTATCATTGGCCGCTGGCGGTAGCGATCGTATTGCTGCTGGTGGAGGTCCTGTTCCCGGAACGCAAACGAGAGATCTCCCCTAAACGCGCGAAAGAAGCGACACCAACCCAGATTCCCGGCGGCCTTTCCTCAAACCGGAGTTCGCTGGCCAGCAGTCCGCCCAGGCCGCCGGCCTCGATCCTTCAGCCGCAATCCTCCCTTTTAGCGCTTTGGTGTATTTCGTGTATTTCGTGGTCCCTCTTTTGGCCGGCGCAAGGGTCGGCTTCCTCGTCCAGCGCGCTGCGCGAATATAAAGCCGGGCAATACGACCGGGCGCTCAAGGAATATGAACGCTTGCTCCAGAAGAAGTCCGATGACCCCCGCCTGCATTTCAACGCCGGTGCCTCGGCCTACCGCAACAAGCAATTCGATGAAGCCGCCAAGCAGTTCAACGCCACCCTGTCTTCACCTGATTTGAAGCTCCAGGGACTAGCCTATTACAACGAGGGCAACGCCCTTTATCATCTGGGCGAGCGGAATCCCGACCCAAAGCAGCGCACGGAGTCCTGGGAGAAAGCTGCCCAGGATTACCAGAGTTCCATGAAACTCAACCCGCAGGATGCGGATGCCAAGTTCAACTATGAGTTCGTGAAGAAGCGACTGGAGGAACTCAAGCAACAGCAGCAGCAACAGTCCCAACAGAACGATAAGGACCAAAAGCAGGACCAGGATAAGGATAAACAACAGCAGCAGGGCCAAAACCAGCAGAAGCAGGAGCAGCAAAAGAATCAGGACCAACAGCAACAAGAGAAACAACAGCAGCAACAGGCCCAGCAAAACCAGAAGCAGGATTCCTCGCAACAGCAACAGCCCGATCAGCAGAAAAAAGAGCAAGAACAGCAGCAGGCTGGCAAGCAAACCGAGCAGCAAAAGAAGGAACAGCAGCAGGCGCAACAGAAGGCCGGCCAGCCTAAGGAAAATACCGACGATAAAGAGCAGCAGGCCGCAGCAGCACAGGAAATGGGCCAAATGACGCCCGAGCAAGCGCGGCAACTACTTGACGCGCAGAAAGCAGAAGAGCAAATGCTGCCCCCGAAGACCATCGGCAAACCAACAGATCGGAGCCGGCCCATAAGGGACTGGTAATGACGGGTGCTCGGTGTTACCGGCCGGAGAATGCTGCGATAGCGGGATGGCGACAGACAGGAGTGGGTAGCGCACGTCTGTTTGAAAGCCGTGCAATCCCTGTAACCTTGGCAACCCTCCCGCCGTCAATATCCAATACTTGGGATCTGTGGGACGCTGCGCCGTCTGCATCCGGGACCAGGCTGGTGCTCAGCCGGTAGGCCGGGAGGGGGAAAGAGCCGGAGGAAGCCTCAAACAAGCCTGCAACAGGCTTGCAACATGCCTGCAACTTCTTTGCAACTCCAGCGGTAGTCCGGCACCGCTACGGGGTTGCCTTGGTGCCAGTCGGGGGACACTGCCGGTTTTTTCCTCCCGAAAGGCCGCGCTCCTGCTCAGTGGGGGCTCCGCATCGGGAGACGGCACCGGCAAGATTGGCCAGGCCGATGCTCTTTCTTTGTTCTTTTTGCTTGCCAAATTAACTGCGGTTGATCATAAATGCTTCTGTAGCTCGGGGCGAAGAGGCACCTGGCTGATAAGAAGGAGTCGCTCGTCGCTAAGCCGCCGAAACGGTCCATTTGCCCCAGGCCGCAGTTCAAACAATGACCACAGATCTGCGCCATGAAAACCAAGCTCGCCCTCATTGTCCTCCCGTTCCTTAGTCTATCGCCGCTAGCACGAGGCCAGACCAACTGCACCCCGCCGCCCGCTGGTCTCGTCGGCTGGTGGCCCGGCGACGGTTCCGCCAATGACCGTTTAGGTCCACACTCCGGCGTGCTCCAGGGTGCGGCCGTGGCGAACAACGCCGGTCTCATCGGGCAGGCATTCACCCTCGACGGCACCAACGCCGCCGTGGACTTCGGCAACTGGTTCAACCTGCAGACGTTCTCGCTCTCGTTGTGGATTAAGGCGGGCGTCACCCAGCAGGCCTACGCCGACATCGTGGATAACAACCACACCGCCAGCCGAAGCTGGGTGGTTCAGTACTCCAACACCAACAGCACTTATGGTTGGGGCGCTGCCGGCATCGGCAGCATCCTGTTTGACATCACGCCTGGTGCCTGGCAGCACCTCGCTGTCACGGTGGACACCAACCACAGCGCCAGCCTCTATCTCGATGGCCGCCTCGTTGGCGGAGCGAACGGTACCGACCCAATCGCGTACGACGGGACGGAATTCCTCCGGCTCGGCCGCTGGGGTGGTGGTGGACGCTTCTGGAACGGCCAACTCGACGAAGTCATCGTCTGGAATCGCGCGCTGTCTGTCGATGAAGTCGCTGCGATCCACGCTGCCGGGACCAACGGTGTTTGCAATCAAGTGCCTCCTGGCTTCCTCGCCCAGCCGACGAAACGAACGGTGCCGCTGGGCCAGAGAGCCCTCTTTTCTACAACGGCTGTGGGCACACAGCCGCTTTGGTATCAATGGCAGCTCATGGGCACGAACCTGCCCGGCGCCACCGATGCCACGATCACGCTGACGGGCCTTCAACTGAGTCAGGCCGGCAATTATCAGGTGGTGGTCACCAATGCTTTCGGAGCCGTTACCAGTGCTGTCGCCCGCCTCGACGTGATCGTCTGGACCAACGGCGTCTTCTGGAGCGGCGGCGGCGACGGCGCGTCCTGGAGCGACGCCAACAACTGGAACGGCGGCAAGGTGCCCGGGACCAACGACGACGTGCTGATTGCGGCGGCTTCACCCGCGCGCGTCGTTTATCTTGGTGCTCAGCCCGCCTTCCGCAGTTTATGCAACTACGAGGCGCTGTGGATTCAAGGCAGCGGGGCGAGAGGCAATGCGATACTGACGGCCAGCGGGGATGTAACCAACCGCGGAACTATCGTGTTGGACTCGACCGTCTGGAACTGCAGTGCCACGCTGACCGTCGGGGGGACGCTGCTCAACGCGCCGGAGGGCGTTGTTCAGGTTAACGTCGGGGCCGGCAACAGCCGGACTCTCAACGCCAACGTAATCAATCAAGGAATCATCAACGTAGCCGGCGGGATTGGTCTTTACTGCAACGGCGGCGGCAAGGTGTTCCGGCAGCAGGCCGGTAGCCTCAGCGGCACCGGCTGGTTCACCTGGGCCGATGGGGAGTTCGACTTTGGCGGTGGTTCCCTTTGCGGCGGTGTGTATGTGCGCAACGGGACATTGGACGTGGCCTCGACGGCCGGGGCCTCCACTATTTATGCGGTGGGCAACACGACGTTCCTGGCGAACCGTTCGACGCAGGCCACGGTTTGGGTGCAAGGTAATTCGAGCTACGGCAACGCAACGCTCACTACTGCGGAAGGGGCAGTGAACGCTGGGATAATCCACTTGGAATCTTCGGTATTCAACTGCATATCGGTGCTGGCCGTAGGCGGTTCGAACTTACTGAACACTGCGACGGGCTTGATTGTGGCCGGGACCGGGGAAGGGAGCAACCGCTCGATGACTGGTTATTTGATCAACCAGGGTGTGGTGGATGGCGGGGATTATCACTTGGACCTTTATGGCACTTACGAGGCGGCAGGGGGGCGCATGATCGGCCCCGCGCGGCTGCGTGACGCGAAGGTGTTGGTAACGGCGTCGCCGCCCCAACCGACCACAATTGATCTGTGGGGCCGTTGCACGCTACTGACGGACAACTTGAACAACACGGTCCTTTACGTGCATGGCGGCGGCTCGGGTAACGCGGTGCTAAGCGCCAGCGGTAATGTGACCAATCGCGGGACCATCGTGCTGGACTCGACCGCCTATAACTGCAGTGCGACACTGGCCGTCGGGGGGACGCTGGTCAACGCGCCAGAAGGCATCATCCAGGTCAATGTTGGCGCCGGCAACAGCCGGACCCTCAATGCCAATGTAGTCAATCAAGGAACCATCAACGTGGCCAGCGGCATCAATCTTTACGGCAATGGTGCCGGCAAAGTATTCCGCCAGGAGGCCGGCAGCATCAATGGCGCCGGTTGGTTCACCTGGGCCGACGGGGAGTTCGACCTTGTCGGCGGTTCCATTTCCGGCGCTGTTTATGTGCGTAACGGAACTCTGGACGTGGCCTGGACGGCCGGAGCCACCACCATCTATGCGGCGGGCAACACGACGCTCCTGGAGAACCGCTCGACGCAGGCAACGGTTTGGGTGGAAGGCAATTCGAGCTACGGCCATGCCACGCTCACCACCGCGCAAGGGGCGGTGAACGCCGGGACAATCCACTTGGAATCCTCGGCCTGGAACTGCATTTCAGTGCTGGTTGTGGGAGGCTCGAACTTAGTGAATACGACTACAGGGTTGATCAGCGCCGGGAGCGGGGCCGGGAGCGCGCGTTCGATCAACGGCTACCTGGCCAACCAAGGACTGGTGGACGGCGGGGATTATTATCTGGACCTCTATGGCGCCTACGAAGCGGCAGGGGGGCGCATGATCGGCCCAGCGCGGCTGCGTGACGCGAACGTGCTAGTGACGGCTTCGCCACCCCAGCCGACCACGATTGATCTGTGGGGCAGTTGCTCGCTCCTCACGGACAACCTGGCCAACACGGTCCTTTACGTGCATGGCGGCGGCTCCGGTAACGCAGTACTGACCGCCAGCGGGAGCGTGACCAATCACGGAACCATCGTGCTGGACTCGACCGTCTGGAATTGCAGTGCCACGCTGACCGTCGGGGGCACTCTGGTCAACGCGCCGGGAGGCGTGGTTCAGATCGACCCCGGCCAGGGCAACAACCGATCCCTTGCTACTGAACTACTAAACTCCGGCACCGTGGTCTTCAACTACAGTGCTTCACTGGGACGCACCGGTGCGGACCATCGCAACACTGGAGCATTTCGACTCGCCGGGGCGACGACGACCATCACCGGTGGATCTTTCTTCAACCAGGGCACTGGCGAGATCTCCGGGACCGGCACTCTTAGTTGCTCGGGCGTCAACTTCCAGAACAGCGGCAGCGTCAGCCCCGGGTCTTCTGCGGGCACGTTGACGTTCCTGGGCGCCTACAACCAGACCGCCGATGGCCAATTGAATATCGAGATCGGCGGACTCACCGCCAGCTCACAACACGACCGCCTCGCGATCAGCGGCAACGCCACCCTGGACGGCTCACTAAACGTGAGCCTCATCAACGATTTCCTCCCTGCGGTCAGCAACTCCTTCCGGGTGCTCACTTGCAACTCGCTAAGCGGTCAGTTCGCGAAATACAACGGACTGGTTTACTACACCAACGCCGCACTCAGCCCCAGTTACCTGGCCAATGCCGTGGACCTCAGCGCGCGCAGCGCCACCAACGCCGTCATCGAAGCACCGCGCATCGTCGTGCAGCCACAAGGCCTCTCGGTCATCCAGGGGCACACCGCCACCTTCCGCATCACCGCTAATGGCACACAGCCCTTCGCCTACCAGTGGCTGTTCAACAACGACGCGCTGACCGACGCCACCAACACCACGCTGGTCCTGAACAACGCGCAGACAAACCAGGCTGGCCTTTACGCCGTGCGCATCACCAACTCTGCCGGCGCGGCCCTCAGCTCCTGCGCGCAGCTCACAGTGCGCCAGGTCACGGACTTGATCGTCGCCGACGTCACCGCCACTAACGACGCTGTCGCCGGGCAGCCGATAGTTGTGACTTGGTCCTCGGTCGACGCCGGAAGCGCGCCAGCCAATGGGCCGTGGGCGGAAACGGTCGCGCTTTCCACGAACGCATTCGGGACGAATCCACGTCTGCTCGCCAGGTTGAACTTCACGAACAACCTCGTGCCGGGACAGTCGTTGGTGCGCACGCAGTCCGTCATCCTGCCAGCGGGCTTGGACGGTCAGTACTTCGTCGTCGTGAGCATCGATACGGGCAACGTGATTCCGGAGGACATCTTCGAAACCAATAACACCTGTGTCTCCACGCAGTTCGTCACCATCCGTGCGCCGGACTTAATCGTGGACTCGTTGAGCGCGCCGGTGGCGGCGCAGTTTGGACAGACCATCCAGGCGATCTGGACTGTGAGGAACCGCGGCAGCGCGGACGCCGCGGGCCGTTGGAATGAACGGCTCTACTTGTCTTCCGGGAGCAACAGCCTCCAGGGCGCCACAGTGCTTCTGACGCTGTCCTCAGAACAGCCGCTCGCGGTGGGGCAAAGTTACACTCGCACGCAGGCCGTGGTACTGCCGCTCAGCGCAACCCTGATTCCGGGAAGCTATTTCCTGGTCCTGGAGGCCGACTCCGACGGCGTGGTTGCTGAATCCAATGAGGGGAACAACCTCGCCAGCAGTGCCCTGGCGCTGACGATGCCACCGCTGCCGGATCTGGTTGTGGGGTCAGTGTCCTCCCCGACCCAAGGCCTGTCTGGGCAGAGCATCCTGGTCACATGGTCCGTAACGAACACCGGCGCCGCCGCCGCCCTCGGCCCTTGGCGCGAATCGGTCTTCCTCACCAACGCGGCGGTCGGCGGGACGCCGGCCTTGCTGCTTGGGAGCTTTCTTTTCACCAACAACCTCCTGCCGGGTGATGCCCTCACCCGCACCCAAACGGTGACCATCCCGCTCAGTGGCCCAGCGGGCGACTTGCGTATCGCGGTGTTTGTTGACAGCGAAGACAGCCAGTTCGAGCAGAATGAGGCCAACAATACCGCCCTCGCCACCAACAGTCTCCAAGTGCCCCTGACGCTATCGCTGACAGTCCCCACGACTAACGTGTCGGAGAATACCTCCGCGCCGATCCTGGAGTGCCTGGTCTCGCGTAATGGCGATCTCAGCGCACCGGCTCTAGTGACGCTGGCGGGCAGTGCCCCCAGCCATCTGCTCGTTCCTGTCAGCGTCACGATTCCCGCGGGCGCTACGGCTGCGCCGTTCATAGCCACAGTGTTGCACGATGGCGTACCCGGACCGGACGTGTCGGTTACCATTTCCGCTCAGGCCAGCGGCTTCCTTGGCGCCACGTCCGCCGTCTTCGTGGCGAACACCGACTTGCCCAGACTAGCACTCTCGCTCACAACGCCGCAGACATTCCAAGGGCAAACCGTGGTCGCCACGGTCTCGTGTAACCCACCCGGTAACCAGCCCATTGCCGTGACAATTGCCAGCTCAAGTCCAGCGCGGCTGATACCTCCATCGTCGGTGACGATCCCCGCGAATTCCACCTCTGTCGCCTTCAACCTGCTGGCTGTGGACAGCACAGCCATCGAACCACCTCATGTTTACACCATCACGGCAACCGCCCCCGGCTATGTCGGGGCTTCCACCAACCTCACCGTGATCAACAGCCACATCCCGGCGCTCACGCTGACGCTTGACCGCACCAACGTGAGTGAGAGTGACGGCCCTACGGCGGTCGTCGGCACGGTGACTCGCCAGCCCTTCGGCGATCAGCCGCTGACCATCGCCCTGACCAGTACCAACCCCGCGGCGGCCCTAGTTCCCGCGCAAGTCACCATCCCGGCGATGGAAGGTGCGGCTGGATTCTTCGTGGCCGCTGTGGCGGATGACATCGTCACTGGCCCAAAGGTCACGCTGATCTCGGCTCAGGTTCTCGACGCCTCAGGCAATCCTGTCGGCAGTCCGGCGGCGCATGCACTCGTGGTTCAGGACGACGATGGTCCGACTCTGAAAGTCCTCATTAAGCAGAAAGTTGTAAGCAAAGGACTGAGCCCAGCCACAACCGCCGTCGTGTGGCGCAACACGCCGCCGACGAATGATCTGGTCGTCGTGCTCACTTCCAACTCCACCAACGCGGTCAGCACGCCGCCCACCGTAACGATCGCGGCTGGGAAGACCAATGCGGCCTTTGCCATTGCCAGTCTCAATGACGGCGCGACCAACACCAGTCAGACCGTAGTCATCACGGGCAGTGCGCCGGACTTCACCAGCGGGAGCGATCAGCTCGTGGTCACCGACTTCAGCCTGCCTGATCTTTTTGTTCCGAGCATCACAGTCCCGGCGTCGGCATCCGTCGGTCAGCCGGTCACGGTCACTTTCCGGCTGGCCAATCAGGGGCGCGGCCCGCTCACCAACGGGGTCAGCCAGTACGTTTACCTCGCGCCGAATTCAGTGGCCGGCAGCAGCAGCTTGGCGGGGACGGTGTTCTTCAGCGGCCCTCTCGCGGCCGGGCAGTACGTGGACGAGTCGGTTTCGATCCCGGCCAGCGTCTTGACCTCACCTGGCACATTCCGCGTCTGGGTGACCGCTGACGCAAATGGCGAAGCGGTCGAGATTAACAAGGCCAACAACACCGCCGTTAGTGCGACTTCCATCGTCGTCTCCGCCGAATATTCGGCCACGGTAAAGGCCGCGGTGACGAACGTGCTGGCCGGCACGCCGGTGCCGCTTAGCGGGTCAGCCACCCTCGTGGTCGGAGGACCCGCCGCCAACAAGCCAGTGAACATCCTTGTCACCGTGCGTGGATTCCAGCGAGTGCTGAACGTGACGACAGATATCAACGGCCAATTCAGCACAGTTTTCACGCCGCTGCCCAGGGAGGCTGGGGTTTACACCGTCGCTGCGGTGTCACCCGGCGTCGTTCAGGCGCCGGCACAGGATCAATTCACCATGGTGGGCATGACGGTTGATCCTTCCAGGCTCTCGTTGTTAGTCATCGAGGGTGGCCACGCGAACAGCACCCCGACTTTACAGAACCTGGGCGAAGTGCCTCTCACCGGTCTGACGGCGACGGTCAATGGGCTTGCTGCCAACCTCATCGCGAAAACCACTCTGAGCACCAACACGCTGGCCGGACAAGGTTCGACGACGGTGGCCTGTTCCGTCTCGGCGAACGACGCGACGATTCGCCAGAGTGGCTTCACTGTTCATCTGACCAGCACAGAAGGCGCCATGCTCGACTTGCCTGTGAACGTCACTGTGGTGCCGTTGATGGCGCAACTGGCCGGCGTGCCGGCGGAGTTGAGCGCCGCCATGCTCCGCGGCGCGCAGACCATCGTGCAGTTCGATGTGGTGAACCTGGGCGGAACGTCGTCTGGACCGCTGACCGTCAACTTGCCATCCGTGCCCTGGTTGGGCATGGCTTCGACGAATCCAATGCCCTCACTGGATCCGGGCGCGTCGAATCGCGTGACGCTCGTGCTGGCGCCCGCGGCGGATCTCCCCCTCGGGCCTTACAGCGGTTCCCTGGCGCTCAACTCTCCCAACGCCAGTGCCACAGTCGGGTTCCAGTTCCTGAGTTTTTCCGACCTCAAGGGACACCTGCGCATCACCGCGGTGGACGAGTACACATACTACGCCCAGGGTGCTCCCAATGTCACCAACGCCACCGTCCGCCTGACCGACGCCGCCTCTGGCCAAGTCGTGGCGACGACCAACACCGGCCTCACGGGCATCGTGCTCCTGGCTGACCTGCCCGAGGCCTACTACGTCGTCGAGGTCAGCGGCGACGATCACGGCAGCTACAAAGGCTCCTTCTTCCTCCGGGCCGGGCAGATGAACGAACTGACCGCCTTCCTGCCGCGGCAGAGCGTAAGATACTACTGGACGGTTGAACCGACACAAATCGGTGACCGCGCCAGGATCTCCATTGAGACTGTGTTCGAAACGGCCGTGCCCGCACCGGTGGTCACTGTCGAGCCCAACCTCATCGACTTGGCAGCAGTGACGGTTTCGACGCAGATCAATCTCAAGATTTCCAACCACGGCCTGATTGCCGCGAAGAGTCCCCGCCTTTACTTCCCACAGCACCCCAACTGGCAATTCGCACTCCTGACCAGCGACCTCGGCGACCTACCCGGCCTGAGCTCTCGAACCGTGCCCTTGTCCGTCACGCGCCTGGCCGCCAAGACCCAGGGTGCCGGGGATTGCAGCGCCAGCGGCGTGCTCCGGTACGGCTGCATGTGCGGTGGAGAACTCAAGCTCTACGACGTGCCCATCGCTGTCGTCAATATGGCTTACGACTGCTTGGGGGATGGTGGGTTTGTTGGACACGTCGGCGCCCTGGTGGCAGCGGGCGAAGTGGCCTATACGGTCCAATCCTTCGCGAGCACGGCAAACAGCCCGTGTGCCAAATGCCTCTGGGAGTGGACGAAAACCGTGGTTGCCTGCATCCTCGAAATCATCCCTGGTTCCGGCCCCCTTCGGTGCCTGCTGGGGCTCTACACCTGCAACGCTGGCTTGGATGAGTCCCTACCGCCCCTGGTCGTCGCCGATCGAGCCGCGCACTGTGCTTTGGACCTCCTGGAATGTGCCGGGAAAGAAATGAGCAAGACAGCCACGGGAATCGCGACTGCGCTCGGGGTGCTATCCTGTGGCTATGACATTTACGAGACGTATGAGAAATGCTCCGTTTTTAGCGGCGGTGAAGGCGGCGCAGCTAACGACGGAAGCCCGTCTCTCCACCGCCTTGTCCCGAAGGACGCCGTGCAGGACTTGGCGCCCTTCAAAGTGCAACTAGATCGCCTGGCTGCCTTGATTGGGCCGATGACCAATTTGCTCGGCGATGCAATCTGGTTTACCGCCCAGGATCCGGTCTGCCTTTCAAACTGGTTCGCGGCCTTCCGGATGGAGGCACAAACCGGCAGCGAGGCGGGCTATCTTATTTCGGCCCCGGAACGGCTGCAGTTGTTGGCAATCCCGCTTTGCTCACCGTCGACCACCAACGACGTGAATCGTTTCATCGATCGCTGGAATCGCACCTTTGACTACTATGGGCAGAACATCTTCACGGTCTCCCAGGTGCCTCAAGGTTGGAATACCAACTTCATTGCCCGAGATATTTGGAATCGCCAGGTCGGACAAGCACACGACGCAATCCTGGCCCTTGAATCCGAGGGCTACACAGACCCAGTCCTGGCCTTGCAACAGACGACCGGTGACCTTCTGGCCAGGCTGTCCGGAGGCGGCGGTGGCATCTGCGCCCGTGTCCGGTTACAACTCGATCAGGATGCAATCCTCACGCGTGATGCCTTCAAGGCCACGCTCGAAATCGCCAACAGCACCGTCAGCCCGTTGACCAATGTCTCCATCCAGCTCGTGGTCCGAGACGACTTGGGCCGCGACTCAACCAGCCTGTTTGGAATCCGCGCGCCGGAGTTGAGTGGTCTCACTGGCGTAGACGGCAACGGCGTGATCGGAGCGCAGTCTGCCGGCAAAGCCATCTGGACCTTGATTCCGACCACCGCGGCGGCGCCTACGAACACCACCGAACACGTAGTGAGCGGCACCTTGCAGTATGTCCAGGACGGCACACTCATCACGGTGCCACTAGCCCCCATGGCCATCAGCGTGCTGCCTAATCCGAGTCTAGCGCTGTCCTATTTCCACCAGCGGGACGTGTTCGCTGACGATCCCTTTACGCCGCAGGTCGAGCCGTCGGTGCCCTACTCGCTGGCGGTCATGATACAGAACCGTGGCTACGGAACGGCCCACAGTCTCCAGATCGCCTCAGCCCAGCCGAAGATTATCGAAAACGAGAAGGGGCTGATTATCGACTTCAAGATCATCGGCGCCCAGGTCGGCACTCAGCCGGTCACGCCCTCGCTGACGGTCAGTCTCGGTGACCTCGGGCCGGGGCAAACCAAGATCGGCCGATGGCTGCTCACATCTTCTCTTCAGGGGCTGTTCACCGAGTACAAGGCCAGCTTCGAACAGGTCAGCGACTTGGGCGACAAGCGCCTGTCGCTCTTCGACAGCATCGAGATTCACGAAATGACGCATCTGGTCCAGGCCGAACGCGGCTGGGACGACGGGTTGCCCGACTTCCTGGTGAACAATGTAGCGGACGTGAACGGCCTGCCGGACACACTCTATCTCAGCGATAGCCGCATCCAGCCTGTGGGTGTGGTGCATGTGGCCACCACGGATGGCGCCGCCAGTGCCAGCCATTTGCAGGTGCAATTCGCCGCCACCTTCCGAGCCGGCTTTAACTATGTCCGCGTGCCTGATCCGGGTAACGGTAAGTTCACATTACTCAAAGTAATCCGCGCCAACGGCTCCCAGTTCCGCGCCGAGAATTTCTGGACGACGGACCGCACGTTCATCGGCCTGGGCCAGCGGCCGATCTACGAAAACAACCTGCATCTGTTCGACTACCACACCAACGCCGGACCGGACTCCTACACGCTGGTTTATGCCGCGCCCGCCACGGCGTCGCAAACCAACCCGCCGGTGAGTGCCGTGCTGGCACTGCCGCCCCGGAGTCCGCTGACTTTCGGCGTGATCTGGAGCGGGCAGAGCGCCGTGGGCCAGGCGAGCGTGGCCTACTACGATATCTTCGTATCGGACAACAACGGACCGTTTACCATTTGGCAATCACATACTGCCACCGCGAGCGCGCTTTACACCGGCAGTTTCGGACACGCCTATGCCTTTTACAGCGTCGCTACGGACACCGCAGGCAACCTCGAGGCACCTCACGCCACCCCGGACGCCACCACCTTGGTGAACCTGACGAATGCACCGCCGACCATTTCATTCGGTGGTCCTGTGATCGTGAACGAGGGCGAGACAGTCCGGGTCACCCCGACGGCGAGCGACTCGGACGTTCCGGCGCAGTCGCTCATCTTCCGCTTGCTGGGCGGTGCGCCGCCGGGTGCGGTAGTTGATCGCGCCAGCGGCCAGTTGCAATGGGCCACAGGTCCTGGAAGTGGGCCGGCCACCAACGTCCTAGGCGTGGTTGTCACCGACAACGGGTTCCCACCGCTCAGCGCCACCGGCTTTGTGACCCTGGTGATCCAGCAGGTCATTTGGCCGCCGGTTCTGGCGCCGATTAGGAACTACACGATCAAGGAAGGCTCCTGGCTGGTGATCACCAACCTGGTGACGGATTACAACGTCCCGAAGCGTACCTATGTCTTCGGCCTTGGACCCAACACGCCCACTGGCGCTTCAATCAACCCGACGAACGGCCTGCTCACCTGGATGCCCAGTGCCACCCAGGGACCCAGCACAAACCTACTGACCGTCAGGGTCACCGATACCAGTCTTCCAACGCTCAGCGCTACGCAACAGTTCACGGTTGTCGTGCGAGACGTCCTGCCCGATCTGGTGCTGGGAGTCGGCAAAACCAATCTCATGGCTGGGGAGAGCGGGGTCGTACCGGTGACCCTCGTCTCCACGCTTGACCTGACCAATCTAACCTTCCAATTCGCCGCTGACACCACACGGCTGACGAACTTCCTGCTGCGACCCGCGGCAATTGAGGTGACTTCCGTGGCCCTGCAGCCGCTCGGCTCCAACACCTACGCCGCAAGCGTAGCCTTGGACCCGGCGCTCCAGATCAACGCTACCCGCACGCTGGCCCAACTCGCGTTTCTCGCAGTGTCCAATACCCACTCGGCCATCGTGCCTCTGACCGCCTCGCCACCGCTGGGACTGCAATCCAGCGGCCAGGCAGCGACCAACACATCGGGGCTTGGGGGGCGGGTGATTGTCGTCGCGACCGAGCCAGTGTTGGAATTGGCGCCCGGGCTTCTCCTTACGCTCTACGGGCATCCTGGCGCCGACTACGCATTGGAGTATCGCACCAACCTGGTCTCCTCTACGGCATGGTCTGAGTTTGCCCGGCTGTCACTTAACAACCGGTTCACCCAACTCAAGAATCTCCCTGCCCCGGGCGCTATGGCCTTCTACCGCGCTATCGAGGTCCCATCCATTGGGTTGGGCCTTCAGAATCTCGGAGGCCCCGTATTCAGGCTGACCCTGAGTGGCCACCCGGATTCGCGCTATGCCATTCAGAGCACGACGAACCTGGCGGTTCCGCTCTACTGGTCCGATCTTTTCACCGTAACGCTCACGAACTCCATCGAATGGGTTAACTGGACCAATCTCGGCGAGCCGGAGCGGCTCTTCCGAGTAATCTCTTACTGAACCTGAGAAATGGAACTGCAGTAACTTGGAGCAGCGGAGCCGCAACCAAAATACGAGCACCGATTGAACCGCAGAGACGCGATGAGCGCGGAGAAGACAGCAGGAGAGAAGATCCTGGTTGAAATGCACGATGCCGGCCTTTTGCACTGCAAAAGCGCAAAGATGCCAAGACAGACGAATTACGGTCGCTTAGCAGCTTCACCCGCTGGGTGAGTGATTCAAGCCCATCCTGCCATTCGCCACTCCCTGCCCTTTGCGGCCTGACTTCTTGGGTTCCTTGAGTGAACAGCCGTTCTTGGGCTGAAAGCTTGGGCGCGCGCCATAAGCGGCGGCGCCACAGTTGAATGCCATTCTGTACGGAAGCCAGCTCTTGCTGAGCAGGAAACGGCTTACTCTGCCTTGGCGGGCTTCGCAGCTTTCTCCGCAGCGGGAGCTTTGTCGACCTTAGGTGATTTCTCCGGCCGCAGATACTTATCGCCCTTCGTGGCCTGGGCTTTCTTTTCGCCAGCTTCGGGCTTTCCAGGAGCGGCTTCGGGACGACGGCCGCGCTTCTCCGTCCTAGGTTCTTCCTTCTTGGCTTCAGTCCCGGGTGTGGCGACCGGCACAGACACCGGCGTGGTGCTCTCGACGCGGACTTTTAGTGTCGTCGCGACGTCGTGGTGCAGCCGCAACTCGATCTCGTGATCACCCAGCGCGCGGATGGGCGCCTCGAGGTGAATCTTCCGCTTCTCGAGCGTGACGTCGAACTGTATCTTGAGCTGGTCCGCGATCATCCCCGAGGTGACAGTCCCGAACATCTTACCGTCTTCACCGGTCTTGACGGTGATCAGGCAGATGAGCTTGGAGAGGCTCTTGGACAGCTCGGTCATGGTGTTGAGCTCGTGGGATTCGCGCTCAGCTCTCCGCTGCCGGAGCACTTCGATGCGGCGTTTGTTGGCGGAGGTCAGTGGAATCGCCAGGCCCTGGGGAAATAAATAATTGCGTGCGTAGCCGGCGGCCACTTTTACCTGGTCGGATTCGCCGCCCAAGCCAACGATGTTGTGTGTGAGAATAACTTCGGTTTTTGCCATACTGTGAATCGTGATGCGTGAATCGTGATGCGTGACGCGTGGAACCGAGGACGGTTCAACGCAACAGAATGTTAGAAAGGCACATCGTCCTGTTCGGGCTCTGGCGTGTCGGTTTCATGGGCAGGTGCAGCACCCGTCGGGGCCGCTGGGGCCGCTGGGGCTGCGGCGGCTGGACGACGCGGGGCTTCAGCCCCTGGCTCGCCACGGTTGCCGCTGTCGAGAAACTGGAAGCTTTCCAAAACCACGCCGAGGCGACTGCGCTTCTGACCCGTCTGCTTGTCGTCCCATTGGTCGAGGCGAAGCCGGCCTTCAATCAGGAGCGGCCGGCCCTTCTTCAGATACTGGCCGATGGTCTCCGCTTGCTTGCCGAAGGCGTCTATGTCGACGAATGTGACCTCTTCTTTGGCTTCGCCAGTTTCACTTTTCCAAGTCCGGTTCACCGCCAGGCCGATCTTGGCAATCGCCAGACCTTTGGGCGTATAGCGCAACTCAGGATCGCGCGTTAGATTCCCGACGAGGATTACCTTGTTGAAACTGGCCATAAAGAGCCCTTCGATCAGGCGGCCGCTTTAGCTGGTTGGAGCACCGGGGCGTTGGTGAACAGCACGCGGAAGACGTCTTCGTTCTGTGCGAAGCGGTGCCTCAGTTGGTCGAGGAGGGAGGGCTGGCCTTCGAAGATGACGTTCACATAAAAACCGGCGCTATGCTTCTTGTTCGCGACCCGGCTGTAACTCTTCTTGTCCATCTTCTGAACCGTCTCCACCTTGCCACCGAGGGTCGTAATCTCGGCGGAAATCTTGTCGATGGCATCTTTGATGCCCTCTTCCTTCGCTGCCGTTTCCAATATGAACAGGCCTTCGTATCGTTTCACTGCGCTTTTCTTTCGTTCGCGGGGTCGCTTGCGACTCCGTTAAACTGATTCATTGCTTTCTGTATTCCAGCTTCCAGCCAGGTCTCGGCCTGGTCGGAGGCCACGGTTAAAACTTTATCTGCCAACGCTGCTTCCGTCGAATTAAATCGGCCCAGCACATAGCCGGCAATCTCGCGCGCCCCGCTCCGGCCGATTCCCACCCGCAGCCGGGCATACTCGCGTGAGCCCAAACGCTGCTCGATGGACTCCAGCCCGTGATGCCCGCCGCTACTACCGCCCGGCCGCAACCGAATTTCGCCCAAAGGCAGGTCCGCGTCGTCCACCACCACCAACAGGCCCGTCAGCGGAACCCGATAAAACGCCAACACCCCGCCAACAGCCTCGCCGCTCGAATTCATATAGGTCTGCGGCTCGCACAGCAGCACACGGCGGCTGTTGCGCTGCGCGGAAGCCAGCCGGGCATTGAACTTCTTCTCGTAAACCCAACTCGCCCGCCAACGTTCTGCCAGACGATCCGCCACAATGAATCCCGCATTGTGCCGGGTGCGCGCATACTCGGCGCCGGGATTGCCCAAGCCCACGATGAGATACAAGTTCTCCATGCGGGGGGCCATTGTGGCAACCTCGCCAAAGCGAGGCCGCCACCCAAACTATTTCTTCTTGTCCGGCTTCTTCTCGGCAGCGGGCGCGGCTTTCTTGTCTGCCCCCGGGGCAGCCTTCTTCTCGGCACCAGGAGCGGCTTTCTCGGCCCCTTTCTCCGCACCCTTGGCCGGAGCTTTCTCCGCACCCTTGGCTGCCGGAGCACCTTCTTCGCCCTCTTCCTTCTTCTCTTTGATCATCTCGACCTCGCCCGGGGCGCCTTCCGCCGCCGCCGCAGCTTCGGCCGCTTCTTCTTCCTCGGTGCGTGGTGCCGCCACGGCGATCACCGGGATATGTTTGTCGCCGATGAGTTCGCAGTCGGTAGGAGTTGGGATCTCGCCCAAGTGAATAGCCTGACCAATCTTGAGGTGGCTTACGTCCACCATGATCTGTTCCGGCAGATCTTTGGGCAAACCGCGCACTTTGATCTTGAACAAGACGTGCTCCAGCACGCCGCCTTCAGTCTTCACACCCTCGGCTTCGCCGACGGTTTCGACGGCCACCAGGACGGTCACCTTCTCATTCTCGGCCACCTCGTGGAAATCCACGTGCAGCACCTTGCCAGTGAGGGGATGGTGCTGGACTTCCTGCACCAGCGCCAACCGCTTGGGCCGGGCGTCCTCCTTGACCATGAGGTCCACCAGGAGATTCTCGGAAGCGGAATGGTGAATGAGATCTTCCATCTCCTTGGCGTTGACTTCCAGGTTCTGCGCCGTGACTTGGCGGCCGTAGATGACGGCCGGGATGCGTCCGGCGCTACGGAGCGCTTTGGCTCCAGCCCGCCTCCCCAGGATACGGGGAACTGCATTAAGTAATACTGATTTCATTATCTTTAAACGGTTTGGCGTCCGCGCCCCAGCCCCTAGCTGGTGCGCCCGCCTCTAAATTCAAACAGCGACGTAACCGACGAATTGCTATGGATTCGCTTAATGGCTTCGCCCAAGAGCCCCGCCACCGACAGTGTGACCACTTTCACGCCACGGATCGCAGGGCGAAGGACGGTATCAGTTGTCACCAATTCGTCAATAGGCGATTTGCGTAATCTTTCAATACCCATCTTGTTGAGGATGGCGTGCGAAACGCAGGCTACAATTTTCTTGGCCCCCTTCTGTTTAATCAAGCCCGCCGCCGTCGCCAGCGTGCCCGCCGTTTCGGTTAAATCATCCACCAGCAAAGCGTCTTTGCCGCGAATCTCGCCGATCACCGCCATGGACTCCACCTCGCTGGCGCTTTTCCGGCGTTTGGCGACGATGGCCAAGCCGGCCCCCATCACCTGCGAATACGCATACGCCATCTTCAACCCGCCCACGTCCGGGCTCACCACCACCAGATTGTGCAACTTCGTCGATTTCAGATACTCATACATCACCGGTGCCGCGTACAGATGATCCACCGGAATATCGAAGAAACCTTGTATCTGCTGCGCATGGAGGTCCATCGTCAGGATACGGTTGGCGCCCGCCGCCACCAACAGGTTGGCCACCAACTTAGCCGTGATGGGCACCCGCGGTTGGTCTTTGCGGTCCTGCCGGGCGTAGCCGTAAAACGGCAACACCGCTGTAATCCGCGCCGCGCTCGCCCGCCGCAAAGCGTCAATCATGATGAACAACTCCATCAGGTAGTGATTCGTCGGCGGGCTGGTGGACTGGACCACGAACACGTCCTCGCCCCGGACGTTTTCCTCGATCTTCACGAACGTTTCCCCGTCGGGGAATGGCTTGATCGTTGACTTGCCCAATTCAATGCCGACGTAACGGCTAATGGACTCAGCCAACGGTTGGTTCGAGCTGCCGCTAAAAATCTTCACAATGCGCAAATTCTTTCCGCTAAAACAAAAACCCACCCTCAGGATGGTGGAGAAGCAGGTCGGACTCTAACAGTGGCCCACCTTGACGCAAGCGGAATCTGCCCAATACAAGCAAGGTCTCACACATGGTAGGTAGGGCGGGCAGTCCTCTGCACGCCGGTTCGAGATCATAGGCGTGCTGCGGCGTGCAGAGGACTGCCCGCCCTACCTCCTCCTGCCATCACAGAAGCATTACCGCTATGCAGTCCCTTCGAGCTGGCTATACGGTGGCTACAGGGTCGCATGTGGTTGGCTGTGGGGTGGCCTACTACCTCGTTACTACATCCTGGCATATGGCAATCAGGTAGCGTTGGGAGGTTCTTCCCCGCTCTCAAGCCGACAGCGGCTCCGAAGCTGCGCCGGGCCGGCGAGCGAGCATCATGAATCCCGCGATGTCAAGCAGGGCGCCTGACAGAATTAACGTCAGCGCCCGCGTCAGGTTGGGTGAAACGGGTCGCGCGGCTGGAGCCGCCCGGTCCACCACCTCCACCATTGCCATTTTCGGAAACCCCAGATCGATCCTCTCGGAGGCGACCTTCATTTTGAGGATATGGCGGAAGCGCTGGAGTTCTTCCAGGTTGCGCTTGGCTTCGAAATACTGCTGACTTTCGTTCGCCCGCACCACGTCGTTGGTGATAGCCAGAGCGATTTCTTTGTTCAGATTGTCGAGGCTGTTGCTCAGGGAGAGCACCCTGGCATCCAAGCCAAGCATAGCGCCCTCGACCCGGGTCCTGATCTTGTCGTGCAGATCTTCGATTTGGCTTTTGATTTTGAGGACCTCCACGTGCTGTGGACCGTACTCTTTGCTCAACCCGGCAAGCTGCTGTTCCGCGGCGCCCAAATGCTCGATGTAGGAGCTTAACACCGCATCCGGTGCCGCCGTTGACATGGCGGGGGCCAGCCCCTCCGGACCAAGCTCTTTCTGAAGAGCCTTAAGCCGCTCGAACATAGTTGCCTGTCGGACATACTCGGCCTGGCTCTCGATGCGCAGGCTTTCCAGCTCGCGCAGCGTTTCCGCCGTCATCAGGGGAGAGGGGCTTTCCTCTCGCGCCAACGCATCAGTGATGTTCAATTCCACGCGCAGCTTATCTGTCATTTGCCCGGCCTTCTTGACCTTCTCCTCCTGCTCCCGAAAGCGATCCTCCAGCGCTCTGAGCCCTTCCTGGCGCGACCGCGTGAACCGCTGGTGACGCAGCGCCTTGTATTCTTCCGCGACGGCATTGGCGATCCGGGCCGCCTCCTCGGGTTTGTCGCTGGAAACGCGGATCTCGATTAGGGTGGCGGAGCGCACAGGCCGGACTTCGAGTTTCGACTTGAGCAACCCCAGCGTTTCATAGGTCTTAAGAACATAGTCGAAGAGTTCCACCGTGAAGTGTTCGACATCGGCGACGATGAGGGGGCGTTGGCCGGCGGGCGGGGGGAGGATTTGCTGGGCCAGACCGAGCAATTCCTGGGTGGCAGAACTCAGGCTGCGCGCACTGCTGGCGTTGGTCAGGCAAAGGGGTTGGCGGGTGTGGGCATCCAGGAGGAAGAAGGTTTGGGCTTGCTTGGTGGCGGGCTCCGCCGCGCTGGGACGGCGCTGCACCATGTCCCGTTGGGAATAGCTGACCAGCCGGTGAGGATCCAGTGCCAGCACCTGGCCGGGGAAGTGGCCGCTGGCCCGGCGCAGTTTGCCCAAACCGATCTGGAGTTGCTGGGCCTGCGCGACGGTGTGGGCCTCCAGCAGGTCATGCAAGACGTTATCGGTGGGCAGC
>Ga0118677_10003408_pt1 | contig 30117 bp, 29 predicted proteins | sample AliMusrvi5mmetaG_FD_86154 | JGI IMG/M metagenome (GOLD analysis project Ga0118677, IMG submission 86154) | reverse complement strand
ATATCCCGCACTTTTCATAACAGTATTCACTTACGTGAATATTGCTATGAAGCACGAGAGCGGACGACCGGGTTCGAACCGGCGACCTGAACCTTGGCAAGGTTCCGCGCTACCAACTGCGCTACGTCCGCATGCACCTCTGGAGAACCAGCGGGCAGGAGGTGAAATCTATCGCATCTATAAGAAGCAGCCAATTCCGCATTTATCATCTCGAAAGAAGCGCGGCAGTTGATAACCTAGCGACATGTCTTCTTCAATCACCATCACAGTAGATGGCCAGAGCAAGCAGGTTGAAGCCGACCAGCGCCCCACCCATCTCTTTGCTGATAACCCCAAGGTTGTTGTTGCCAAAATTAATGGCGAGATTCGCGATCTATGGACTGAGCTCAAAGATGGAGATCAGCTCGAGGCTATTGAGATTGGCTCACCAGAAGGTTTAGCTGTCTTACGTCACTCAACTGCTCACGTATTAGCGCAAGCAGTACAAGAAGTATTTCCAGAAACAAAACTTGGAATTGGTCCGCCTATCACTGATGGTTTTTATTACGACTTTGATCCAGCAAAACCATTCACGCCTGATGATCTTGAAAAGCTTGAAAGTGCGATGCGCAAAATTGTTAAAGCAGGACAGAGGTTTCGTCGCCGTGTGACAAATGAAAAAGATGCGCTCAAAGAATTAGCAGCTGAACCGTATAAATGTGAACTCATTGGCCTTAAGGCAAACCCAGAAGATGAATCAAGCGTTGAAGTCGGCGGGGCTGAATTAACTATCTATGACAACTTAGGCCGTGATGGTGAGCCTGTATGGAGTGATTTGTGCCGAGGCCCTCATCTTCCATCAACAAAACAGATTCCTGCATTTAAATTGATGCGCTCTGCTGGCGCATACTGGAGAGGTTCAGAGAAGAACCCCATGCTTCAGCGCATTTATGGAACTGCATGGCCATCGCAAGAAGAACTCGATACATATTTACTATTGCTTGAAGAGGCCGAGAAGCGCGATCACCGAAAGTTAGGTGCTGAACTTGATCTCTTCTCGTTCCCTGAAGAAATTGGAAGTGGGCTTGCTGTCTTTCACCCAAAGGGTGGAATTATCCGCAGGGCGATGGAAGATTATTCACGACGTCGCCATGAAGAAGAGGGATATCAGTTTGTTTATTCACCTCATTTAACAAAATCTACTTTGTTTGAAACGTCAGGGCATTTAGATTGGTATTCAGAAGGCATGTATCCGCCGATGGTGATGGATGAAGAGCACCATGCCGATGGAACAATTAAGCGCCAGGGGCAGAAGTACTACATGAAGCCTATGAACTGCCCATTTCACAATTTGATATATAAATCAGGCAGCCGCTCGTATCGAGATCTTCCGATTCGTCTCTTTGAATTTGGAACTGTTTATCGCTACGAAAAATCAGGTGTTATTCACGGACTGACAAGAGCCCGCGGCTTCACTCAAGATGACGCGCATATTTATTGCACAAAAGAGCAGATGATGGGCGAGCTAGATTCACTTCTCACCTTCGTACTTAATCTTTTGCGTGACTACGGCTTAGAAGATTTCTATCTCGAACTTTCAACTCGCAACCCTGCAAAATCTGTGGGTTCAGATGCAGATTGGCATGAAGCAACTGAGGCGCTGCGCCAAGCAGCAAGTAAGCAGTCACTTGAATTAATTATGGATCCTGAAGGTGCTGCCTTCTATGGACCAAAGATTTCTGTGCAGGCACGAGATGCGATTGGCCGTACATGGCAGATGTCTACGATCCAAGTAGATTTTCAACTTCCACAAAGATTTGATTTGGAATACCAAGCTGGCGATGGCTCGCGCCAACAACCAGTGATGATTCATCGCGCACTCTTTGGCTCTATTGAACGTTTCTTTGGAGTACTTACTGAGCACTATGCAGGAGCGTTTCCTCCATGGCTTGCCCCCGTACAAGTACGAGGAATTCCTGTAGCAGATGCATTCTTGCCATATCTGCAAGATGTTGCCTCACAGATGCGTAAAGAAGGCATTCGTATTGATGTTGATTCATCCGATGATCGCATGCAGAAGAAAGTACGTAATGCTCAGATGGAGAAGATTCCATTCATGATGATTGCAGGTGAAGAAGATATGAGCGCCGGGGCTATTTCATTTAGATATCGCAATGGTGAGCAAAAGAATGGCGTGAAGATCTCTGATGCTATCTCTGAAATTTTAAACGCAATTAAGAACCGTACGCAGATATAAAGTGAGCGAGCAGCAAGCAGGAGCAGGCATGCCTGATGGATGGGCAAGGCTTTGGGCGCCTCATCGAATGAGTTATCTCGCCGGAGAAAATAGGCCACTTCCTGGAAACGATCAGCGCTGTCCATTTTGCCGAATCCAAGGTTTAGGTGATGAGGAAGCTTTGATTGTTACACGTGGAGAAACAGCTTACGTTGTTATGAACTTGTATCCATATAACGCTGGGCATGTATTGGTGTGTGCCAACCGACATATCGCAGATTTAACCGATCTCACCGTTGAGGAACGAAGTGAAATAAGTGAGCTCAGTGCTCACGCAATGAAAGTCATACGTAAGGTTTCTGGCGCAAAAGGGTTTAACTTGGGAATGAACCAAGGGGCGCTATCTGGCGCTGGGGTTGCTGAGCATATTCACCAGCATGTTGTCCCTAGATGGTCGGGGGATGCAAACTTCATGCCAATTATTGGAAAGACAAAGGTATTACCGCAATTGCTCAGTGAAACGAGAAAAGCTTTAGCCGATGGTTGGAATCAGGTTTAAGTACTCTTTTATTTCGCTAATTCCCATTCCAGTTTTTTCAATCCACGGTAGTGCTGGAAAGAGTAATCCCGCTTGAAAGCTATCTTCACCGGCTTCTTCAATTGCATCCATGTATTCACTTTTAAATTCTGCAACGAGTTCTTCGTGCTCAGGATCTGCTGGGCGCTTAGTTACTGCGCCATCTGAGTAGTCAGTAACCTCAAGTGTTCCAAGTGAGATGAGCGCAGCAGGGGCACCATCATCGCCATGTAAAACAAGGTAAGGGGTAACAATTGGATCGAGCATCTTTGATGCGATCGCTGACATATCTTCAAAATCAATCTCTGAGGATGTTAAATCACTAATAGCTACGATTGATGGGATATATAAATCTCTGGCTGTTCTCCATGTCTCTAAATCTGCTGTCACAATTCCATCATTTGCGCTTACGATAAAGATCGCTCCATCAGCATCGTCAAAGGAAACTGGCTCAACGCCAAGGGCTGCGGCAAGTTCGGCTGATTTTTGGCCAATTATGGCAATTTTTGCGCGAGGAATTAGGTCTGCCATAGGACCAAAGCCTACGATGTAATCGTGTTACAGAGCTCAATTCGCGTACCTGTTACTCGGGTAATTACTCCGCTCTGCCGATTTCTCTTGAAAATTGGCGTTACGGCGAATGTATTGAGTGCCGTCGGAGGCATAGGCGCAACAGTGAGTGCAATTGCATTTTTCACCCGCGGAATCTATTTCTGGGGGATGGTCGTTACCCTGTTCTTTATTCTCTTTGATCTACTTGATGGAACGCTCGCAAGAATGTCAGAAAGTGGGGGTTCAACTTGGGGTGCTCTATTGGATTCCACCCTCGATCGAATTTCAGATGCTGCAGTTATTGGGTCGGTTGCTTACCATCTTTCACGTTCTCATGATCGCCTCGTACCGGTCTTACTTGTTGCACTTGTCGCAGGAAGTTTGGTTTCTTACATTAAAGCGCGCGCAGAGAGTTTAAAGATTCAGTGCGATGGCGGTATTGCCGAGCGCACAGAGCGCCTTATTATTATTTTTGTTGCACTTGGTCTTGCTGGCCTCGGCGTTCCATATGTTTTGGCAATTGGTTCCTGGTTCTTGGCCCTGATCAGTATCTATACAGCGGCAGAGAGATTGGTGATCGTCTTTAAAGCGACCCAAGTAGGCGAATAATCAGGTGAAGCAACTTACCTATATTGCTTATCTTTCGGCATGGAAATTGATCCGGCTGCTTCCAGCGAAACTTGCCTATGGCCTTATGCGAATTATCGCTGATCGGGTCTATGCGAAAAATGTTTCAGGAGTACGAAGACTTCGATCAAATTATGCGCGCGTTCGACCCGATCTTTCACCAAGAGAACTTGAAGAGTACGTGAAAGAAGGGATGCGTTCATACCTTCGGTATTGGTGTGACACTTTTCGGTTGCCTTCATGGAGTGACAAGCAAATCATCACTACCGTCAGTGTCGTAAATGAGCACTTTCTTAGAGACGCCCTGGCAGCAGGAAGTGGTTGCATTGTCTCCCTGCCACATGCTGGCAATTGGGATCATGCCGGGGCGTATTTTTGCAAGACTGGCGCGCCCCTGGTCACAGTGGCAGAGCACCTTGAACCAGAGAAGCTTTTTCAAAAATTCCTTGCATATCGCCAGTCGATCGGTATGGAAGTTTTTGATGCAAGCGCAAGATCTTTAGCCTCACTTGCACAGCGCCTTCGCTCAAATCGCCTGGTAGCACTTGTCGCTGATAGAGATTTGTCCAAGAACGGTGTGGAAGTGGACTTCTGTGGGTTTCCAGCGCGTATGCCTGCAGGTCCAGCCGTATTATCGATTCAAACAGGAGCTCCGCTTATTACAGCATTTGTTAGCTATACAAATAAAGGACTCCACATTGAATTTGGCGCTCCGATCCAAGTTCCGGCGACGGGAACAAATACTGAAAAAGTTGCGATAATGATCCAAGAAAGTGCAAGTCGTTTAGAAGAGCATCTCAAAAAATCGCTAACAGATTGGCACATGTTGCAACGTATTTGGATCGATGGAGACTTCAAGGAGCGTGATGAGTAAAAAGATGCGCATCGGCATGGTTTGCCCATATGGGTGGGATATTCCTGGAGGAGTGCAGAGCCATATTCGCGAGCTCGCAAATCATTTTGTGCATCAAGGTCACCACGTTTCGGTTATCGCTCCTGTGAGCGATGAAGATTCAGTAAAAGATCTCTGGCTTGTGAGCGCTGGAAGACCCATACCAATCCCTTTTAACGGATCTGTTGCTCGTGTTTTGTTTGGACCGATTGCCTCTGCGCGCGTGCGTAGTTGGATCTCTCAGGGTGAATTTGATGTTCTGCACATGCATGAACCAGGCATCCCATCGGTCTCACTTCTCGCTTGTTTTGCCGCAGAGGGTCCGCTTGTGGGGACATTTCATGCATCAACCTCACGCTTACGAGCCGTCGCTGCAGTTGGGCCACTTATTGAACCGATGATTGAAAAGCTCAGTGCACGCATTGCGGTCAGCGAGATGGCACATGACACCCTGAAAAATCTTTATGGAACTGAAGCAGTTGTAATACCAAATGGAATTGATTATGAAAAACTATCTGGGGGACGCACATCTGCCGCGAGTGAACATCTTGATAAACCTACGATCGGATTTCTTGGTAGATTTGAAGAAGAGCGCAAGGGATTGCCTCTCTTACTTGAAGCGCTCCCTATTGTTATTCAATCCTTTCCGGATCTTGAACTTATTGTTGCTGGTCCTGGAGACTCCGAGCGTGTGATGAATAAAGCTGATGCGAGTATTGCTTCTCATGTGAAATTCCTTGGCAGACTTTCTGACGACGAGAAGGTTTCTTTCTTTCACAGTCTCAATGCATATATCGCCCCTAATACAGGTGGAGAGTCATTTGGAATTATTTTGGCCGAATCAATGGCATCTGGAACACCTGTGATCGCTAGTGATATCCATGCATTTAAGGCAGTTCTTGAGAATGGACATCACGGGATTCTCTTTGAATCAGATAATGCCCAGGATTTAGCGAAGAAGATCATCGAGTTATTGCGAGCCCCTGTTCGCATCGATGAGTTTGCCGAGAAAGGTTTGAGCGCTGCGCGCGCCTATGATTGGAATAGTGTTGCTAGCGCGATCATGAGCGTCTATGAAATGGCATTAGTTGGAAATAACAAGGTAAGCGTCGGTACAGAGAATGCAACATGGAAGAGGGGCCGATGAGTACTCCAGTCGCACTTCTTATAGCTTTTATTTTTATCTTCGTTTGGTACCTCTCATTTTCAGCATCCAGACTTGATCGACTTCACCATAGAGTTGAAACTTCATGGGAACATTTAGATGCCTTACTTCAACGCCGAGCTGCTCTTGCACTTGAGATCTCCCACAAAAGTGATTTAGACCCTGCTACATATCTAATTCTTACCGAATCGGCCTATGTCAGCCGTGAGGAATCAATCCTTGCTCGTGAAGATGCTGAACGATCACTTTCAGAATCCTTGAAATTCCTAAGAGAAGCAGCGGCATTACATGATGTCTCTATCGACGTCTCACTTCTTGATGAGCTCACTGTTCTGACAAATAAAATTACTCTGGCAATGTCGATCCATTTAGAGGCGGTATCAAGTGTTGAAAAGCTCCGCTCTAAATTGATATTTAGAGTATTTAGATTAGCTGGACGAGCAAAGTTACCTACGCGTTATTCATTTGAAGAGGATGCCTTGTGAAAGCAGTAAGTAAGAGTGCATTTCTTATTGCCTGCTCTTTGGTTCTTTTAACTGCATGTGGAAGCAATGGTTCTGGGAAAAGTGCTGGCGCACACAGTGGGCCAAATGCATTGACTGGAATGCCGGGTATTAACGGCCCTGTCTTGTTTGTGAAGATTGATGACACCCAGCCTGCGCATCCGCAGATTGGTTTGGGCAAGGCAGATGTTGTTTATATTGAACAAGTTGAAGGCGGGCTTACGCGCCTTGCTGCAGTTTTCTCAAGTCAACTTCCGCCATTTATTGGACCCATTCGCTCAGCGCGTATAAGTGATATTGATCTGATGGCTAATTATGGTCGCCCAGCATTTGCATATAGTGGTGCGCAGAAATTGTTCTTACCAGTCATCAAGGCAGCAAACATTGAAGACTTGGGAGCTGAGCATGAGCCTCCTTCAATTTATTCCAGAGATCCAAGCAGACAAGACCCAACAAACATGTTGCTTGACCCACAGGCACTTCTTACAAAAGCGATTGTGACTGAGAAGCGCAGCATTGATACTGCAAAATCTGTTGGTTGGAAATTTGGCCCTCTTCCTAAAACTGGCGTTCCAATCGTGAGCGTTGATTTAAAGTGGCCTGCCTCTTCTTACCAAGTTACGTGGTCTGCACCGCAGAAGCGTTGGTTATTGTCATATCGCCACCAGCCAGATCTTGGAAGCGATGGAATTCAACTTGGGTCTCCAACTTTCATCATTCAAAATGTGAGTATTACGAATTCGATTTATCACGACCACAACAACAACTACACCCCATTTAGCAATACGGTCGGATCTGGAACTGGTTATTTGCTCCGTGATGGGCAATCGATCCCTCTCTATTGGAATCGCGCAACACCTACAGCTGCAACTACATGGACACTCAAAGACGGTTCCCCTGCCTATTTCAGCCCGGGACAAGTCTGGATTGCCCTTACTGATCAAAAGCCGACCTTCACGATGCCCGCCCCAACTGGGACGCCAGCACCTACTCCGACAAAGTAGACTTCTCCTCTTACTAGTCACGTGAACGCATGTAAACAGAGGAATGAAAATGGCTGATAGCACTTCAAAGGTAACCGGCACTGGTCGCGTTAAGCGCGGCATGGCAGAGATGCTCAAGGGCGGCGTCATCATGGACGTTGTTAATGTTGAGCAAGCAAAGATTGCCGAAAATGCTGGCGCTGTTGCCGTGATGGCACTGGAGCGAGTACCTGCAGATATTCGTGCGCAAGGCGGAGTTGCCCGTATGTCAGATCCAGACATGATCGAAAAGATTCAAGCAGCTGTGTCAATTCCCGTTATGGCAAAAGCACGTATTGGTCATTTTGTTGAAGCACAAATTTTGCAATCTCTCGGTGTTGATTACATCGATGAGTCAGAAGTATTGACTCCTGCAGATTATGAGAATCACATCGATAAGTGGAATTTCACCATTCCATTTGTATGCGGTGCTACAAATCTAGGTGAGGCACTACGTCGCATTAATGAAGGTGCCGCGATGATCCGCTCAAAGGGAGAAGCGGGAACTGGTGATGTTTCAAATGCAACAACACATATGCGCAAGATCAGCCAAGAAATTCGCCGACTTTCATCGATGCGCGAAGATGAGCTTTATGTTGCTGCTAAAGAAATGTCTGCCCCATACGAATTAATTAAAGAAGTTGCCCAAACTGGCAAGCTCCCTGTTGTTCTCTTTACAGCTGGCGGAATAGCAACACCAGCCGACGCTGCAATGATGATGCAGCTAGGAGCCGATGGCGTCTTTGTTGGTTCTGGAATCTTTAAATCTGGAAATCCCGAGGCACGCGCAGCAGCGTGTGTGAAGGCCGTTACGTATTACACAGATGCAAAAGTTGTTGCAGATGTCTCTCGAGGTCTTGGCGATGCAATGGTGGGAATCAACGTTGCAGATATTCCAGTCCCACACCGTTTGGCAGAGCGCGGCTGGTAATCAGCCTGCTGTAGTTTTACTATGAAAATTGGCGTGCTCTCACTTCAAGGCGATGTGAGAGAGCACATCAATTCCCTCCATGATTGTGGCGTAGACGCACTTGCTGTTAATACCGCTGAGCAACTTGAAAGCATTGATGCCCTCGTTATTCCGGGTGGAGAATCTACGACCATTGCAAAACTTGCTCGAAGCTTTGGTCTCTTTGATCGAATTCAAAAGCGAATTCACAGTGGAATGCCAACATATGGTTCATGTGCGGGAATGATTCTTCTTGCAAATAATATTCAGGGCGCAGCGAAGGACCAAGAGACTTTTGGCGGTATGGATTTAGTTGTCATGCGCAATGCCTTTGGGCGTCAGGTTGATTCATTTGAAGTGGACCTGACCTTTAAAGGGATAACCGATCCTCCTCTGCGGGCGATCTTCATACGCGCCCCATGGGTGGAATCAGTCGGAGATGGTGTGGAAGTTTTGGCAACGGTTGAATTTGATGGACAATTACACCCAGTAGCGGTGCGGCAAGGGAACTTACTTGCCACATCCTTTCATCCAGAACTTACGGGTGATAATAGGGTTCACAAGTTCTTTGTTGAAAATGTATGCCGTAACAACGCGGCGCATGTTGAGTGAGTATCAGAAATAGGTTGGTGAGTTAAATGTCAGGCCATTCCAAATGGGCAACGACAAAGCATAAGAAGGCCATTATCGATTCGCGCCGTGCCAAGAGCTTTGCAAAACTAATTAAGGCTATTGAAGTTGCGGCTCGCACGGGTGGAGCTGATATTGATGGTAATCCAACTCTCTTTGATGCGATTGCGAAAGCTAAAAAGAACTCAATGCCTGCAGACAATATTGATCGTGCTGTTAAACGTGGCGCTGGTCTTGAATCTGGCGGTGCTGATTGGCAGACAATTATGTATGAGGGTTACGGCCCAGGTGGAGTAGCTCTCATGATTGAGTGCTTGACTGATAGCCGCAATCGCGCTGCATCTGAGGTAAGGGTTGCCGTTACTCGCAATGGTGGATCCATGGCAGACCCAGGATCAGTCTCATATCTTTTTAATCGCAAAGGCGTTGTTATTGTTTCAAAGGATGGCAAAGTTACTGAAGATCAAATACTTGAAGCGGTCCTAGAAGCGGGTTGTGAAGAGGTAAATGATTTAGGTGAATCATTTGAAATTGTCTCTGAACCTAGTGATTTAGTAGCAGTGCGCACAGCCTTACAAAGTGCTGGCATTGATTATGAATCAGCAGATACTTCATTTTTGCCTTCACTTTCAGTTCCGCTAGACGCAGAGACGGCAACCAAGGTCTTTGAGCTGATCGATGCCATCGAAGAACTTGATGATGTGCAGAACGTCTTTGGAAACTTTGATGTGTCTGACGAGGTGATGGCTAGCCTTGGCTAATAGGCTATTGCCATGCGCGTTCTAGGAATTGACCCAGGTTTAACCCGCTGTGGCCTTGGTGTCATCGACTCCAGAGGATCACAAATCCTCACGATGATTGATGTGGGAGTAATTCGAACAACAGTTGACGCGCCACTTGAAATCAGGCTTATGGAACTTGAACGTGAACTTCAACAATGGATTAAGAAACACAACCCAGATGTCATTGCAGTTGAGCGAGTTTTCTCACAGCTCAATGTTCGTACAGCAATGGCAACAGGACAAGCAGCTGGAGTAGCTCTTCTGCTGGCCGCTAAAAGTGGAATTCCAGTAGCGATGCATACTCCTTCTGAAGTCAAAGCAGCAGTTACAGGATCAGGCCGAGCAGATAAGAAACAAGTAGCCCTTATGGTTCAAAAACTTCTACGCTTGGATGAGATTCCAAAGCCTGTCGACAGCACCGACGCCCTTGCACTTGCTATTTGCCATCACTGGCGGGGTGTTGGAGATTCAAAACTCAAAGACGCACTGCTAAAAGAGAAGTCACGGCTCAAGAAGTTGGCTAACCGATGATCGCCTCGATATCTGGAATTGTTAAAGCTGTCCGATTAAATAGCATTGTTGTTGAAGTTGGGGGAGTCGGGCTTGTCGTTCATGTCAGCCCAAGGCTTGCAGCAAGTTATGTTGTTGGAACTATGGCCTCTTTACACACCAGCATGGCTGTTCGTGAGGATTCACTCACGCTTTATGGTTTTGAAACTAGTGCGGCCCGGGATCTTTTTGATGTTTTGCAAACTGTAACTGGCATAGGCCCAAAGGTCGCTCAATCTGCTCTGTCGGTATATGACGCGGCAGAGTTAGTTGCAGCAATTAAGTCTGAGAGCGCAGCACAGCTTGAAAGAATTCCTGGTTTAGGTAAAAAAGGTGCACAACGGTTAGTACTTGAACTTAAAGACAAGGTTGGCGATTTCACTGCCCAAGCACAAAGTGGCGTGGGTAATTGGCGCGGACAACTCACCGAAGCGCTCCTTGGACTTGGATTCACTGCCAGAGATACAGAATCTCGCTTAGAGCTTGTCGCTGCAGAATTTAAAAATATTAGCGCTGAACCTATTGAAAGCCTTCTTAGATTTGCACTTGCCGCGGGAGGCAGGGGATGAGTGATCAATCATTAGTAAATACAGGATCAGATGATGAAGAGCGCGCACAAGAGTTAGCCCTTCGCCCAAAAACTCTTAAGGAGTTCGTAGGCCAAAGTCGCGTTGCCGGTCAGATCGATCTTTTGCTTGCTGCTGCGCGTGCTCGAAAGAGCCCTGCAGATCATATTTTGCTCTCTGGTCCTCCTGGTCTTGGAAAAACTACTTTGGCAATGATCATTGCCTCAGAGATGAATGCACCTATTCGAATTACAAGTGGACCAGCAATTCAACATGCCGGTGATTTAGCGGCAATACTTTCTTCCCTTGTCGAGGGTGAAATTCTTTTCTTAGATGAGATTCATCGTATGTCTAGGCCAGCAGAGGAGATGCTCTACTTGGCGATGGAAGATTTCAGGGTGGATGTGATTGTTGGTAAAGGCGCAGGGGCAACGGCAATTCCCTTGACCCTTCCTCACTTCACCTTGGTCGGCGCGACAACACGGGCTGGCCTTCTGCCAAGTCCATTGCGTGATCGCTTTGGTTTTACGGCTCAGTTAGATTTCTATGAGGATGCTGATCTTGGAACAATTGTTAGACGAAGCGCAGACTTGCTATCTGTTGAGATTAATCAAGATGCTGTGAGTGAAATCGGCTCTCGCTCACGCGGCACTCCGCGAGTTGCCAACAGATTGCTTCGCCGCGTTCGTGATTATGCGCAAATTCATGGCAATGGAACAGTGACCTTTGATGCAGCACAAAGCGCCCTATCGATGTATGAAGTGGATGAGATTGGTCTTGATCGATTAGATAAGGCGTTGCTTGAAACTTTGATTAAGAGATTTAATGGAGGACCGGTTGGGATAACGACCCTTGCAATGGCAATCGGAGAAGAAGCTGAAACTATTGAGAGTTTGGCAGAGCCATTTCTGGTTCGCATGGGCTTATTGGCCCGAACCCCACGTGGCCGAGTCGCAACTGCTGCAGGGTGGACTCATTTAGGGTTAAAGGCCCCACAATCTGCACAAGCAGAACTTGGCATTTTCGACATGCCAGCCCTTGATGCCTAGACTTACGCCTTATGTCTGCCAATATTTCTAAATCAGTTAAGGCCTCTTCCAAGCCGGGGCGCACGATTTCCATTCTTTTCGTAATCTTGATTGCCTTTTCAGCACTGGCATTTATTCAAGGCGATAAGGTCAAGTTAGGTCTTGATCTTCGTGGTGGAACAAGTGTGACTTTGCAACCCCGAGTAAGTGCGGGTGGAAGCGTGTCAACGGCAGCAATCAACCAAGCAGTTGCAATTATTCGCCAGCGTGTTAACTCACTGGGTGTTGCAGAGAGCCAAGTGGCTGCGCAGGGTTCTGGAAATAATCAGCAAATTGTGATTTCAGTACCAGGAAACACAGGAACAGCGATTGTTAACCTCGTGGGACAGACAGCAGAACTTCGTTTTCGGCAAGTTCTTGCGCAAGGCGCAGGAAGTGACACATCAACTGCAACGGCAGCGGCTAAAGGTTCCAAAGCTGCCCCATCAAGTTTTCCAGCAGGCGTAACTGCTGCTCTTAACAATAAGTATGGCGCGCTTGACTGTGCACAAGCTAGCAATCGTCAAGGCGGAAATACGGATCTTCCTAATGAGGCAATCGTTGCTTGTAGCCGTGATGGTGCTACTAAATATATTTTGGCTCCAGCTCAAGTAGTAGGTACAGATGTGAAAGGTGCATCTGCTGGTCTTGATCAGGCAAGTGGCGCGGGATGGCAAGTCCTTTTGAACTTTACTGGCGCTGGAACAACAAAATTTGGATCACTTACTTCAAGTGTGACAAAGCTTGCTGCTCCTCAAAATGAAGTTGCAATTGTTTTGGATGGACTAGTTATTACAGCTCCAAGAATTATTCAAGCAATTACAGCCGGTAATGCCCAGATCACAGGCAGTTTCACACAAAGTGATGCCTCAAACTTGGCTAACGTTCTTAAGTATGGAGCGCTCCCATTGGCATTTGATCGCGGAGATGTCCAGCAAGTCTCTCCAACGCTGGGCTCTGATCAACTCCGTGCAGGCCTACTTGCTGGCGGAATTGGCTTGTTACTCGTTGTTCTTTATTCAGTACTTTATTACCGAGGTCTTGGAATTGTCAGCGTTGGCTCACTTCTAGTAGCGGGCGCAATCACATATCTCTCCTTCCTTTTGCTTGGAAAATGGATTGGATTCACTCTTTCTCTTGCTGGTATCGCTGGCGCAATTGTTTCAATTGGTATTACTGCCGACTCATTCATTGTTTACTTTGAAAGACTTCGAGATGAAGTCCGAGAGGGAAGAACGCTGCGTACTGCTGTTCAAACTGGCTGGCAGAGAGCGCGACGCACAATCATCGTGGCTGACTCAGTCTCCTTGATTGCATCGGTACTTCTTTATTTCTTCGCGGTGGGCGATGTGCGCGGTTTCGCATTCACGCTCGGACTTACAACTGTTGTTGACTTGTTTGTCGTCTTCTTCTTTACAAAGCCTTTGGTAAGTATTCTTTCCAAAGTATCTTTCTACGCTCATGGACATAGATTCTCTGGATTCTCATCAAAAAGCCTGGGTATAGCTGCAGGAAAGGAAGTCATCTAATGTCACGTCTTGCTGGAATGGGTGGCCGCCTTTATCGCGGTGAAAAGTCATTTAATATTATTGGCAATCGTCGTCGTTGGTATGCGCTTTCACTACTTGTAGTGATCGTGTCTGGTGTCTCACTGGGTATTCAAGGATTACATCTCGGAATTGAATTTAAGGGTGGTTCACAGTTCCAAATAACTGCCCCTGGATCAACAGTTTCTCAGGGCCAGAAAGCTGTGAGCGATGCTGGTATTACATCTGAATCAATCGTTCAGATGATTGGAACAAACAAGGTCAGAATCACTACTGGCGCTCTTACTAATGCGCAAAATGATGCGATTGAAAATTCGATTGCAAAGGCTTTCAATGTGAAAGTCGCCGATATTAACGTTCTGAGCATCGGACCTTCATGGGGCAAGGACATCACTCACAAGGCTATTCAAGCCCTGATCGGATTCTTGCTTGTAGTAATGCTTTATCTGGCACTTGCCTTCGAACCGAAGATGGCTGCTGCGGCAATCATCGCAGTTATGCATGACGTCTTTATTACCGTGGGTATTTATGCGCTTGTTGGCTTTGATGTTACACCTGCAACTGTCATTGGATTTTTAACAATCTTGGGTTACTCACTTTATGACACAGTTGTTGTTTTCGATAAGGTCCGCGAGAATACAAGGACAATTACAAGCTCTGGAAAGCAGACTTATTCTCAGGCAGCAAATCTGGCTGTGAATCAGACCCTCGTTCGCTCGTTTAACACATCACTAATTGCGCTTTTGCCCGTGGCATCAATCCTCTTTGTCGGTGCCGGAATTCTTGGGGCAGGAACGCTCAAGGATCTTTCTCTTGCTCTCTTTATTGGCTTAACTACTGGTACCTACTCTTCGATCTTCGTAGCAACTCCAATTTTGGCAACGTTGCGTGAACGCGAACCTGCCATGAAGGCACTTACGAAGCGAGTGGCCCAGCGCGGAGTATCTGTAGGGGGAACAAATAGCGTTCAATCTGATGAAGCCGAAAAGGATTACACCGGCATCGTGACTTCTACGCATTCCAAAGAGGGACACGAGCGTGGTCCTCGTAATCAACCAAAGCGACGTTCTCGCCGTAGATAATTTAGTGTGACATGGGAAGGAAGTGAGTTCAATGAATTCGCTGCTGAGCCCGCTTGCTAAAACTCTGTCTGAAAGTCTTGCAGACTACAAAGAAGTCGAACTAGAACGTGCCTTTGTAGCGGCATCTGCTGCTCATGATGGCCAGTTTCGTAAATCTGGTGAACCATATATCACCCACCCAGTTGCTGTTGCTCAAATTTTGGCTGATCTTGGTATGGACCAGGCAACTATTACTGCAGCCCTTCTCCATGACACAGTAGAAGACACTGGGTACTCACTAAAAACTATTAAAAGCGAGTTTGGAAATGAAGTTGCTCAATTAGTCGATGGCGTAACTAAACTCGACAAACTTACTTATGGTCCAAGTGCTGAGGCAGAAACACTCCGCAAAATGGTTGTAGCTATGTCAAAAGACATACGAGTACTTGTTATAAAACTGGCTGACCGCCTGCATAATGCTCGAACTTGGCAATATGTCGAACCAGAGAGCGCGGCAAGAAAAGCACGCGAGACAATCGATATCTACGCACCTCTTGCTCACAGGCTTGGCATGAACGCTATGAAGTGGGAATTGGAAGATTTATCTTTTAAAGTTTTAGAGCCTAAGAAGTATGAAGAGATCGAGCGCTTAGTTGCTGATCGTGCACCACTGCGTGAGAAGTTCTCAGATGAGGTCACAAAGCTCATTCGTAAGGATCTAGAAGCAGATGGAATTAAGGCCTCTGTGAAGGCAAGACAGAAGCATCTTTACTCGGTTTTTCAGAAAATGGTTGTTCGTGGACGTGAATTTAATGAGATCTATGACCTCGTTGGCGTTCGAGTAATCGTTGACGATGTCCGCGACTGTTACGCAGTATTAGGCGCTATTCACGCTAGATGGAGTCCGGTTCCTGGCCGATTTAAAGATTACATAGCAATGCCAAAGTTCAACTTGTATCAATCTCTGCATACAACAGTGATTGGTCCCACTGGCAAAGCAGTAGAAATTCAGATTAGAACCTCAGATATGCACGCACGTGCTGAATTTGGTATTGCAGCTCACTGGAAATATAAAGTAAAAGGAAAGCAGACAGCAGATAATGATCCTGGCGTTATGTGGCTCAAGCAGCTTCATGAATGGCAACAAGAAACTGAAGATGTTGACGACTTTCTCGATACTTTGCGTTATGACCTTCGCACACCTGAAGTCTTTGTCTTTACCCCAAAGGGAAGTGTTATAGCGCTGCCTGCCGGTTCCACTCCTGTGGACTTTGCATACGCTGTGCATACCCAAGTAGGGGAGCGATGTGTTGGGGCAAAAGTAAACGGAAAGCTTGTTCCGTTGGAGTCAGCCTTAAGTAATGGTGATGTGGTTGAAGTTGTTACAAATAAGAGTCAAAACGCAGCGCCCAGCCGAGATTGGTTGAACTTTGTTAAATCCCCCAGGGCAAGGTCAAAGATCAAAGCGTGGTTTTCTAAAGAGAGAAAAGAAGAGGCAGTAGAGGCTGGGCAAGAGTCCATTGCGCGGCAGATGCGCAAATTGGGATTGCCACTACAGAAGATATTTGCAGGACAAGCAATTTTGGAATTAGCTCATGATCTGCACTTTGATGATATTGAATCTTTGTATGCCGCTGTCGGTAATGGGCATGTTTCATCTGCATCAGTTATCGAAAAACTAGCCGCAACACTTGCACCTGAAGAAGAGCATGAAGATCACTTTATTCCTGATTTTCATAGACCATCTGGGGGACGCAGCTCATCAGGAGTTGATGTTGAGGGCGTTGACTCAGTCCTAGTTAAGTTGGCACGCTGCTGCACACCAGTTCCTGGTGATGAGATCACAGGCTTTGTCACTCGGGGTAGCGGTGTCAGTGTCCACCGCATTGATTGCATCAATGTGACTGATTTAAAGCTCACTCAGGGCGATCGCATTGTTAAGGTGAAGTGGAATGTCACGGCAAAGACATTGTTCCTCGTGAATATTCAAGTAGAGGCACTTGACCGAGCAGGGCTTCTTTCTGATCTGACTAGAACACTCTCAGATCAACACGTAAATATATTAAATGCTGCGGTGAGCACTTCTAAAGATCGCACGGCAATCTCTCGCTTTACCTTTGAGATGGCAGATGCACTGCACCTAGATGCAGTTCTTTCCTCGGTTCGTATGGTTGAGGGCGTTTATGACGTTTATCGCATCACAAACAATTAGTGCTTAGGCTTTCTTAAACTCGGAAAGTCCCTTTTGCGCTTCCTCTAACCAACCGCGACGAGCCGCAGCAGCTTCGCGAGCAACCATTGCCTTGGCTACATTTCCAGCAGCTTCAGCCTTTGCAGCCTGCTTCTCATAACTTTCAATGGCATCAAGTAGACCTTGAACGACGGTATTTGCATGAGCAATCGCAGTCGGATCACTTTTGCGTGATTCTTGTTGATGGAGCTCATCTATTTCAGATTGAATCTTTTCAATCTTTGCTTCCATTGATCCACGCTTATTTCGCTCAGTCATGCCGATTCGCTCCCATTGATCCATCAGATCACGGAACTTCTTACGAGCATCCTTCACATTAGTGACAGGAAGCAGGGCTTCAAATTCTGGAAGTAGGGCCTCACGCTTAGCAAGGTTTGTCGCCATTGTTCCTTGGCGCTTTTCAAGGTCAGCCTTCTTGGCAGCAAAGAAAGTATCTTGAGCTGTTTTAAATTCTTCCCAAAGCTTTGTATCGACGTTCTTTTTTCCGCGCCCGGCAGCCTTCCAAGCATTCATGAGTTCTTTAAAGCGGTTAGCTGTTGCAAGCCAATCTTTTGAATTGGCAAGAGATTTTGCTTCCTCAATGATTTGGGCTTTGGTCTGAGCAACCTGAGCGCTCTGTGTCTCAAGTTGGGCAAAGTGGGTGCGTCTGCGCTTATCAAATTTATTACGTGAAGAGGAGAAGCGCTTCCACAGTTCTGCATCCGTCTTCTTATCTAAACGAGCCGCTACTTTCCATTCATCAAGGAGAACTTTGAGGCGATCTCCCGTGAACTTCCAATTTTCTGATAGGGCATGTGTTTCAGCCTCTGCAACAATCTTTTCTTTTGCGATGAGGGCTTGAGCGCGCTTTGCTTCCTTGACGGCTTTTTCTGCTTCTTTGCGAGCCTCATAGGCGCTGCGGTGCTCATCGATAAGTGTTGGAATATGTTCGATGGAATGAGCCAAAGCAACTAAATCTCCAACACCATTAAGGGATGAGAGTTGCTCACGAAGTTTTGAGACAGCTGCTGCGGCGTCAGATGGAACCATTGCGCCACTTTTAATACGAGCACCGAGCAGTGCGACTTCTGATGCGAGTGCTTCAAATTTACGGACGAAATATGCGAGTGCTTCTGGGTGGCTTTTGCCTGGGTATGAACCAACAGCCTTTTCACCTTCTGGAGTGATGACATAAACAATGCCATCATCGCCAACGCGACCGAATTTTGATGGATCACCGACAAGTGCGGATGCTGGTGAGGGTGTTTGGGCTACTTGATTGTTCTCTTGCCCGTTTACATTTTCCACGTTGTCCATCAGTTATCTCCTTCGGTTGCGCGTTGATCAAAAATTTTGATCTTCGTTATAGCGGCATATATTGAGTTGCTTCCCAGATGTGCGGGTCACAAACCCAAGGTTTAGTGGCTTAAAGGTACCCTTAAAGCCTGCTGCGGCAAAAGTGCCCAATGGTGAGGTGAGCGTGGAAGGTTGTGAATAAGGGTGATTCTTGAGGTAATTCCTGCCGAATACTTCGGAACCAACTGTTGGATATTCGCCCCAGCCAAGAACTCTGAATGCTTCATAGTGGACCCAGGGATCTGTGTCCCCAATATGGTGGGTCATATCAGTGATGTATTAGAAAAACATAATTTAAAACCGATAGCAACGATTGTTACGCATGGACATCTTGATCACACATTTTCTGTTCAACCCTTTGACGATAAGTATCAGGTAGCGACGTATGTTCATTCCAAGGATCGAGCATTTCTTGCCGACCCCTTTAAGTTATTAGCAGCTGATGGTGGAATTAGTACTCTTTTGAAGGAACTGGGCGTAAAAGATTTTAAAGAGCCACATGATGTGCAAGAACTTAAGCATGGCCAAGAATTTTCATTAATTGGCATGAAGATTAAGGCCTATCACTCACCCGGCCACACTCCTGGCTCGACAATGTTTAGCGTGGACGATGAGTACCTCATCTCCGGAGATGTGCTTTTTGCCAATTCCATTGGACGGACCGATCTACTGCTTGGATCAGCAGAAGATATGAAGAAATCACTGCAAAACGTAGTTCTTCCTCTGGGAGATCACTTAAAAGTCCTACCTGGCCATGGCCGAGAAACTACAATTGGCCACGAGCGTAAGAACAACCCGTACCTGCAAGATGATTTTTTGAAGGGAAAAAAAGAGTGAGTAAATTCCAAGCGCCAAAGGGCGTCAGTGAATACTTCTCACCTCGCTCTGCCCATTTTGAATTTGTTAGGTCAACTTTGATTGAAACTGCGCGAGGCGCGGGTTATGAACTTATGGAGCTACCTGTATTTGAAGATACAGAGCTCTTCACCAGGGGCGTCGGTGAATCCACAGATGTTGTTCGAAAAGAGATGTATACATTTGAAGATCGTGGTGGTCGATCAATTACTCTGCGCCCAGAAGGTACAGCAGGTGTTGTTAGAGCTGTTATCGAACATAACCTTGATCGTGGGCAACTTCCTGTCAAAGTTTTTTATTCAGGTGCCTTCTTTCGCGCAGAGCGTCCTCAGGCTGGTCGCTATCGTCAGTTTTATCAAGTGGGGATCGAAGCGATTGGAATTTCAGACCCGTTAATAGATGCTGAAGTTATTGCAATTGCAGATCGTGGTCTTAAAGAGCTTGGTCTAAAAAACTATCGACTTGAAATAACCTCATTAGGAGATAGCAAGACACGTACTGCGTATTTAAAAGAGTTACGAGCTTTTATTTCAGGAATCGCACTTGATGAGGAGACTAAGGCGCGCGCAGATATTAATCCGTTGCGGCTTTTTGATGACAAGAGGGAAGAAATTAAGAAGGCGCTAGAAAAGGCACCAGTGCTTATGGATTTTCTCACACTTGAGAGTTCAACAGACTTTGAAGCAGTGAAGTCACTTCTCACTTCACTTGGCATAAAATTTGTTGTAAACAACCGCATGGTACGTGGTTTGGATTACTACACAGGAACAGCATTTGAATTTGTTCATGATGGACTTGGCGCCCAATCAGGCATTGGTGGCGGTGGCCGCTATGACGGGCTAATGGCAGAGCTTGGTGGATCAGAACTTTCAGGTATTGGTTATGGCTTGGGCGTTGATCGCATACTGCTGGCATGTGAAGCAGAAGGACTTGCTATCCCTGAAGATTTAGGGCTTGACCTTTTTATTGTTCCTCTTGGCACATCACAGGATGCCCTCCTCTTGGCAGAGGAATTGCGTAGCCGCGGACTTGCAGTTGATATGGCATTTGGAGATCGCGCATTAAAAGGTGGAATGAAAGCAGCAGATAAGAGTGGAGCTAGATACTCCATCGTTCTTGGGGCAGATGAAGTGGCAAGCAAGAACGTTGCGCTTAAAAACATGAAATCTGGTGAGAGCGTTTCAGTTACTCTTGGCTCTTTGGCGAACGAATTAATTTCACGCACAGTGAATTTGGGAGAACATTCTTAAATGCTACGCACACATAGCGCAGGCACGCTTTCTAAGAAAGATGCCGGGACCACCGTTACTTTGGCTGGCTGGGTTGCAAGACGCCGAGATCATGGGGGAGTTGCTTTTATTGATCTTCGCGATTCCACTGGCGCCGTTCAAGTAGTTATTAAAGATGAGATTGCTGGCGCACTTCGCGCAGAATGGTGCGTATTAATCACGGGCACAGTGCGTGTTCGTCCTGACGGAAATGAAAACCCAAATATTCCGACCGGGGAGATCGAAGTAGATTGCTTGGAACTTAAAGTATTAAGTGAAGCAGCTGCCCTTCCTTTTCCAGTTGATAGCGGGGAGGTTTCAAATATCAGCGAAGAAATTCGCCTGAAGTATCGATACCTTGACCTGCGCAGAGAAGAACCAGCACGTAATCTTCGTATGCGTTCTAAGGTCACATCAACAATTCGCGGCGTGATGGATAGCCTTGATTTTCTTGAGATCGAAACGCCGTACCTCACTCGATCAACTCCAGAAGGTGCACGTGATTTCCTTGTTCCAGTTCGCCTGCAACCAGGTAGTTGGTATGCCCTCCCACAGTCGCCTCAACTCTTTAAGCAGTTACTGATGGTTGCTGGAATGGAGCGCTATTACCAGATTGCCCGATGCTTCAGAGATGAAGACTTCAGGGCTGATCGTCAACCAGAATTTACCCAGTTAGATATTGAAATGTCTTTTGTAGATCAAGAAGATGTACTTAAGGTCGCTGAAGAAATTTTGGCAGATGTATTTAAGAAGACCGTGAATTATGAGATCCCTCTACCAATCGCACGCATGACCTATTTAGAAGCGATGCGCCGCTTTGGTTCAGATAAGCCTGATCTTCGCTTTGCTCAAGAGATCATTGAATGTAAGGAATTTTTTGCACAAACTACATTCCGTGTTTTCCAAGCAGATTATGTAGGTGCGATTGTTATGCCTGGGGGCGCTGATTCACCGCGCAGGGAGTTAGATGCTTGGCAAGATTGGGCGAAAGCTCGCGGGGCAAAAGGCCTTGCATATATTTTGGTGCAAGCGGACGGCACACTCGGCGGACCAGTTGCAAAGAATCTTTCTGAAGATGAAGCATCAAAGATTGCTGCTCATTGCGCAGCAAAGCCAGGGGATGCAATCTTTTTTGCTGCCGGAAATAAGAGCTCTTCCCAGCAATTACTGGGCGCTGTTCGTTTAGAGATTGGCCGTCGTTGTAATCTTATTAATGAAAAAGCCTGGGAATTTGTCTGGATTGTTGATGCGCCAATGTTTGAATTAGTTGATGCAGAAAACCCACAATCTGGATGGACTGCCGTTCACCACCCATTTACTGGTCCAAAGCCAGAGTTCGCAGATACTTTTGATGAGGACCCAGCAAATGCTTTGGCATATGCATATGACATTGTCTTGAATGGAAATGAAATCGGCGGGGGATCAATTCGTATTCATGATCGCAAGATGCAAAGCCGCGTATTTGATGTCATCGGCCTTACACCGGATGAAGCTACGAGTAAGTTTGGATTTTTACTCGAAGCATTTAATTATGGACCACCACCTCATGGCGGAATTGCTCTAGGAATGGATCGGCTATGCGCGCTATTAAGTGGCGCAGAATCAATCCGTGAAGTGATTGCATTTCCAAAGACTGCCAGCGGGGGAGATCCACTTACTGGGGCTCCTACGCCAATTACTGCCGCCCAACGTAAAGAAGCTGGCGTGGATTTCGTACCTGAGAAACAGTAATTCTGAGCACCCGTACCAATCCGTTCGGGTAGGCTAGCGATATGGGTCCAGGTGGAATTGCAACAATAATCGCTTCATGTTCGTTGTTGATTATTGCCTTGGCGCTTGGTTACACAATCGTTCGTCTTTCTCGTTTGATCGATGAAGTCCAAAAGACCGTTCGTAGCGCAAATCGCATTGTCACTACTGCCGAGAACATGACTCAAAAGGTCAATACCTTGGTAACTACGCTTACTGAAAAGAATACGGGCGTGCTTAAGGTATTAGGTTCACTTGTGTCGCTGATTCCGAACCGCAAAAATAATTCCTCAAGGGAGCACGAGTAAGCCGGTGGAATCTGCTGAAATCAGAGCGCGATGGCTGCGCTTTTTTGAATCAGGCAACCCACAGGGTTTAACCCATACGGTTGTTCCTTCTGCCTCACTTATTGCAGATGACCCCAACCTTCTCTTAGTAAATGCAGGAATGGTTCCGTTCAAGCCCTACTTTTTAGGTGAAGTGCAACCACCATTTAAACGAGCGACATCTGTTCAAAAGTGCGTACGCACATTAGATATTGATGAAGTTGGAAAAACAACGCGTCACGCCTCTTTCTTTCAAATGTGTGGAAACTTTTCATTCGGTGATTATTTCAAAGAAGGTGCAATAACACTAGCGTGGGATTTGCTGACAAAACCTATCGCTGATGGCGGATATGGATTTCCTGAAGAAAAACTTTGGGTGACTGTTTTCCATAACGATGATGAAGCTGCAGATATTTGGCACAAGGTCGTCGGAGTCCCAACAGAGCGCATTCAACGTAGAGGAATGGCTGACAACTTCTGGTCGATGGGCGTCGCTGGTCCATGTGGTCCATGTTCAGAAATTTACTATGACCGTGGCCCTGCCTATGGGAAAGAGGGCGGTCCTGTTGCAGATGAAGACCGTTATCTTGAAGTCTGGAATTTGGTCTTCATGCAAAATATCCGCGCAGATGGTGGCACAAAAGATGACTATCCAATTATCGGAGAGTTGCCAGCAAAGAATATTGATACTGGCTTAGGACTTGAGCGCATGGCGGCGCTATTACAAGGTGTTGAAAATATTTATGAAATCGACACAACAATGCAGATTCTAAGTAAGGCCTCTGAGCTCGCAGGCGTGAAGTATGGAACAAGTAGCCGAAATGACGTTTCCCTTCGAGTCGTTGCAGATCACGCACGAACAGCGATGATGCTTATCGGCGACGGCGTCCTACCCGGCAACGAAGGTAGAGGGTATGTCTTGCGACGCATGATGCGAAGAACAATCCGCAACATGCGGATCTTGGGTGCACCAGATCATAATTTAAATGAATTGATTAAAGCTTCAATTGGCGCAATGTCTCCTCAGTATCCTGGGCTTAAGTCGGAGAGTAAGAGAATTCTCGCAGTTTCAGAAGCTGAAGAAGATTCATTCCTAGCGACACTAAAGAGTGGTACTCAAATTTTTGATATGGCTTCTACTGAAGTGAAATCTAGTAAGAGTGCGACCCTTGCAGGAGATACGGTCTTTAAACTCCATGATACTTACGGTTTCCCATTTGATTTAACGCTTGAAATGGCCACAGAGCAGGGTCTTAAGGTTGATGAGGCTGGTTTCCGCAAATTGATGAATGAGCAGAAAGATCGCGCTAAGGCAGATGCAAAGTCGAAGAAGAGCGGGCATACCGACCTATCTGAATATCGAAAAGTTATGGATGCTCGGGGCAAGAGTGAATTTATCGGATACACGAAAAATGAGGCAGAAGCACAGCTCCAAGCAATTTTAGTTGATGGTCAAAATGTGCAAGAAGCTGGTAGTGGCGAGGTAGAGATTGTTCTAAGTAGAACTCCTTTTTATGCTGAAGGTGGAGGACAACTTGCCGATGGCGGAGTAATCACCTTGGCTAACGGAGCAGAAATTGAAATTGATGATGTGCAATGCCCTGTCCCAGGTTTATATGTGCACCGTGGATCAATTATTAAAGGCTCGATTAAGGTCAACCAAGATGTGATGGCGAGAATTGATCTAGGAAGACGTAAGGCCATTTCCCGTGCACACACAGCAACACATATGGTCCACAAAGCATTTAGAGAAGCACTTGGTGAAACTGCAACACAAGCAGGATCTGAGAATGCTCCAGGCCGCTTTAGATTTGATTTTCCCGCAAGCGGGGCAGTACCAGCATCTGTGTTCAATGATGTTGAAGCGCGCGTGAACTCACTGCTTATTGAAAATCTTGAAGTGAGCGCAGAAGAAATGACACAAGCTGAAGCTAAAAAAATCGGTGCGATGGCACTGTTTGGTGAAAAGTATGGTGACCGCGTACGTGTTGTGAGTGTTGGTGATTGGGCGAGGGAGTTATGCGGAGGAACGCATGTGGATTCATCTGCCGAGCTTGGAGTCGTGAAGTTGCTCAGTGAATCATCAATTGGAGCTGGAGTCAGGCGCGTTGAGGCTCTGGTTGGCGCAGATGCATTCTCTTATTTAGCAAAAGAACATGTTTTGCTGAACTCACTTACTGAAATTATTAAGGGTGCACGTGTTGAAGAACTTCCTGAGCGCATTTCTGATTTAGTCAACAGAATGAAAGTACTTGAAAAGGAACTAGGTGCATTTAAGTCTGCCCAGGCACTAGCTAGTGTTTCCCTTCTTGCCAATTCTTTTGAAAGCCTGAATGGAGCTTCTGTAATTTTTGCTGAAGTTGAATCAGGGATTTCTGGTGATGACTTGCGAACAATGGCGCTAGATCTAAGAAACAGACAGGCCAAGAGCGTTGTCGGTCTATTCTCCATACAATCTGACCGAGTGATCTTTGTTGTTGCAACTTCATCTGAGGCCCAAAAAACTGGCATCAAGGCTGGCGAGCTTGTGAAAATTGGTTCGCAGATCCTGGGTGGCGGCGGAGGCGGTAAAGATGATTTTGCACAGGGTGGCGGAACAGATGCTTCAAAGATACCTGCGGCAATCAAAGAACTTAAGGCTGCATTAGGTAAGAATTGAGCACTATGAAACCGGGCCGACGGATCGCATTTGATTATGGCCAGGTAAGAATAGGCGTTGCCATAAGTGATGCTTCAGGTTTAATTGCGACTCCTTTAACAACGCTACAAGCACAAGACGCTGGTCTGCTTACACAGATTCAAGGACTTCTTAGCGAATACGAACCTATTTATCTTGTCGTTGGTCAACCACGTCATTTATCTGGAAAAGATAGTCAGACAATGCAAAGTGTTCAAAACTTCGTTGAATTACTTCAGACACTTTCACCTATTCCAGTTCATAGAGTCGATGAGCGCCTATCTACTGTTAATGCCGCTGCAAAGCTTCGTAGCGCAGGCCATGATGCAAAAAGCAGTAAAGGAATGATTGATGCTATGGCTGCCGTAGGGATCTTAGAAAGCGCTATGGAGCGAGAAAGAATTGCAGGCTCACTATGAGTAACTCACTTCCTGTCTTTAACCAAGCATCACTATCTGGCAAAAAGCGTCCGATAGTTATTGGAATGCTCGTGATTATCATTGCGATTATTGGTCTTATCCTTGCAACAAAACCACAGGATTTTTCAGACTCCCACCCTGGCCCTGAAGTTTCAATCGTTGTCGCCAATGGCGAGATTGGTAGCGCAATTGCTACAGATCTTGCCCAGCAAGGGGTTGTGAAGAAAGCATCTGTATTTGTTGCAAAACTTACAGCATCACAACTGGGGCTGGGGATCGCCCCAGGCGTTCATAGAATTCAAACACACATTTCTTCAACCCTGGCTCTTACACAGCTACTTGATCAAAAGAGAATAGCTGATTCACTGGTTGTAAAAGAAGGATCAACACTTTCTGATGTGCTCAAGTTACTTCATGCAAATTCTGCGCTCCTTCAAGCAGATACTCTCCCATCACTTAAACCGCCTATAGCAAATGCCTCGCACTCCTTAGAGGGCCAGCTATTCCCGCTTCGCTATTCATTTGCTCCCCAGACAACAACCCATGAAGCACTCGGGCAGATGCTGGGCCATTTCCTTATAAATGCTAAGAGCACGGGGCTTTTAAATGGGTATGAAAAGTATTCGGCATATCAGGTGCTAACGATTGCATCTATGGTCCAAATTGAAGGTGATCCAACAAATTTTTCAAAAGTCGCACGAGTAATTTATAACCGACTAAAGCTTGGGATGCCTTTACAGCTTAATTCTACGGTTCAATATGCAGCAAATTTACGAGGGCGTATTGGGCTCAGTAATAAAGCTACGCAGATATCATCTCCATATAACACTTACATCCATACAGGTTTGCCTCCTACGCCTATTAGCAACCCCGGAGCAGATGCGATTGCGTCGTCACTTAAACCTCTAGACGGGAACTGGCTCTATTTCATTACAGTTAAGCCCCATGACACCCGATTCACAAACGACTTTGCTCTCTTTCAAACGTGGAACACCCTCTATAACAACAACCTTGCTTCGGGGGCATTTAAATGATTAAAGCTGCTGTTTTAGGTTCACCTATTTCTCATAGTCTCTCGCCTCTTCTGCATATGGCTGCCTATAAAGAACTTGGCTTACAAGCAGATTATCAAGGAATCGAGCTGACGCTTGAAAATGCACCAACATTTTTTGAGCGTGCCAAAAATGAAGGGTGGACGGGGTTTTCTCTGACGATGCCCCTTAAGGAAAGTGTCTTTAATTCTGGTTTTGAAATTGAGCCCATTGCTTTGCAGATGCGCAGTGCAAATACATTACTTTTCAAAGGTGGAAATTTTTCTGCTCTCTCCACGGACAGAACTGCTTTCATTCGCCTTCTAGAAAATGTTAAAAAAACGCGCGTAGCAATTATCGGTGGTGGGGGAACGGCTAGAGCGGCGCTCGGAGCGCTTAATGGCTCAGCGGTTGAGGTTGATTTCCTTCTTCGCTCTGCACAAAGGTCTCAAGCTCTCAAGGGTACTGCCACAAAATCTGAAGTTAATTTTTTTGATATGCAGCATCCTTTAGATGGATATGACTTAGTAATTTCAACCGTGCCGGCTAGTGCAAGTGAGATTGTCGCTTCAAAGAGCTGGAATAAAGAAACAACATTCTTTGAAGTTTTGTATAACCCATTTCCAACGCAAGGCCTTAAGAGAGCTCAAGAGATCGGCAGCCAAGTTATAGATGGCATGCAGCTCTTGGTAGAACAGGCACTAGATCAGATTCAATTATTTTCTGGCTTAGATTTTGATTTCGACCTTATGCGGAGAAATTTACTTGGGGTTGGCCGCGCCCAGCTCTGATTGTGGATAACTAAATCCACATACCCCCGCTTTCTTCTATTTTGAGGGCATGCTTACAAACTGCTTTGTACTTATTATCCTCGGTGCGCCAATCGCTGCTCGAGATATAGCAGTTCACCGAATTCCTAATCTTCTAGTGGCCGTGATGCTTCTGAGTGGACTGCTCATGGACCTTCAGTATCCGTATGCGGTGATGTTTAGCAGAGTTCTTGCAGGCACTTTCTTATCTGTAATTGCTTTGATACTTCTAGTGATTTCAGCTGGGGGATTAGGCATGGGAGATGTGAAACTGATCATGGCGCTTGGTTTTTGTATTGGAGATTTCCAACAGTCACTCTATGCGATCTTCATTGCCCTCCTCTTTGCACTGATATGGATGCTGGTATCTGGCAAAAAAATCATCCCTTTCGCTCCGGCATTGCTAGTGGGCTTTATTAGCAGCATCTTCTGGCTCTGATCTGACACAATAAGCACATGCTCAGATGGCTTACTGCTGGTGAATCTCATGGCCCAGCTCTCTCTGCAATTCTTGAAGGTCTCCCAGCCCATGTTGCAATCACCACTGACGTTATTGATGCCGATTTACGTCGTCGCAGGTTAGGTGTTGGACGCGGCGCGAGACAAAATTTTGAAGCCGATGCTGTCTCAATATTAGGCGGAGTCAGACATGGCAAAACTCAAGGCGGTCCAATTTCGATTCAAGTTGCAAATTCGGAATGGCCAAAGTGGGAAAAAGTTATGTCGGCTAATCCAGTACCTGAATCTGAGTTGGCAGAGTTAGCACGTAATGCGCCACTTACTAGACCAAGACCTGGACATGCTGATTTAGTTGGAATGCAAAAGTATAACTTTGATGATGCAAGGCCAATTTTAGAACGTGCAAGTGCCCGTGAAACTGCTGCGCGTGTTGCTCTAGGTTCAGTAGCTCGTGCCTTTTTAGAACAAGCGGTTGGCGTAAAGATTATGAGTCATGTGCTCTCAATCGGCACCGCGTCTGTTGAAGAAGGACATCCTTTGCCGACCTATGCAGACCGAGATAAAGTCGATGAAGATCCCGTGCGCACATTTAGCCCCAAGGCAAGTGCTGCAATGGTTGCTGAGATTGAAGCAGCGCATAAAGATGGTGACACACTTGGGGGAGTAGTAGAAGTTTTAGCTTTTGATTTACCACCAGGGCTTGGTTCTCATACTCATTGGGATCGTAGGCTTGATGCACGACTAGCTGCAGCGGTGATGGGGATCCAAGCAATTAAGGGCGTTGAAATTGGAGATGGATTTACAACTGCCCGCAGAAGGGGCTCAGTTGCACATGATGAGATTGAACGAGATTCTTCAGGAAAGATCATCCGCAGAACAGATCGCGCCGGTGGTACTGAAGGTGGAATGTCTAATGGTGAAATTTTGCGAGTTCGCGCAGCAATGAAGCCGATCTCAACGGTGCCAAAAGCACTAGACACAATTGATGTGAAAACGGGAGAGGCTGCTAAAGCAATTAATCAGCGTTCTGATGTCTGCGCAGTTCCTGCATCTGGAGTTGTTGCCGAAGCAATGGTTGCACTAGTTCTTGCTGATGCTGTCTTAGAAAAGTTTGGCGGAGATTCAGTTGCTGAAACTCGCCGCAATTACCTCAGTTATTTAGCAGCCTTAGAAATCAAATAAATGGCGATCGCGGTATTGATCGGCCCACCAGGAAGCGGAAAGTCCTCGATTGGACGCGCTCTGGCAAAGCATCTTGAACAGGAATTTGTTGATACCGATGCACTTATCGAAAATCAAGAGGGTAGAAGCATCAGTGAAATTTTCAAGCAAAGTGGTGAAGAAAAGTTTAGAGAGATCGAGAGCGCGATTGTTGTCCATCAGCTTTCTCACGCAGATGGAATCATCGCACTTGGCGGGGGAGCGATCTTGAACCCTCATACACAAAGCGCACTAAAAAATTGCCAAGCAGATGTTGTATTTCTCAATGTTTCTGCGAGCAATGCAGTCCCACGGGTATCTGCAAACTCATCTCGCCCTTTACTCAATGAAAATCCTGGTGAGCAGTGGTCGGCGCTCATGCAGGCACGCCTGCCTATCTATACAGAACTTGCAGATATCACTATCGCAACAGATAACAAGAAAGCCCAAGAAGTTGCACTTGAAATTGCTGCCCGGCTTAAGGAGCATGCATGAGAAAGATCTCAGTAAGTGCCGAACATACATATGATGTAGAAATTGGGGCATCTTGGAAAGGTGCACTTGAAAGTATCACTTCCAAGCACTCACATGTATTTATTCTTATCCCTGCTGCGCTCGAGGAAAAACTAAATCTTAAAAAGCAGTATGCAGATAAAACCGGAGTAACTATTCGAGTTGTCCCAGACGGGGAAGAACAAAAAGACCACAAGGTTGTAACAGCGCTCTGGGATGAAATTGCTAGTGCGCAAATTTCACGTACAGACGCAGTCGTAGGAATTGGCGGAGGAGCGACAACTGATCTTGCTGGTTTCATAGCTGCTACTTGGCTGCGTGGCGTGAATTGGTATGGGATACCAACAACTCTCGCCGGAATGGTCGATGCATCTGTGGGTGGCAAAACTGGAATCAATACCGGGGCAGGCAAAAACCTTGTTGGCGCATTTCACTCACCATCAGGTGTTTATATTGACATAGCATTTTTAGAAACCCTGTCGGATCGAGATTTTGCCGCAGGTTTAGCAGAAGTTATCAAG
>Ga0118677_10003407_pt1 | contig 30118 bp, 19 predicted proteins | sample AliMusrvi5mmetaG_FD_86154 | JGI IMG/M metagenome (GOLD analysis project Ga0118677, IMG submission 86154) | reverse complement strand
GCCGGAGATACTCGCCATCGAGACCGGGAAGCATTCCCATCTTGACCATGAGCTGAAAACCGTTGCAGACCCCGAGGATCAACTTGCCGTCGGCAATAAAGCGGCTGAACTGTTCCACCAGCTTTTCATCGCCACCGGTGACCTGGGCGTTCTTCAGACGGTTTGCCTGAGCCTTGGCGCTCCCCAGGTCATCTCCATCAAGAAAACCGCCGGTGAGATTAAGAAAATGAAAGTCGTCCAGCCGGATTTCACCGGAGAGAATCTCGGCGATATGGGCAATAACTGTTTCATCGAAGCCCCCAAGACGGCAGGCGTGGGCTGCCTCCATCTCACAGTTGGTACCGTTGCCGGTTATGACGATTGCGCGTGTCGGTTTCATTGCTTCCCGTTCTCCCTTATTTTCTGCGTTGAATTGCCTGATCACCCATAAGAGCGTGTTGTTTACGTGATTGCTTCAATATGAACCGGATATCTTCATAGCTGATCACTGGACAGTTTCCTGACCATACCCGGAGATAACATCCATGAACGCTTTGCCGTACTGACGCAGCTTGTGTTCACCCACGCCGCTTACCTGCAATAATTCGCGTGAATGTGTCGGCCTGGTACGCGCCATCTCCGCCAGAGTGGCATCGGAAAACACCACAAACGGGGGCACACCGGCCGCATCTGAAATCATTTTCCGGGTAGCCCGCAGGGCGTCAAACAGCGCCTGATCATAGTCTTTTCGACCGCCAGCCCGCTTCCTCCCCTTCTCAACCGTTTCAACCGCATCACGAGGTCTGCCGAGAATAACCTGGGTTTCACCCTTAAGAACCGGTCGCGCCGCCGGCGTCAGTTTCAGAACACCATAATTGGTAAAATCCTGCGCAAGATATCCCAGATGAATCAGTTGCCGGAAAATATTTTCCCATTCATGGGCCGGTGTATCCGCGCCGATGCCGTAGGTTGAAAGACGATTATGCCGTAAATCGAGTACCCGCTGACTCTTGCTGCCACGCAACACCTCGATGACATGCATCATGCCGAAACGTTCTCCAACGCGATACACGCAGGAAAGAGCTTTTCTGGCCTGCTCGGAAGCATCAAAACGCTGCGGCGGATCAGTACAGATGTCGCAGTTATCGCAGTCATGTTCCCGCAGGTCGCCAAAATAAGAGAGCAAGGCCCGGCGGCGGCAGGTCAGCGCCTCGGCATACCCGACCATGGCGTTCAGCTTCTGAATTTCGATCTTGACCCGCTCGGCATTGTCACTGTTTTCAATCAATTTACGGGCGGTCATGACATCGCCCATGCCGAACAACATCAACGCCTCGGACGGCAGACCGTCACGCCCTCCCCTGCCGGTTTCCTGATAATAACTCTCAACACTTTTCGGCATGTCGTAATGTACCACAAAGCGCACGTTGGGCTTGTCGATCCCCATACCAAAAGCCACCGTAGCCACCACGATCCGGATATCATCCCGCTGGAACGCCTCCTGAACGCGTTTCCGCTCGTGATCAGGCAACCCTGCGTGATACGCCGCTGCTGAAAATCCGGCGTCCCGCAACCGTTCCGCCACCTCTTCCACCCGTTTGCGGCTCAAGGCATAGACGATACCGGCCTCTCCCCGCCGTCCGGTCAAAAAGGAGCTGAGCTGTGCCATCGGTTTTTGTTTCGGTATCACCGTGTAGGTGATATTCGGGCGGTCAAACCCGGCGACAAAAATCGCAGCGTCCGCAAGCCCCAATTGGCCAAGAATATCCTTACGGGTTTCCGGGTCGGCAGTGGCGGTCATGGCCACAATCGGCACACCGGGAAAGAGTGCGCGCAGACGCCCCAACTGGGTATATTCCGGGCGGAAATCGTGCCCCCACTGGGAGATGCAGTGCGCCTCGTCAATGGCAAACAGGGAGAGTTTCAGGTTGCCAAGCCGTTCCAGAAAGTCCGGCATCAGCAGACGTTCCGGGGCAACATACAACAGATCCAGCGTACCGGCATCCATCTGCTGAAAGACCCGCCCGACTTCAAACGACGAAAGAGACGAGTTGAGACAGGCAGCCCGCACACCATTGGCAATCAGCGCATCAACCTGGTCCTTCATAAGCGCGATCAGCGGCGAGACGACAATTGCCACGCCATCCCGGTGCAGCGCCGGTATCTGGTAGCAGAGCGACTTGCCACCACCGGTCGGCATCACCAGAAAAACATCCTCACCGGCCACCACCCGCTCGATGACATCCTGCTGCGGCGCCCGGAACTGGTGAAAACCGAAGACGGTTTTCAGGGTATGGTGGATAGTTGTGGTCATGGTTATGAAAAACTTTTTAACAACTGCTGCAACCCTGAAACAATCGAGTTGATAACCTCCGGTTCCGGGAGCGGAATCTTCAGGCATGACTTGCCGGTTGCCTCATCCTTGCCAATAAACATGTTCACCATTCCACGCCCCGCGAACAAACCGTCAAGCACATATAATACAGCCACATAGTTACTCACATCTCCATGAGTAAACATGCAGTCCTTCAACATAACCGAAATGGCTATCCGCTGTAGCAAGTGGCAAATCATGTTCCAGGGTCACTGCAGCGATCCATAGATCATTTTCCGGGATCGGCTTGCCATTACACTTCAATTGCAAACGGATAGCCGAATAATAATCCGCTGTTTTTCTGGTGATACCAAGAATCGTGCATGAATCAATGAACTGATTGTATATCACCAGATTTTCTACGGACCGTGCTGAGTTTTTTGCAGCAAAAAGCAACTCCGCAACCACCGGAACCGGGAGGATACAACGGGAATAGCGAGCAAAAAAAGACGGTACAAGCGGATCATTACGAAAAATCCGGATGACAATGTTGGTATCAAGACAAATTTTACCACTCATCCGGGTTTACCTTTTCAAACTCTTCTTCAACAATTTTGGAAAGCTCGTTAGCCTCACTCTCATTAATAGCGCCAACAAAACGCATCAAAGGATGCTCTTTTTTGCGCGTCGTCGTAATACTGAGTATAACCGTTTGGTTTTCCTGTAGACCACTCACAGGAATCAGAGGAATAAAATTGCCGTTTTTATATATAGCAGATATTGCATGAGACATGGATCATCTCCTTTCTCATCAGGTTGTTTACTCCTCTGTTTCGGGACAGCAACGTGCTTTGTTCAAGGGAAAAACAACAACTCCGGTACGCTCAATTTCTTCCCGAAAACTACCCGGAATCCGCGCCCAGTCGAGAATATCCACCAGAATCGGCAGATTACTTTCCGAAAAGGCATCCCGAACGTTGCCCAGATTGCGTACAGTCAGCAAAGGATTGAGCGGATTACGTGCTGCCAGATCATAGATAGCTTCCCTCGTGCAGACCCGGTTACCCGGCTCCCGTAGGCTATTACTCCAGCTTCTGGAATATGGTACATACTCTACAGTTCCCTGAGCGTCTGCTGCCAGGCCTCTTTCAATTCTGCCAGACCGGCTGTAACAACAGCATCACCGTTCAAACCGCTGATCGCAAGAACTGATTCCTCTGTCACAACACCGACAGAGGCAAAACAGTTACCACTCATGATATTCTCAAATTGCTCCCGTTGCTCCGGATGTACCGTCACCAGGTGACGGGAAGCGGATTCGGAGAAGAGCAGCACGCAATCTCCCTTACCAGTCGCATCACCTTTCCAGAGGACGCGGGAGAGATCGATGGTCATGCCGTAACCACCGGCAAAAGCCGACTCGGCGGCAGCTACCGCCAAACCGCCGTCGGAGAGATCGTGGCAGGAGGCAACGACGCCCGTATTAACCGCGGTATGATAGGCCTGATACCGTTTATATGCACGGGCGGTGTCAACATGAGGCACCTTGTTGCCGATTGCACCCGAAAGCGCCAGATATTCCGACCCACCCAGCTCATCACCGGTCTTGCCAAGCAGATAGACGATGTCGCCCGGACGTTTGACGTCCATGGTAACCGCTTTCCGTGCATCTTCGATCTTACCGATAACCGAGAAGAGCAATGTCGGAGGAATCGAAATTTTGGTCGTGCCATCGTAGAAGTCGTTTTTCATGGAGTCTTTGCCGGAGATGAGCGGCAGGTTGTACTCCATGCAGACATCGTACAACGCCTGGTTGGAGCGCACCAGCTGAGCCATCTTGTAGGCGCCATCCGGGGTTTTCTCCGACTGGACCGGATCGCACCAGCAGAAATTGTCCAGACCGGCGACCAGATCGAGCGAACCGCCGACGGCAACGTAGTTGCGCAGCGCCTCGTCAACCGCATTGGCGGTCATATGATAGGTGTCGATATCCGAATAACGGGGACAGATACCGTGGGCGGTTACAACCCCTTCGAACGAATCGAGTAGCGGTCTGACGACAGCCGCATCGGAAGGGCCGTCGTTGGTGACACCGCAGAACGGCTTGACAACGGAGCCTCCCTGAACTTCGTGGTCATAGCGGCGTACCACCGACTCCTTGGAGCAGATGTTCAATGCGGACAGCAGTTGCTTCAGGTCGTCGGTGTAATTCCTTTTTTCGTCCAGCATCGGTTCGGCATGCTGCGGCGGAATCCATTTGGCCGGAAGCTGCATCGGAGGAAGCCCTTCATGCATGAATTCCATCGGCAGCCAGGCAACGGTGCGGTCACCGTACAGCATATGGAACACGCCGTTGTCGGTGAATTCACCCAGTACGGTGGCCTCGACACCAAAACGCACAGCCATGGCAAGAAACTCGTCAATTCTTTCGGGAGAAACGGCAAGTGACATCCGCTCCTGAGCTTCTGAAATCAATATTTCCCATGGGTTAAGACCGGGATATTTAAGCGGTGCTTTAGCAAGATCCATCCGGCAGCCACCACACTCACCGGCCATCTCGCCGATAGAAGAAGACAAGCCGCCGGCGCCGTTATCGGTGATAAAACGGTAGAGACCCTTGTCACGGGCGCGAATCAGGAAGTCGAACATCCGTTTCTGGGTAATCGGATCGCCGATCTGCACCGCCGTTACCGGCGAGTTTTCGTTCAGCTCCTCCGATGAAAAGGTCGCTCCATGGATGCCGTCCTTGCCGATCCGGCCGCCGGTCATGACGATCAAATCTCCGGCCTTGATGGTCTTGTCGTGTCCCGGCTGACCATTAACGACCGCAGGCATCATACCGGCAGTCCCGCAGAAAACCAGTGGCTTACCACAGAAACGTTCATCAAATACAAGAGATCCGTTGACGGTTGGAATACCGCTCTTGTTGCCACCATGTTCAACCCCCTCCACAACCCCTTCATAAATACGGCGGGGATGCAGCAGGCGGCTCGGCAGAGGTTTGGCGTAGAATGGATCGGCAAAACAGAATACGTCCGTGTTAAAAATCAGCTTCGCTCCCTGACCGGTTCCGAATGGATCACGGTTGACACCGACGATACCGGTTAGCGCCCCGCCGTATGGATCCAGCGCCGATGGCGAGTTGTGAGTTTCAACCTTGAAGACCAGTGAGTGCTGTTCGTTAAATTTGATAACACCGGCATTGTCCTTGAACACGGAAAGACAGAAATCTTTATCACCCATCCGCTCGCGGACATCTTTCGTCGTGCGCTGAATGAACGACTTGAACAGGGATTTAATTTCCTGCCGGTTGCCATGCTCATCCTCATACTGCACCGTGCCGGCAAAGATCTTGTGCTTGCAATGCTCCGACCAGGTCTGGGCCAGACATTCCAGTTCCACGTCAGTCGGTTTCGCGCCGAGGCCGAACTCCCGCCGCGCCGCCAAAACCTTCGGATCACGGTACTGCGCCTGAATGATCTTCATTTCATCCAGGGTCAGCGCCAGTACGCCATCCTTGCTGATCCGCATCAGCTCTTCATCCGACACTTCCAGATCGATTTCCTGCACCTCGGCTTTCGTTTCGGCGCTAACCCTGGGTACGGTGGCAGGAAAGCCCCCTTGCGCGGCAAAATCCGCCGCCGAAAGGATGCTGTAGCGCTGAATGAGCGTGTTGCAGAGCAGACCGGTAGCAATTTTCTCCACATCTGCCACAGTCAGGCAACCTTTAAAGAGATACTGCACCGAGTAATAGACCCCCTCACCAGCGGCAAAAGGACGCCCGGTCAGGTAGGAGACCGCTTCTCGGGCAGTACGTCCGACGTTATCGGTGACACCGGGGCGAAACCCGACTTCCACGGCAAAATCAAAACCGGAGGCAAGCGGTTTGTCAAAGCTCCACGATTGAATCACAGGGTCACTGAAGGGGCCGGCCGCGACCTGCTCCAATTCGCCTGCGGCAAGATTCGCATCAACCGTATAGACATCAACGGTACAAACCTCTTCAACCTCAAGATGCAGAAAGTGCTCGATTTCACGCTTGATCCGCTCGCCGCGCGCATCCCGGACCCCCTCTTTAAGTGCTGCTTCTATTCTATTGGCCATGACAGTCGGTTCCTTTGTGCAGTCTCACCGTTCTGGTCGGGAACGGAATTTCGATTGATTGTTCGTCAAACCGCTTGAGAATACGTGAATTAATTTTATCGGTTACGGCAAACAGGGTTGCATACTCGGCAACCCAGAAAAACAGGGACATGTTGAGAGCGGAATCGCCAAAGCCGACAAAAAAGGCCTCAGGCTCGGGATCGGCTAAAACTTCCACAACCTCGCCTGCCGTGGCAACCAGCAGCGCCTTGACCTGATCGACGTTGCTGCCGTACGCAACACCCACATTTATGCGTCCCTTGACACGGCTATCGGGAAACGCCTGATTGATCAGCATGGTGTTACAGAGGTCAGAATTGGGGATAATCAGCAACTGGTTATCCAGAGTCTTGATCTTGGTGCTCCGCAAGCCGATGTCATCAACGTCCCCGATCTGGCCACCGGCTAACTGAATCCGGTCGCCGATCCGGAACGGGCGATCCAGCATGATGGTAAAACCGGATATCATGTGAGCCAGCGTATCCTTGGCCGCCATGCCGATCGCCAACGAACCGATGCCAAGGGCGGTCACGAGGGAAAAAATATCGTAATTGAAATGCTTAAGTATCACGATCAGGGCAGCACCCATCAGAAACAGGGATACTATTTTTTCAGCTACCGGCATCATCTGGCGCGACATGACAGCACCGGCACTCTCCTGCTGACCGGCAACATACCACTTCATCAGCTCATCTGCTGTCTGATAGATCAGATTACAGATAATCGCAACCAGGATAATATATATAACGCCGGAAATAATCAGTACCAGCTTCTCGTGCAACGGCAACGAGCGGATGGCAAGGTAACAGCCCAGAACCAGAAACAGTCGCGATATATACGGAGTCAGCCGCTGCAGAACGCGGTCATCCAGGTCGGTTCCAACAACGGCGGTAAGCCGTTTCCCCCACTTGTTCAGCAGCATCACAATCAGCTGCGACAAGCCCCAGAAAAGGGCCAGAATCAACAGCGCTCCCAGTATCTCTTTGGCCCACAGGAGCAGGAAACCGTCATCAACCTGGGTCTGGAGCAACTCCTGTATGGAACCGAGGAGTCTAATCACGGAACACCCGTTTGAAAATAGTATCAACATGTTTCAGATGGTAATTCAGGTCAAAGGCTTCTAAAATTCTGGCCTCTCCAAGCGCACCTACCACCTCTTCATCTGCCAGTAGTTCCGTCTGAAAGTCCGCACCCTGCTCCCACACCTTCATGGCGTTACGCTGCACGAGGCGGTAGGAATCTTCGCGCGAAACGCCGGCCTGGGTAAGATCGAGAAGAATTTTTTGAGAGAAGACCAGCCCCTTCATCTGATTCAGGTTTCTCGACATATTTTCCGGGTACACAACCAGGTTTTTTATCAGGCCGTTGAGGCGACGGAGAGAAAAATCGAGGGCAACGGTGGCATCCGGAGCGATGTAGCGTTCAACAGAAGAATGGGAAATGTCGCGCTCATGCCACAGCGCCACATTTTCCAGGGCGGGGATACAGAGCGAGCGGATATAGCGGGCCTGACCGGTCAGATTTTCCGACAGGATCGGATTCCGTTTGTGCGGCATGGCCGAAGACCCTTTTTGCCCTTTGCTGAAAAATTCTTCAGCTTCCAGCACTTCGGTGCGCTGCATGTGGCGCACCTCGATGGCGATCCGTTCCATGGACGAAGCGATCACCGCAAGGACACAGAAGTACTCGGCGTGGCGGTCGCGAGGTATGACCTGGGTCGAGACCGGCTCCGGCTTGAGCCCCATTTTTGAGCAGACGTACTCTTCCACATACGGATCAATATTGGCAAAGGTTCCAACCGCGCCGGATATGGCGCCGGTGGCGATATTTTCACGGGCGGCAGCAAGACGGACCCGGTTACGCTGCATCTCGGCATAAAAAGAGGCCAGCTTGAGGCCAAAGGTAACCGGTTCGGCATGAATACCATGGGAGCGACCAATGCAGACCGTATCCTTATGCTCATAGGCTCGCGCTTTAATCGATTCAAGAACCATGTCCAGATCGGCCAGCAGTTCATCCGCAGCCTGAACCAACTGCACCGACAGACAGGTATCGAGAACGTCGGATGAGGTCATTCCCTGATGAATAAAACGGGCTTCCGGGCCGACATATTCGGCGACCGAGGTCAGAAACGCGATCACATCATGCTTGACTTCAGCCTCGATGACATCGATCCGGGCGATATCGAAATCACCCTTGGCGCGAATGACCGGCACGACCTCCTTGGGGATAACCCCCAGTTCAGCCTGGGCTTCACAAGCCAGGGTCTCGATTTCGAGCCAGATACGAAAACGGTTTTCTGCGGTCCAGATATGGACCATTTCGGGGCGGGAATAGCGTGAGATCATTGTTCAAAACTCCTCGTGGTATTTATTTATAAAGGTCTTCCGGGCAACACTCCCGATTTTTTCAATTCTTCCGCCAGCCATTCCGGTACATTGGCGTCAGCAACATGCTCCACATCTTCCTTTTCAAAGATAACCCGGAGATAAAATATCAGTTCGGGAAAAATCCGGGAAGCAAAGGCATCGTACCAGCCAAAAATATCAGATTCGCCATATTTTTCGCCATCAGCAAGAAAAAAACGTTCCGCAGTTTCGTCCAACGGATTGACGATGATGTACTCACGCACCCCATGTTGCTGATAGACCCGCTTTTTTTCCCGGCGATCCTTCACACTGGTGGAAGGTGACAGAACTTCGATTATCAGATCAGGAGCACCCTTGATGTTGGCTTCGGTGATTTTTGATTTGTCGCAGACGACAAAAACATCCGGCTCCACCACGTTGATGTCATCCAGCACCACATCCATGGGAGCTACGAATGGTGTGCATTCTTTGCCTCTAAAATAGTTGTTTACAAGTTCGCCAAAGTTCAGAACAATCCGCTGATGTTTCACCGACGGCGACGGCGACATATCGAAAACCACGCCATCAAGTATTTCCAGGCGTTCTCCTTCGGGTGATTCCAGGTAATCCTGATAGGTGTACGGTTCAGTTTGTTTCGCGGTATTGCCCATATCAAACCTCCCCTGCCGACCGGTTAGATTTCCATCAGACAACTTGCCTTGTACTGATCACCGATAACAATGCGCGGCGAACAGACGTTCTGGTCGCGCAGAAAGGCTTCGGTCGAACGTTCCACATGATCCGGATGATTGTTCACCTCGGACAGATGTGCCATTACCAGTGCTTCAAGTCCGTCATGTGCAAGCTCATGCAGCAGAGCGAGCGATTCTTCGTTGGAGATATGTCCATGCCGCGACTTGATACGCTGCTTCAACGCCCACGGATAGGGGCCGTTCATCAGCATATCGATATCATGATTCGACTCCAGATTAAGAAAACGGCTGCCGCGCAGTTTTTCAGTGACGAGACGGGTGACTATCCCCAGATCGGTAACGGATGCCGCACGCCCTTCACGGGATTCGATCACGAAGCCGACCGGGTCGCAACTGTCATGGGTTATCGGCACCGGATCGATCCGGACGTCTCTGAACGTAAACGCAGAACCGGATTCAAACTCACTCACCCTCGTCTTCTTGAAGTAGGTATCAGACGTAGCGTGAACCAGATGGCTGACAAAAACCGGCACATCGAATTTGCGCGCGAACGAACCTGCGCTCCTGATGTGATCGATATGTTCATGCGTAACCAGCACTGCATGAACGCCTGAAGCATCAATACCGACTTCAGCCATACGCAGTACCGTTTCACGCAACGACAGGCCGGCATCTATCAGAACACGGGTATCCCCGCTTTCAAGATAGAGACAGTTACCCTTGCTGCCGCTCGCCAGCGAACAGATTTTCACACAGACTCCAGGAATTTCTTATTAATGACGCGCCGCGGATAACAGCGGCAATTTCAGGGAAACAGCAGGTTATATTCAAGCACCGGGATGCTGTAGATGCCGTCTGGACAAGCGATATTTATACACCGAAGCGGACAAAAGTTTCAAGGTTTATCGTCGTATTTTCAGGGCTAACGCATTTAGCTTGTCATAGCTTATATTTATTGGCAGTCTGTAGTCGTCTGCTCCGTCAGGATAAAGCGGAGTGAGCGCTGATGAATCAAAATGAGAGGAGGTTGCTGATGAAAACCACTGATAGAAAAGGAATGAACCGCAGAGCGTTCCTTAAAAATGGTGTAGCGGGAACCGCAGCAGCCATGATAGCAACTCCAGCACTTGCGGAGTCCCTGATGCAGATGGCAAAATCAGAACCACCTGAATTCCCTGCCCCAGTCTACCGGACTCTCGGTCGAACCGGTCTCAAAATCAGCACCGTGAGCTTTGGCGCCATGCTGACCCCGGAACCGGAAGTACTCAGAGTCGCTTTTGACCACGGTGTTAATTACGTAAACACCTCCCGCAAATACATGGGAGGTAAGAACGAAATAACCGTTGGCGCAGCGGTAAAAGGGATACGAGACAAGGTATATATCGCCACCAAAGTACTCTCGGAATCAAGAACAAAAGCTGATATAATTCGAGATGTTGAAACGAGTTTAAAGACGCTCGGAACCGACTATATAGATGTCATTCAGGTTCACGACCTCACCGGCGTTACAAGTGCATTACTAGCTGAGACGAAGGAGACCCTGGCATTGCTAAAAAAACAGGGAAAGGTACGTTTCTGTGGCGTCACCACACATCTTAATGAAGTAGCGGTACTTAATTATCTGGCAGACGATCCGGATCAATTCTTCGATACGTGCCTTGTTAAGTATAACTTCACATCTGACAAACGGGTAGGAACCGCAATAAGCCGTGCAGCAAAAGCGGGCATCGGGATTATTGCCATGAAGACTCAAGTTGGAGGTTATGACATTGCCGGCTTAGGGAAAATTACTCAGCATCAAGCCGCCCTCAAATGGGTTCTCCAGAATCCGGATGTGACTGCCGCCATACCTGGCATGAAGGATCTGACACAACTTAAGGAGGACATTGCCGTCATGGGCATGTCCTTCACATATGCCGACCTGCGCCGCCTTGACCGCTACGCAGAGGCCATTGCGCCATTCTACTGTAACTTTTGCGGTGCCTGCGAGGTCGGATGTCCGCATGGCGTCGAAATATCAACCATCAACCGTTCTCTCATGTATGCCGAGGGTGGCTATCGCGATATCCATCTGGCCCGTACCACATACAACGAATTACCACAACAAACCATGGCATCCGTCTGCACCGGTTGCCAGGAATGTACCGCGCGCTGTGTCAACGGACTCGACATCGCCGCTAAGATGGATCGTGCCCGCAAGGTGCTGTCATGAGCATCAGACGGCTCACAGCAAAATATATGTGGCCGCTGCTTTTACCTGTAATCTTCCATGTTACTGCCTTTGCCGGCAGCTGGGCAGCCGACGATCCGGTTGCTTTTCTGCCGCCACTTTCCTGTAGCGCCGGGTGGAAAATTGAAGGTAAGCCGCTGTTTTATAGCAGAGAAACCCTGTCTGATCGGATCAATGGTGAAGCGGAGCTGTATTTCCCTTACGGATTTGATCGAATGGGGGCAGCGCGTTACGTATCTGATAAAAACGCCACTATTGGCATTGATGTAGAAATCTACCGCATGGGATCTTTACTGGACGCCTTTGGCATGTATGCCAATTACCGCCAGAAGGATGGTAAAGAGATTAACGCAGGTGCTGAGTCGAATCTGTCCTCTTCCCAGCTCATTTTTTATCAAGACCGCTATTTCATTCACATCCAATTGACCGGAGGAGATACCGCCGGCGCCGAAGAAGCCTTGATCAAATGTGGACGGGATGTTGCTGCACGGGTACCCGGCCCCAAAAGCCAGCCTCCTGAGCTATCGATTGTGGATCGATCTGAAGTCATCAAGGGGACTGAACGCTATCTCCCCCAAAGCCTCCTGGGCTACGACTTTTTGAACAAGGGGGTTATTGCCGATGCTGCGATTCCTGGAGTACATTTTCAGATGTTTGTACTCCTGAATACCACGCAACAATCTGCGACAATTGTTTTTGACCGTTTCAGGTCCCAGGTTACCCAGGGGAAGGTAGACGTCAAAGGCACCGGCATAACATTCCTTGAGGGGGTTGATCCGCTGTATGGCCCTGTCATTGTAGTGAAAAAGGGGAACTGCTTCGCCGGTGTTCTCAAGTTCAGTGCAGATAAAGGACTTCGTCCCTTTCTGGAAAGTCTCTGTAAATAAGTTGTTCCGCATGTATACATGTGAACGGAATTACTACATTTATGCATGTGCAGTGTGTGGATTTATGTCACTGTCAATGTACGAAAAATACTCCCGATCCGCCCCAAGCATATGGATCATGACCACATCGCAGGCAAAAAACTGGAATACGTCGCCGACCGAAAGCGTGGAAGCCTCAAACTGCTCCGAAAGCTCGATTCCCCTGGCAAGAAGTCCGGAGTGTTCTTCAGCATGTTTCTGTAAGCCAGGAAACCCGGCCTTTTCAAGAATCATCTGCTCATCCTGAAAGTGCCGGGTTACATCCGCAAGCAGGCGAGCGATTATCAAGGATATCTCTGGAGAAGGGCGACCTGAAAGTACCGCATTGAACAGTTCGTTGGAAACCTGAAAAAGTGACTGGTGTTGTGCATCTATCAGAGGATTGCCGCAGCAGAATAAATCCTTCCAGACAAGCTGGACAAAATTCCCACTTAATTCTTCCATGGATTCCAAATTAACCGTGTGTGAAAGCTCTATCCGGTTGCGACCGGATGACTTTGCCCGATAGAGCAGCTCATCAGCCATGGAAATAATCTCCTGCAGAGAGCCGTCTGACGTGCATTCGGCAGTAACAACCCCAAGGCTTGCGGTGACATGATCCGCGACGCTCGATCCTCTGTGCGGAATGGCGAGAGCTTCGATACCTCTGCGGATCTGCTCGGCGATGATAACCGCGCCGGTGCGGTCCGTGTCCGGCAGGATGCAGACAAATTCTTCTCCGCCATACCGTGCAGCCAGATCAGCGGCACGCGACGCAGCACCTGCGAGCACCCTCCCTATCTGACGCAGGCGGTCATCCCCTTTCAAATGTCCATACGTGTCATTAAATGCCTTGAAGTGGTCAATATCCAGCATGATCAGCGACAGTTCACTCCCTGACCGGACATGACGGGCATATTCCGTTTCCAGCATGGCTTCAAAATGACGGCGATTGGCAATTTGTGTTAAACAATCGGTAATGCTTAACGTCTCAAGCTCACTGCGAATTTCTTCCAGTTGGCCAAAAACCTTGTTGAGAAAGTAACCACAGGCGAAAGAGGTGACCAGCACCGAAAGAACGAACAGAAGCACCGAATACGTGAGAATATCACGCACCGCCGCATCAAAGTTAGTACGATTCCAGACGATATCGATAAGCGCTTCGCCCCGTTCTCCAAGAGGGATGAGTGTGTGGAAAACAGTCCCCGCCATAACTGTTCGTATATATTCGGTGCCAAGTGCCGCGTTCACCACCGGGTCACTTGAGGATTGGCCGAATGGAACCGCTGGATCGCTATGGGCGATGATACTGCCGTTGCGTTGAATAACCGATATGGAGGTAATGCCGTCTTTATAATTAAGCTGATGCAACTGGTAACAGTGGCGGCCGAGAAGTCCCGCCATGTCGGTTATCGGTATGGTTGTACCGAGGCGCGTGACGTCCTGGATGATCGCCTGTGCCAATGCCTGGGCACGAAGGCGCTGGCTGTCAATAATCTGATCGCGCAGGGTAACGATATTGATATAGGTATTGATCCCAAGAACAAACGTAATGATGGCGCATATCATCAGAATAATTTTGCCACGAAGCGTCAGAGAAAACATTCCCATTCTCAGAACTCCGAACCAGGATCAAGATGCTGCGCGACATTTTCACTGGTAACCAGTGTTGTTCCGGTGATTACCGTTGCGCGGCTCGGGGGCTTGCCGGAGGCAAGATAATCAAGAAGGAGCTCAACCGCTTTACGGGTAATCTCTTCAGGGTTGTTAACCACGGTCGCTTTAAATTGCCCACCTTTGGCAATTTCCTGATACGCCTCCTTCTGTCCGTCAATGCCTACAACCATCACCCTGTTAAGGCCGGCTTCCCGCAATGCTTTCAAGGCACCCAGCGCCATGGAGTCATTCAGGGCATAGACAAGATCAATCATGGCACCGAAAGAACGGATGGCAACCTTCATTTTACGGTACCCTACATCGCTGTTGTAGTCGGCCCGGTAACTTGCCAGCACCTTGAAACGCCCCCTGTTTCTGGGGTGTTCGAGAATATTGAGCATGCCTTCTTCGCGTCCGATGGTGGCTGGCTCGCCCGGGATGCCGAGCAGTAGCACGATGTTGCCACCACTGGGCAGCAGTTTGCCGGTAATGTATTCACCCTGGAGTTCACCGGCACGCCATTGGTCAATCCCCACATAACCGATAAAATCGCCATAGAGCGGGCGGTCGATGGCCACAACAGGAACCCTCATGCGTTTGGCTCTTTTTATTGCCCCCATTGTACCGTACTCATTGACGGAATTAACTATCAGCCCCTTGACTCCTTTATCAAGCAGAGCATTGATCTGCCTGTTCTGTGTCGCCACATCATTGTCGGCATTCAACACCTCAATGGCAGCCCCACATTTGGCCGCCTGACGGTACGCGGTTTTCTGCATGGCATTATAATACGGGTTGTTATGATCAACATGGGCAAAACCGATGGTCAATTCGGCAGCAACTGAGTCAAACGGCAACAGCACCAAACAGATTACGGCTGAAATTCCGGGTATATATTTGATGTATTGAAAAATGTGCATATCCTGCCGTCTCAAAGAACGCTTATATTTTACCAAAAATAAATATTTAATGGATGATAGCAAATATAACCATATTCCGTCACTCAAAATTATTCACAAATGATCACATGTAGTAAAGTATCAGTAAAACAGTCGGGAATCGGTAGCGAAGTGGCGGGAGTTTGCGTCACAAATTTCTGTCCAGCTTCATATAATAACGTAATCCCCGATACATTGTCGGAAGACTTTAGGTGGGGGGCAGCCCAGGACATCACCAAGCGCAAGCGGGCAGAAGAAAAGCTGAACGAGTCCGAGGCACGTTACCGCATGCTGTTCGAGAATGCCAATGATCCTGAGATCGCCCACCACGGTGTATTCGAACCGGGTGTGCATTTCATCCGGAAGCCGTTCTCATTCCCTGACCTGGCATAGCGGCAACTCTCTTTAATTCGCTGATAAGTTGCGTAGTCTCAAGTGGTTTTGAAAGATAGCCATCAAAGCCCATTGCCAAAAAGCGCTCTTTATCTCCTCGCAGCGAATAAGCGGTCAGTGCGATTACAAGCTGATGTTTGCACGTTTCCTTTTCTTTTTCGCGAATTTCTTTTAGAGCATCCTCACCATTCATTATCGGCATTTGGATGTCCATTAAAACAATATCGAACTCATCATTCTCAAGTTCAGAAAGGCACTCCACGCCATTTACCGCCGGAATCACAACATGCCCAAGTTTATGCAACATCGATTTTCCAAAACGTGAATTTACCGGTTCGTCCTCAACGAGAAGTATCCTTAAAGGAGGACCGTCCCATTCAACCGTTGGCCGTGTTAAACTCTCATGATGGATGCGTGTGCTCTTACCAACTTCAAATGGCAGTGTAACCATAAAACAGCTACCTGCTCCAAGAGTGCTTTCAACAGTAATGCTGCCGCCCATTAGCTCGGTCAGACTGCGACAGATACTCAATCCCAAACCGGTACCTCCGAATTTGCGGGTGATGGAACCATCTTCCTGAACAAAGGGTCTGAATATCTTGTCAAGGGCATCGGGGGCTATACCAATGCCGGTATCTCTTACGGCAATTTGTACTGATGCGGTTCCATCGAGTATTTCAAGAAGTTTTGTCGTGAGGGTGATACCCCCTTGCGTGGTAAACTTGACGGCGTTACTTACCAGATTGAGGAGAATTTGTTTTACCCTCAGTTGGTCTCCTAACAGGACATCTGGAATATCTTGGGAAAGATTGCTGCCAAGAGTAAGACCCTTCTTATGAACTACCTGTTTCTGAGTCAGAACAACATCTTTGAGACTCTGTTCCAAGTCAAATTCCATCTTTTCGAGACTGATATTGCCTGATTCAATCTTGGATAAATCAAGAATGTCGTTAATAAGAGAGAGAAGGTTTTTTCCCGATGTCCTAAGAGTTTCCACATAATTTGCCTGATCTTCAGTGAGATCCGTCAGTTCAAGAAGTTGGGCCATACCCAATAGACCGTTCATCGGGGTGCGTATTTCATGACTCATATTGGCAAGGAACTCTGATTTGGCACGGTTGGCGGCTTCGGCAGCTTTGGACTTTATTTCCAGCTCATTATTCAACTGTTCAAGAACCTGCTGTGTCTGTTTGATTTCAGTGACATCAGTAACCAGTGAAAAATAGCCCATTACTTTATCATTAGATATATCCGGGGTAAGTTGTACCCATAAGTGTTTTCTACCGTCCCCTTCTCGATTGGTGTGTTCAAGTCCAAATTGAACGAATTCCCCCTGCAGTACGGCATTTATCTGAGGTTCAACTTCCCGGTAATATTCTCCCATCAATTCACGTAAGGCTTTACCGCGCATCTGTTCAGGCGGCATATTATACCATGCGGAGTAGTGTTTATTGATAAACCGGCAGCGAATATCGTTATCCCAGTATCCCACCATAACGGGAATGACATTAATCATATTTTGCAGGAACTGTTCACGCTCTTGAAGCAAAACTTCCGTCTGTTTCCGATAGCTTATATCAAGACAAAATCCACGGAGACCTGTCAGCTCGCAATTGTCATATATCGGTACAGAGACGCCTATAGCATCGAAGCTTGTGCCATCTGCTCTCACAGCCGTGAACTCAATATACTCTTTGTCAATGCATTTTATTCTCTCTTTGAACTCCTTCGTAAAACACTCACGATCCTCCGGGGCTACTAAGGAAAAGATATTCAGCTTATTAATAACGTCTGTATCCGTATACCTGAATTGCGCTAATCCATTATTATTCAAGTACGTTATGGTACCGTCGACTGCAGTTTCAAATATGGTTTCCGGAAATACTTCAGCGAGTTGCTTGAAACGCTCATTACTTTGATGTAGTTCCTGTTCGAGATTCTTTTGATCTGTGATGTCGTTGACAAAGCCATGCCATAAGATACTGCCATCATCCATTTTTTCCGGACGAGAATTGCTATAACGCCAGCGAACACCCTGGCCCGGAAGGATAACCCGATATTGAAGCACTCTTGGCTGTAGAGTACTGGCACATTCTCTATACGACTCTTTTAATTTGTCTACATCGTCCGGGTGTACTAACGCAAACATCGATGAAGCGTCCTCACGCACTTCTTCCGGGCGGAGTCCATACAACTCAGTAATAGCATCACTGGAATACGGAAAGCAGGTACGTCCATTTGGGAACTCCTGATATTGGTATATCATCCCCGGTATCTGGTGTGAAAGTGTCGTCAGCAGGTCATGGCTTTTCTGAAGCTTTTCTTCGAGTTCTTTCTGGATTGTCTCATCAGAAAGTATCCAGATGCTCCCATCAAACTGATTTGCCGGATTGATAGCCTTGCCTATAAATCGTGCGTGAAACAGTGAACCATCTTTTCGGAGCATTTGCAGGCTCGTGGAAAAAACTTCTCCGGATGCCAACACGGGATAGGCTTCCTCGCCGAATCGGCTATACTCCTCCTGCAACCGGTAAAACTTACTGGTACTGGAGCCTTTTATCTCTTCCGGGCTGTATCCGCATATGGTAGCAAAGGCGGTGTTGGACCACTTCACTTTACGGTTTTGAACAAAAGCTATTCCAACCCAGGAGGTGTCGAGGATAGTTTGCTGTTCCGTCATGCACTGCTGCCTATCGGCTTCCAGCTGCTTGCGCTCGGTGATATCGCGCCAACTGCAGAAAATCACCGGCTGCTCGTTCAGAGTTATGAGTGAAAGTGAAATCTCCGCCCAGAATTCAGATCCGTCCAGACGTCGATGCAACCATTCGAAGTGATTTGTACCAGCGTGTAATGTTTCGGCGATCTTTTCCGCAGCGGCCTCTGACGAGAGTCTCCCGTCAGGCTGATATTCGGGTGAAAGACCTTCCGGAGTTTTTCCAAGAATCTGCTGTCGATCTCCCCTCAGCATCACTTCTGCGGCTCTGTTACAGTCGATGAAGCCGCCGTCACTAATCAGCGTGTATGGGTCGCATGATTTCTCAAATAACTGTTGGAAACGAGCTTCGCTCTTTTGAAGTTTTCCTTCTGTCTGCTCGATTATTTTTTTATCAATTTGTACCAACCGGAAAATTTTTAAGCCGATACCAAGAAAAACCAAAATGAGCATCAATGAGGAAATGTTGAAAAACCGGATACTTTCGGCATACTCCTTCTGGGCGTAGGCGCGGTGTTCAGCCATGATAGTGTTTATATCGTCAATATAGTTGCCGGTTCCAACAATCCAGCCCCACGGTTTAAACTCCAGAGAATAGCCACGCTTGAGGAGATATTCTTTACCACCCGCTTTGGGAAACCAGTAATCCGTGTAGCCTCCACCGTCCATGCGTCCTTGCCTGATAATCTCTCTGATTAAAAACTTACCATGATTATCCTGAAGATCGATTCTGTTCTTTCCTTCGCTTGACGAGCCAAGCAGTACAACATTGGTGCCCTCGACAGTATCAATCCAGAAGTAGCCCTCCTCCTGGAATCGTAGTTGTCGTACCAGGTCGGCCCCCAGTTTTTGTGCTTCGATGTGTGTAATTTCTTTCGAGGCAGCTCGTTTCTCAAGAGCTGCCAGCAGGCTGACAGCTGACTGAACTTGACCTTTAATCAACAGGTCATAGTCCTTCAGGAGAGCTTTTTTCTCGATGGCAAGCGCAGATTCGGAAATCAGCTGCATCCGGTTAACGGCAACACCTGAAAGCGCAGCCAGCGCAACTAATGACGCTATAAACACTGTTAGCAACAGTTTTGTTTTGATATTCATCAGGTGACCTTTCAACTTCTCTTCTTATTCCACTTTGCATTCAAGATGACACCAAGGCGGCAAGGAGGAAGCGACGGAGACGTACATGGTTAGTACGTTGAGGAGCTGACGACGCAGCCAACGAAGGTGCCGCTTGAATGCGAATTAGACAAGTATATCAGGTATTGGGGATGTAAGCCCAGTATGATTTCAAAAACTGAACCGAATGGATTTTATCACCTTTGCAGGACTGTTTCCATCATTCTGACGTATGAGTGATCATCTTCGATGATCACTATTGAATACATGGGGTTGCTCTTTCCGGATCATCTGTTTCGTTAACGGGGATTGACGCAACCATGGTAGTTCCGGTACCGATACGACTGGTCATAGAGATAGTTCCACCTACCTGTGTTAATGACTCCTGGACAATTGAGAGTCCCAGCCCCAGACCTCGCTGTTCTACTACGTTACTACTCCGGTAAAACGCCTCAAATACCTGCTGCTGTTCGTCATCAGGAATACCGAGGCCGGTATCGGTGACGTTAACCTGTAACTGTTGCTTCTCCCGGGATACATGCAGCGAAACATTCCCGCCTGGCGGGGTATAGCGGAAAGCATTGGTCAACAGGTTCTCCACTATCCTCCGAAACAGAGAGCTGTCCAATAAAACCGTTCCGCAATTCTGATCGATGATCACGTCAAACTGGTGATCGCTCCCCCAGAAGGTTGCTATTTCTGCGGCAATGGAACGACTGAACCGGTCAACATCGATCAGCTCCGGGGGGTTTGTCGGCATACGGCCCCCGGTCTGGGTAAACACAATAATTGAATTCAGCATGGTGGTTAATTGCTGCGCAGCATTCCGGATATGTTCATTCTGCTCACTCCGCTTTTGGGGAGTCAAGCGATCCCAGTAGCGGTCAAGAATACCAGTACTGACCGTCAGAAGGCCAAGAGGCGTGCGAAACTCATGTGCAACGGTACGCAGTAAACGACTCATCGAACCGTTGGCGCTCCTGGTCTCTTCGAGGGCATTGTGAAGGTCGTCAAGAATCTGTTTGCGCCAAGTGGTATCCCGGATGGTGGCGATAACTCCGATTATGGTTCCATCAGTATCTCGTAATGGGACACTTAGATCAGAAGCCCAGCCTGTCTTTTTTGTCTGCTGAACTGTATAAGGAAAGTCCACGGTGTTGGGCAATTCACCGTTGAGTACACTTTCCAGGTGCTGAGCAAGCCCTGTTGACTCGACAAACGGAAATAATTCAGAGTGCGATTTTCCGACCACCTCCTCGGAAGGCAAACCGGTTAGTTGTTCCATATAGGGATTCCAGACCCGATAACGCAGATTCCGGTCATAAACGATTATACCCTCCTGGGCGGAGTTGATGATCTGTTCACTGAACTGACTTGCCTCACGCAGTTCCTGCTCGACACGCTCCAGTTCCGCTTTCTGGCGCATGAGCTGATTTTTCTGCTCTATTACCTCGGCGTTACGCTCCTTCAATTCAAGATGATTGCGAACCCGCAGTTTGAGCAGCGGGATAAGAATCGGTTTACTCAAATAATCAATTCCGCCAAGTTCAAGCCCCCTGATCTCCCCCTCCAACGTATCAAGACCGGTGAGGAACAGTACCGGAATATCGGCGTAGGCGTCATACGACTTGATAATTCTGCACACATCAAACCCGCTTACATCCGGTAGCATGACGTCAAGTATAATCAGGTCAGGCACATGCTCCTTAATCATGGTGATGGCATCATGTCCGTTTGTTGCCGTGATAATATCATGGTCGGCGTGTAACGCGGTGGCAATGACCTCAAGGCTGCCATAGTCATCATCCACCACCAGAATTCTGCCGCGCTTTTTCATGGAGATCCTTTCTTAATCATCCTTCCGGAACCATCTTTATCTCCTGAGCAGTTCTCTGATTTCAATTGGAATGTCGAGAAGATCTTTCAGAGTGTAATTCATTCATAACCTCATTACCACACAGACACCTTTTGACATGAAAAACTGAAAAATCTTTCGGTATCTGAATTGTTTTTTACCTGCTTCTTCTGAAAATATACCCCTATTCAGGCAACCGCAATCGCCTCCAACAATTTTTCCCGGTCGAGCTTGACCAGGTAGTTGGTCAATCCTGCCTGTCTCCCCCGCTCCACATCCTCTTCGCCGGCAAGCGAGGTAACGGCGATGATCGGCAGGGAGCTGAACCGGGCATCGCTCCGGATCTGTTTCGTCAGTTCGTACCCGTTCATGTTGGGCATTTCGATGTCGGTTACCACCAGGTCAATCGATTCCACCTGCCGGTCAAGGGTATGCCAGGCTATCTGACCATCTTCGCAGGCAATGACCCTGTATCCTTCGTTCTCCATGAATTTTCTGATCTGCGACCGGAAAAAATCGGAATCTTCCGCCAGAAGGACGGTTTTACCGGCTGCGGCTTCGCTCCGGATCATGCGACGCTCCGTAAACCATTCCGGATGCAGCGTCTCAACAAGTTCAAAGATGTCTACAATCATGACGGTTCGCTTCTTAAGGATAACCGACCCCATGATTCCGGTTTGTCGCAGGATGTTCTGGTCAATTTCGGTCCGGCATTCGGCCGAATCGACCGGAGTGTTGGCGACAAGCCCCACTTCGCGCCCGGCCACCTCAAAAACTATGACCACCAGGTTTCCGCTGCAGTCCGGCCCGGCGACATTGGCCGTGTCGTTCACCATAACGAGCGGCATGATCTGGCCGCGATACTGCATGACACGCCGGCCGCCGGCCGTTTCCACATCTCCCGGAGCGATCTTCTCCACCCGCGCCACCAGTTCCAGCGGTACGGCGAGCTGCTGCTCCGCGCCGTAGCTGAACGTCAGCAGCGCCTGGTTTTCCGCTTCGTCAGTGGTGACAAGCTCGATCTGCTTTTTATCACGCCCCGTCGTGGAAAGGGCATCTATGCCACAGGTGGCGGCCAGGCCGGGGGCGTCGAGGATCAGAGCAACCTTGCCGTCACCCATGATGGTTGCCCCGGCGAATTCCCGGATATGCTTCAGGTGACGCCCGAGCGGTTTCACCACAATTTCCTCGGAATCGAAGAGTTTGTGAACTACGACGCCGTACTGCATGAGGCCGGTGGTGACAATGACCAGATTGATGTCGCTGGTTGCGTTGGTAGTCCAGTTATCGGACGATGCTTTCGGATCACTCCCGGTAATATCAAGGGCATCCACCAGCCGGATGACCGGAAGAATGCTGCCACGCAGCATGAGCACAATGGCATCTCCCACCCGCTCGATCCGTTCCTTGATCTGGGCTGCGGCGATACGGATGGTCTCCACCACGTTCGCTTGGGGTATGGCAAAGCGCTGACTTTCGGATTCCACGAACAGCGAGGGGATTATGGCCAGGGTCAGCGGCAGTTTGATGCGAAAGATCGACCCTTTGCCCAGTTCGGATTCGATCTCGATCTGGCCGTTCAGCCGTTCTATGTTGTTTTTCACGACGTCCATGCCGACACCGCGGCCGGATATGTCCGTCACCTGTTCCGCCGTGGAAAAACCGGGCTGCATGATCAGGAAGCGTTTTTCCTTATCCGACAACAGTCGCACCTGTTCATGGGTCATCAACCCCTTCGATACGGCCGCAGCGGCAACCTTTTCCGGGTCGATTCCACCTCCGTCGTCGACAATTTCGATGATGACCTGGCCGGCTTCGTGAAAGGCATTGAGTTCTATGTTCCCGATAGCCGGTTTCCCGACTGCGCGACGTTTCTCGGGCGATTCGATGCCATGGTCCACCGCATTACGCACCAGATGGGTCAATGGGTCGCCCAGCCCCTCGATGATGGTCTTGTCCAGCTCAACTTCTTTGCCGGTAATCGTCAGGTTGATCTCTTTGTTCAGGTCGCGCGCCATATCGCGTACAACACGGGTAAACCGGTTGAATATCGTGCCGACAGGCTGCATGCGCGTCAACATGATCACTTCATGCAGTTCGGAGGTAACCGTATTGATCCGGTAGCCGGCAGCCTTGATAGCGTTGGCATCGGCTCGGCCGATGGCCTGCAACAGTTGGTTTCTCCCGAGCACCATCTCGCCGGCCAGGTTCATCAGCGTATCCAGCAGAGAAACGTTGATGCGCAGTGTCAAGTCGGCAGCGGGAGCAGGTACGGTATTAGAGACGTTCAGCGGAGAGGGTAATGGCTCGGCAGGTGTATCAGCAGCACATAGGTCGGGAGCGGCGACAACCGTTATCTTTTCAATTCCAATCTTGAGGAAAACTGTCAGTTCCAAAGGATTCTTGGCGCTTGAAATCAGCGCATAAAAGGTGGCCGGCTTCTCCTCTGTATTTTCCACATTCCCCAGAGGCAACATACTACCAAGCAACGATCCGCATTCGTTGATAGAACGAATTATATCCTGCGGCGAGCGACAGAACTGCTGTAGATCATGAAATAGTACGAATTCTGCAAGACAGACGAAGTTCCCCTTCGCAGCAGCCTGGGTAATGACAAAGCGCGCCACCACCATGCTCTCGTTTCTTTGCGGCAGAGGAATCAGGACCACCTCCTCAAGAGATGTGTCCGTTACTCCCCCACTGCCCAGCGCAGGTTCAATGATGCGAGACAGTGCATCGACAAGTGATGAAACATCCGCTGTTTTACTTTCCTCAAGATTGTTGATCATTTCGCGAAGTTTGTCGAATGAAAGCAACATTACATTGACGATTTCGGGAGTTGGCACAAGTTCGCGTTTACGCACCAGACTGAGCACATTTTCAATCTTGTGGGACAGATCCTTAACGGTGTCAAGCTTTAGATAAACGGCCCCCCCTTTGATGGAGTGGGCCGCACGGAACACATCGTTGACCAGATCAGGATCAACGTTTTCACCCTGTTCTTCAATGGTGAGGAGGTCGCTTTCAATATGCGCAAGGTGTTCGAGAGATTCCGTAACATAAATAGAAACCAATTCATCATTTACTATAGCCATATGTACCCCTTGCACGAGTAAGGACTTATTTGGCATCCAGCACGTTACGTAATTTGAACGCCAGGTCAGACGGTTGATTTGTATCGCTCTGCCTGCCTCCGTTCAGTCAGGTCAGTGAAGAACATGATACCTGCCAATACGGTACCTGCTTCATCCTTAACAGGTGATGCATTGGCAATCACAATGCGATCGTCGTCACTACCGCAGGAGATAACGACTTCTTTACTGCATGTTTCTCCGAGTCTGATTGCCCTGATCAGCGGCACTTCTTCGGAACTCAGCGGTCTGCCATCAAAGTCCCGCATCTGCAGGCTTGATACGTATTGCTCTATCCCTACTCCGTTGACGAGATTCTTACGGTTTCCTCCGCGAATACACAAGCCTGCATCGTTCACATAGTGCAGTTTGCCACTTGGCGCATCGGCTATGGCAACACCGACCATACTCTGATCCAGCGCGGCCTTAATTGTATTCGCGATCATGGAAGAAGAACTCCTTACGTTGCAGAGATACCGCCATTTTAATGGTATATGCATTGGGCGCTTTATGTAAATCAGCATAATACTTTTTATTTTGTAGTATAAACGGGTGAGTTACTGTAGGAGACATCCTACGAAGGTGGGGGGTATGGTAAATATATGGTCGTCTATCATCATGATCGCCAGCTTCCGGGTGAACCGCTATCCTCCTCAGGCAACAACAGCCTCACGTGAATTTCAGGCTGTTTGCACATTCCCGTAAAGTTGTTTCGAGTATTTTTCCGGTGACAGGCTTGGACACATGCCTCAGTGCTCCGAGGTTATTATCCTGTTTCTGGTCATCAGTTATTTCAAAAGCCGACAGGACAATTACCGGGAGCGATCCATTCAGGGCCCGGACGTGCTTCATCATTTCCAGGCCATCCATAACCGGCATCTTGATGTCGGTTATGATAATATCAGGGTGGTGCTCGTTGTAAGCTGCCAAGCCTTCAGCGCCATCTTTTGCGGTTATCAATACACCAACAATACGGGATAAATACTGGCAGCACTGACCTCTGGTTTCGTCGTCATCCTCAACGTACAACACGGTAAGTCTCTTCAACTGACATGGATCCTGTGTGCCAAGATCGATGGTATTTATCCGCAGCAGGCTTCTCGGGGAGAGCCATTTTTCAAGGGCAGCGGCAAGCACCTCTTTTTTTACCGGTTTTGGTACATAGTCGTCCATACCGGCTTCAAGACACTTGTCACGATCTTCTTTCATGGCGTTGGCAGTCATCGCGATGATAGGAACATTATGATTGATAACACCTGAACTCTGAGAGCGGATTATACCGGTTGCTTCAAAACCGCTCATGTTCGGCATCATGCAATCCATCAGCACCAGATCATAGTTAATCAGTGCCAGTGCCTCCACCGCTTATTGACCATCCGTAACCACGTCTGCGGAGTACCCCAGCGCTTTCAATAGATGGAGAGCGACTTTTTGATTAATTATGTTGTCTTCAGCTAAAAGAATACGCGCGGTGAGATCGCCCAGGCTCACAACAACGCGAGGCGCAACGAACTGTGCATGGGCGGTGGCCTCCTGAGCGGCTTTCAAGGCAGCAGCGCTTTGCTTTTCAAGCCGGGCGGTGAACCAGAAGGTAGAACCTTTCTCCTCTTCACTAGTAACGCCGATTTCGCCACCCATAAGCTCTGACAGTTGTTTGCAGATGGTAAGTCCCAGTCCGGTACCGCCGTATTTGCGGGTGGTAGATGCATCCACCTGGGTGAAAGGGGCAAAGATGGCGCTAAGGCGGGACTCCGGTATGCCGATGCCGGTATCACTGATTGCAAACCGGATTGTCACCAAACCGTTTTGCTCGGATACGAGTGATGCATTGACGGCAACGGTACCCTGCTTCGTAAACTTGAGAGCGTTGCCGACCAGATTGGTAATTATCTGCCGGACTCTGCCGGGATCACCTTTCAGAATTTTCGGAACTCCTGCATCAATAGTGCAGGTTAGCGCTATCCCGGCGTCTTCAGCTCGATAGGCCAATAACCGAACGATATCATCCAGTAACAGGCGGAGATCGAAGTGGACCAGGTCCAGATCAAGCTTGCCGGCCTCAATTTTGCTGAAATCGAGGATATCGTTTATCAATATCAGTAAGTTCTCCCCACTTCTGGAAACAATCTCGGCAAAATCCCGCTGCTCTGCGCTCAGATCGGTTTCTAAAAGAAGACAGGACATACTGACCACCCCATTCATCGGAGTGCGGATTTCATGACTCATGTTGGCCAGAAATTCGCTCTTGGCGGCATTGGCGGAATCAGCCTTCGCCCTTGCCGCATTAAGCTGTTCGATGGCCTGGCTCAACTCCATTGTTTGACGGCGGTTTTCCATTGTAAGATGGTACTGCATGACACAATCACGGACCGTCTGCAGCAGCATGGCCTCTTCCCATGGTTTGCCGATATAATGAGTAACACCCCCTTCATTCATGGCGTCGACCGTAGTTTCAATATCAGAGTAACCGGTGAGCAACATCCTGATTGCGTCCGGGGCAAACTCTCTGCTGCGGGTCAAAAACTCGCTGCCGTTCATCCCCGGCATTCGCTGGTCCGAAACTATCACGGCAACATTTTCGGTATCAGCCACGAGTTTCAACCCCTCTGCTCCTGAATTGGCGCAGATAATCCGGTATTTTTCCCGGCTGAAGCACCGTTTTAATGTCTGTAGTATGTTTAGTTCGTCATCGACCATGACAACCGTATATAGGGACAGGGCATCGCCTTCAGATTTTGAATTGATCGGGTTATCCACGGCAATTGTTCCTTGTGGCTATTTTATCGGAAGTTTTACGGTAAAAGCTCCCTAACAATGGATCCTTAAGCAACCGTTTCGGCGAATTGCTGTAGTATAGATGTAATTTCCGGTATCTTCCGCAAGAACGCGTCCACTATCTCCGGATCAAAATACCGGCCGCGACAGCGTACAATTTCCTCTATCGCTTCTCCCACTGGCCAGGCTTTCTTGTAGGGACGTTCGCTGGTAAGAGCATCAAATACATCTGCCACAGCAACGATCCTGCCAAAAATGGGAATATCTGTTCCCTCTAACCCTTGCGGATAGCCGCTACCGTTCCATTGTTCGTGATGAGTAAGAGCGATGGTTGCTGCGGATTTCAGCAATTCGTTATGCGGATGATCGCCAATTATCTTTTGACCGATGTCGCAGTGCGATTTAACAACCTTCCACTCTTCTTCGTCCAGCTCCCCCGGCTTGAAAAGAATAACGTCCGGTATACCGATTTTACCAACGTCATGCAGTGCGGCAGCATGGTACAGGAGTTCGGCTTCATTTTCGGGAAAACCAAATGCTAACGCAATTATGCGCGCGTAGTTACAGACTCTGGCAACATGGAGGCCGGTTTCGTTATCGCGAAACTCACCGGCAACGCCGAGCCGGCGCAGCACCTCAAAGTAGCTCGACTTCAGCTCTGAAGTTCGCTGTTGAACCAGGCTCTCAAGTATTCGGCTCTGACCATAAAGGTCAAGATGCGTCCTGACCCGCGACTTCACAATTTCCGCCCGGATCGGTTTGGTGATGTAATCGACGGCGCCGCAGGCAAATCCCATTGATTCATTTTCTATCTCATCCTTGGAGGTGACAAAGATTGCCGGAATATTCTTGGTTAAGGGATTCTTCTTGAGCTGTCTGCAGGTTTCAAAGCCATCCATCCCCGGCATCGCGACGTCCAGAAGCACAATGTCTACCGGCATCGAACCGCAGATTGCAATGCCCTGTTCGCCGCTGGTCGCAGCTTTGACGGTGTACTCGTCCATCAGGACGGTGTTCAATATGCTGATATTTTGCGGTGTGTTATCGACAACAAGAATGGTTGCCGTAAATGGCGCCGTTTCCGGGCACTGCTCAGCCCCTCTCGTGCCGCCCGATGTAAGTATGATGCCATTTTTTGCGGAAAGTGCCAGGAGTGCTTCATGTGCCGCCGCAAAATTGAAATTTTTCAGCAGGGTATTCAGCTGCCGCAACTCTTTATCCGGCAATCCCGACAAGTATCTTTGATGTTCGTCCAGATACCGTTCCGCCCTGCCATCCCTGCCGTTGATATAATTGAGAAGTTCGTTCAGAATCGGAGTGACATGCGGCACGTCAACCGGACCTGCTGCCAGGGTATCTGTCTCATCAAGTCCCTCTTCAAGAAGAATTGAGGGTTCATCGCTGCTGATATCTTCCAGCAATGTACGGATAGGTAACCACCTGGCAAATATTTTTGCCAGTTCGGTTTTCTTTACCGGTTTCGATAAATAGTCATCCATACCGGCCGTAAGACATTCTTCCCGATCTTTCGTCATGGCATTTGCGGTCATGGCTACAATCGGCACATCATGATTAAGAACCTTTGAGTCTGGATCACGGATTATGGCGGTCGCGGCAAAACCGTCCATCTCCGGCATCAGGCAGTCCATCAGCACCAGATCATAGTCTATCAATTCAAGCGCTCGGACCGCTTCCAGGCCATCAGCAGTCACATCGGCCTTGTAGCCAAGCTTATTCAACAACGCCAGCGCCACTTTCTGGTTGATTATATTGTCATCCGCCAGCAGGATGCGACTCGGCTTAAGGTTGGAGTTCTCTGCAATAGTATGACGAGTGACGAGACCTTGTGCGCCCCCGGAAACCTCAGGGGTGTGATGAAAGAATGTTTGCTCAGACCGCCCAAGAACAAGGGCGATGCAATCGTAGAGCTGAGACTGGCGAATCGGCTTGGTCAGATAACCGGTAAAACCGGCCTGTTCCAGTAAAACTGCATCACCTCGCTGCCCCAGCGATTTTGCCATAATCATCAAGGTTTCATTCAACAGTGGATCGGCCTTGATTCTACGGCCGGTTTCCAACCCGTCAATACCCGGCATCATCTGATCCAAAATGACGATACGGAATGGATCACCCTTCAGGGCCGCCTCGCGCAGATGCTGCAAGGCTGCGTCACAGCTGCCGGCCGTATCAAAACGGCACCCCCAACTGTTCAATAGGGTGGCCATCAGAGTGCGGTTAGTTGCATTGACATCGACTACCAGAACTCGCGTCAAGGCAATATCAACACGATGCACAACCTCCTGGGTTTCCCAGGCTTCGGCAGTTTGTTTTTCAAGCCGTGCGGTAAACCAGAATGTGGAACCTGTCCCCTCTTCGCTCTCGACGCCGATCTCCCCTCCCATCAATTCAGACAACTGCTTACAGATGGAAAGCCCAAGACCGGTACCGCCGTATTTACGGGTGGTTGAACCGTCAACCTGGGTAAATGGTTCGAAAATTGCCGCTCGCCTGCTTTCCGGAATTCCTATGCCGGTGTCGCGAACGGAAAAACGGATGATGACCGAATCACCCTGGTCGGATATAATCCCGACCCTGATTTCAATTTCCCCCTTGTGGGTAAATTTTATGGCATTACCCACCAGATTGGTGATGACCTGGCGGAGTCGCCCCGGATCACCCTTGAGATAAGACGGAACGAGCGGATCAATCTGACAGATCAGCTCCAGTCCTGCAACAGAGGCTCGCATTACAAGCATCTCGGCGGTGTCTTCAACTGTTGTTCTCAGATCGAAATCAAGCGTTTCAATTTCCACTTTGCCCGCCACAATTTTTGACAAATCAAGGATGTCATTGATCAATTCCAGCAGGTTCTCCCCGCTTTTATGAACAATAGTGGCGACCGGCACCGTTAA
>Ga0118677_10003406_pt1 | contig 30118 bp, 14 predicted proteins | sample AliMusrvi5mmetaG_FD_86154 | JGI IMG/M metagenome (GOLD analysis project Ga0118677, IMG submission 86154) | reverse complement strand
GGAGCCCGCAACGGGCGGGCGAAGTGCGGACATCAACTGGGAAGTCGGTCCTTTTCGCCGTCCTTGTTCAAGGACTGCGAACTGCACATCCGGCCGTAAATTGGCCGCAAGACAGGAATCAAGATGGGCCTGGTCGCTGGCTTCCTTCGCCCATCCAGGAACATTTCTCCGGTGGCGGGGTTGGTGCAGGTACTGCACAACGCCGGGGCGATCTCCTCAGGAGTCAACCGGTCAACCGCGAAATCCGACATGACCGGGTCGTGCGGGTTTGCGTTTCAGGATTTCACTCGGTCTTGGACACCTCGCGTTATAGATCAGTGATGGATAATGATTGCGTTGTTCGGCGCAAATCCAATATCAAGTTCGAATTCGGCGTTTTCAAGAACTCGTAAGAATCGCCAACCCGGAGCGGTTTGCTTAATGAATAATACAGATACCCTTCAACACGTTGACCGCCAGATGCTTCAAAAAAAAACGCTTTGATATAAAGGCGAAGAACCAAACACCGAGCTAACATCCAAGATTTTTACGCTAATCCATTTTGATTGGGACGATTGCGTAAAAACCCAATTGGCATCCTTTATAATTGGTGGCGCAAAGATACCAAAAAAAACAAAAATAGCCGTGTTAAAAACAATGCACCCAATAAGTGAAATCACCCTGGGGTGTTTAAGTTCGATTTTGTAAAAAGACTTGATCTTCTTGTGTTTCTTTGACAATTGGTTTTCGATTGTGGAAAAAAAATGCCGAGGATTCCACGTGTTAATAATTGCAAGAAGTGTGCCCGCCAGCATAGCCGTAAGAACGGAAATATATCGTCCTTTCCCCGGCGGATTGAACGCAGACACAAGAATCCACGGGAGCACAAACATGCATATTCCAAATAGAATATTGCACATTCGCAGCATAAAACCGTAGGTTGAAATTAATTTTGCGCTGGGCACCCACATAAAAAACCTTTCTATTTGTTTGCGTAATTCTGAGCCCCACTTGTTGAACCAGAAACTACTGCTGGTGATTGATTATTTATATATCCCGAAGTTGGGTTTTGGATTCCAGCATTTGCCGCGACGATGAGTCATTTAAATAACCTTCAATTACGCCTTGAACGCCATTTCTCCCCCAGTCGGGAAGTACTCCTGGAATTTCGCCGAGCGCATAGCTGAATGGTATTGGCGAAGTCACCAACCAATCCAACATTCAATCGACAAGGTGCTACGAGGAAACGTCATACGCGCCCAATCTGATGGAAGGGTTCTGTACAGTCAACCACTCAATACATTTGCGCATTTCCGCTGGTGGAAGGCCAACCTCGATTTGCGTCCCATCCCGAAGGTGCAGTATGAGGATTTTACAATCGTTCGCCTTGCCAACGGCAGTATGCGCGTTTGTCGTTGGCTGTGCCCAGTAAACCAATTGTGGGTTGTCTGACACCTTCCGAGCAGCGATATATCTATTACGCACGTGATTCATGCCCATGGCAAACAGAATCGCGGCCATGCATCCTCCACTTGCCCAAGGTCGGCACCCTGGTGTCACTAGCGCCAGGCCGGCCATTCCCATAGAAGCAAGCCACAGAACCCTGAATAGGATCGTACCGCGATAGAGCCGTTTTATAAACAAACAATAACTGGTTGTTCTGACCCATGCCCCGCCGTCGCTTTTTCCTGCCCCATTGCGGGGCAGCATTACCCCACGCGCACCCTACCTGGATCATCCAAAACGGCTGCCACAACATCCTGATAATCGCCCCGGATCTATGCAGCAGCCGTGTTGCCGTGTTTTCCTGCTTGAAGGCAATGCCTTGGCGGGTGTAGCGTTCGGGGGCAATGGATACTTGCCGCACACAACTTGCATTGCTCTGGGCATTCGTGGCCATGCTGGCTTGGCCTGTCTTGTCGCAAGAGCAGTTCAATTACACGGACAATGGCGACGGTACTTGCACCATCACGGACTACATTGGATTAGGCGGCGATGTAACCATTCCCGATGCGACCAATGGTTTGACCGTCACCAGCATCGGGGACTGGGCTTTCTCCGGCTGCATCAGCCTGACGAGCGTAACGATTTCCAACAGCGTCACCAGCATCGGGTACGGTGCTTTTTTTGCCTGCGCCAGTCTAACGAGCGTGACGATCCCCGCCAGCGTCACTCGCATCGGGGACTCTGCTTTCTCTGGTTGCATCAGTCTGGCCAGCGTCACAATCCCCAACCACGTCACCAGCATCGGGTACTGGGCTTTCTCTGATTGCGCCAGTCTGACGAGCGTGACGATCCCCAACAGCGTCACCAGCATCTGGTACGGTGCGTTCTTGTACTGTAACTCCCTGACCTCGATAGCCGTGGATCCCGGCAATGCGTTTTATAGCAGTGCTGGCGGAGCCTTGTGTGACAAGGCGCAGACCACACTCATCCAATGCCCGGAAGGCATGATGGGGAATTACACGATTTCCAACAGCGTCACCAGCATCGGGGACAGTGCGTTTTATGGTTGCGCCAGCCTGACGAGCGTGACGATCCCCGCCAGCGTCACCAGCATCGGGGACGGTGTGTTCTGGTACTGCACCAGTCTGACCGATATCTATTTCAGCGGGAACGCCCCCAGCCTTGTTGGTTCGGATTGGTTCGACTCTGTCCCTGCGACAATCTATTACTTGCCAAACACCACGAACTGGGATTCGACAATTGGCGGGCAGACTCCCGTCCTCTGGAACCCACAAGTTCAGCCTGATTCCACCTTCGGCATACAGTCTGCTGGCTTTGGCTTCACCTTCACCAACGCTGGCAGTCCAAGCGTTGTCGTGGCAGTTTGCACAGACCTGACCAATCCTGTCTGGGTACCCCTGGCAACCAACACCATCACTAGCGGCTCGTCCTACTTCAGCGACCCAAGTTGGACGAATTACCCTAACCGCTATTACCGCTTCCAGATGCCGTAATGCGCCGGGGTGCCCGCCCCCTTACTGGTCTAGCCTCAGGTCACGGGGCATCTTGGCCGTGGGCGGGCGGCAGTTCCTTGTTGCAGAAAAGGCGGGTGTGGAACAGGCGGGGCTTGGCGTGTTTCTTGCCCACCACCCACACAAGACACGGGGAGCCGGCGCACATCGACCGAGAGAACCGGGAGCGCCGCAAAAAAGCATTGTCTGGTACGCATAGTTGCTATCTGTTTCCGATCCTTCGCGTGCTAACATAAGAGTATTTCGTGCGGCCAGAGACGGAGAGGGCTGCGACAGCACGGCCCGCACTTGTGTTTGAGAGACAATTTTTAGACCGCAGGGAGGAGATTCGTATGAGGCAGAAGGCAGTCTTGCGCATTCGCACGGCAGCAATTGTCTGTCTGCTCCTATCCGCCTTGCCAGCGCACAGCGCGGAATGGGATCTCAAACTGCCGGATGGCGCCGCGGGGTTTAGCTTCGGCCCTGGCGCCATCCCGGGGTTAACTGCCGTCACCAAGCAGACAATCTACAACGAACAGACCGGATATGGATTTTCCGCAGAGAGCAGCGCGCTCACGGGGGGCGGCCGCAAATGGCCGGATGTGCTGTCCGGACAAACGGTGGCCTCGGAACCGAAAGCCGAGTTTCAGGCCAAACTGCCGAACGGCGAATACTGGGTATGGCTTTGCGCAGGAAAGCAGATTGTCGCCAATCCACGAAACCGGCAGTTTCTCCTGAAAATCAATGACAAGACCCTGTTTGATGACACCCCCGGCGATGAGCAATATGCCAGCGAGAAATACCTGTACCGCTTCATGTGGACACAGTTCTCGGAACGGCCGCATGGCTTGTGGCTGGATTACATCGACAAGATGTATGCAGGCTTTATTGAGCGGATTATGGTCCGCGACGGCCGGATGTCCGTTACCTTCGGCAACCATTTCATCAGCGCCCTGATTGCCGTCCCGGTCGCGCAAAAAACGGCCTTTGACGCCCTGCTGGCCGACATTCAGGCCAGGCGCATGGAGGAGTTCGAGGCGGACCTCACGAAGCGAATGGATCCGGATTACCTCAACGGCAAGCGATCCGAGGGCCACGACGCTGGCGACTATCTTGTCTATGTCCCCGAAGAGGCGGCGCCTCTGATTCAACCCAACACGAGGCCCAGCGAGCAGGAAAGAAAACAGACCAGCATCCAGTCTGCGGGCACGCCCGGAGAACTGGTGCTCCTGAAAATTGCCATTGTGCCGTTTACGGACGTAGGGAGCGCAACGCTTGTGCCGGGAGACCTGACCGGCCCCGGCGGAAGAATTTCCGCCACGAACATCCGGGGGTTCTACAAGAATTATCAATTTTACCGGCGATTTGAGGGCAAGCACCTCGAAATGGGCGAATCTGTCCTGCTGCCGACCCTGACATTGAACTTGGAAAAAGGCGTGACGGAACTCTTCTGCCTGCTGTTGCGGGTGCCGGAGGAAGCCAGCGCCGGTATCTACCGCGGGACGTTCACGTTCAAGCCGGACAAAGGGAGGAGTGTGGACGTGCCGGTGCAGTTCGAGGTTTATCCATTTACACTTGAGAAAGATCTGCCCGTCTCCTACACGATGTGGAACTCACGCGGCTATGACTTGCCGTTTCTGTCTGCGGAACTGAAGCGAAAGATTCTGAAGGACCGGCTGCAGGCTCAGCGCGATATTGGGTTCACATCCCTCGATGTCCCGTGCCCCACGGTGAAGAGTCTCAAGGATGGCAAGGTCACGATCACGATCGACACCATGCCGTATGAAGTCGCCAAGGAAGTGGGCCTGGGCCGCCGCCCCGAACAGGGCTTGTATGTGGCAAATTTCTGGGCTGGCGCCGGACGCAGCCTCGCCGGCGGCGCCCTGGGGCCCAAAGGTGGCGGAGTGGACCTCAAGCAGCCGGAATTCACGACATACCTGAAGGACATCATCGCCCAGTTCAAGGCATTCATTGACAAATCCGGGCTTCCCATCGTGGTGTGTGCGGTGGATGAACCGCGGGAGGCGAACATCAACCCCTGGAATCGCAATTATAACGATACCTGCATCCTGGCCGATCTGTTGCGCGCCGGCGGGATCAAGACCATGATCAACCCGATGTATGACAATACAAACGGCAAGGACTACACCGGATTTGTCGACCATTTGGACGTGTATTCGTCGCATGCCTGGAAGCAGTCGGAGCGGTCGTTTCATCTCGCCCAAGAGAAGGGGAAAACGATCTGGCTCTACAACAGCGGCATGGATCGGTACACATGGGGGTTCTACAACTGGCGCTTCCAATCCCAGGGACGCATGGAGTGGGCGTTTTTCGAAGCGCATGAGCATTCGGAGTTCGGTTATTCCGGTCAGGACTGGTACAACCCGTTTGGCTGCATGGGCGGATACGCGCCGAGCGCGCCGTATGCCAAATACAAGGGAGGCCACCTCTTCCAGTCCTGTTACTATGAGGTCTCCATGGGGATCACGGACTATGCCTACATCTACACGCTGACCGAGGCGTTGAAGAAGGCGGGGCCGGACAAGGCGGAGACCGTGCGGGCGGCGAAGGCATTCCTGGCTTCGATCGGGAAGGAGATGCCGGAATTCGCCAAGATCAAGGGGCTGGCATCCGGTGCACAGGTTGGCATGGGGTCAACAGACGAGGCGCGCAAACACGTCGATGAATGGCGCGCGAAGATTGCCGGGTTCCTGAAGGATCTGAAGAAATAAGGCGCGCACAACGCGCCCACCCAGATGGAGGATGGCCATGCGTACGTTGGCTCAAGCCGTGGCGGGAATTGTGCTGTCTGTGTTCCCCCTGTCCTTCCCGGCCTTGGCAGCGGAACAGCCAGCAAGGGCTCTACCTGCGACATCCGGGGCGGAAGTCACGCTCACCGGCGTGATGATGTGCGAGATCTCCTGTACCCGGTCGGCGGTGACCGCCGCGGAGGGGAGCACCCCGGTATTGTTTGCCATGGATGGACCGCCGGAAATTGTCGCCGCTTTTAAGGACATCACGAAGGAACTGTTTGCCGGCCACAGCATCGACTGCGAACAGGCCCTGGCCATTGAGGACGGATTCAACAAACGCCTGAAGTATTATGTGGAAGTGGATGCCGCCACGCTGAAAAAACTCGATGTCCGGTATGCCAACCCGATTGTGCGCGTAACCGGGGTTGTTTCGGAGAAAGACGGCAAAAGATGGATCGCCGCAAGCCATGCCGAACCGAACAACAAGGAAGGGTTCAAGCATCCGGCGGAGTGGCTGATCCCTGACAAGCCATTGAAAAAGGCGGGCGCGAAGCCGCTGGTCCTGAAGGTCGGGAACAAGCTGGAACAGAAATGCATCCTGATCCCTGCCGGCAAGTTTTTGATGCGCAACCCGTTCTATGTCACGCCCCGCTGGCAGGATGAGTTTCCGCTTGAGGTCACGCTGACCCGGCCGTTCTGGCTTGCGGAGTGCCCGGTGACGCAGGAGATGTGGGACGTGATCATGGGGGCGGAGAACAATCACAGCACGCTCAAGGATCCGCAGCGGCCCGTGCGCAATATTCTTTGCTCAGAGGTCAACAAGTTCTGCCAGATTCTGTCCGAGAAAAACGGCCGTAAGGTCCGCCTGCCCGGCGAGGCCGAGTTGCAGTATGCCTACCGCTGCGGCACTTCCAACCCGCCGCTGTGGCCGAAATACAAAGAACTGGCGAGCGATGACCCCACAGGCGACAAGGCCATGCGCCCTCTCCTCCCCGTGAAGACGTCCAAGCCCAATGCCTGGGGGTTGTACGATCTGGTCAGCAGGACCCTGGAGCTGACCCGGGACAAGTTCATTCTGCCGGGCCCGAATGACCGTACTGCCCGGGTAGACCCGTACGACTCCTGCGAGGCCGACGAAGCCGCGGGCAAGTTTCTGCCGCATTGGGGGGTTGGCGCCAACAGCGGTCTTTGCATCAACTACCACGAGGCGTGCGGCCACGTGACCAAGAAGGGTCGCCCCAACGATGGCAGCTACGGCAGCACCAAGTTCCGCATTCTGGTGGAAGCCACGCCGGAAGAAATTGCAGAGATGGCCACGCTGGAAAAGAAATAACATTCGCGTGGATTCGAGTCCCGAAAGGTGTTCATGCACTCAGGTAGACTGAGCAATCGGGTCCCCTGCCTCTGCCGCTGGCGGCGATGGGTAGGGCTGGCGGCAATGCTGACCTGCCTGGGGTGGCCGGCAGGTGTGATGGCATCAGCGCCCACGGTCTCGAACAACGCAGTGACCGTGAACATCGGCTCGTATGTTCTCTTTTATTTGTCGGCCAGCACCACCTGGACCGGAGACGTGGCGACACTCTCCTATTACGTCCTAACGACAAACTCCTGTCCCACGAACACGATCAATACGCCGCATGCTTTTGTCTTTGTCGACACAATCGGCGGCTGGTGCGAATACTGGCTTAACAACGGCCAATATGCCGGCACGGATTCGTTCGCCTGGTGCGCAGCCAATGGCAGCGAGACTTCCGGGCTGGCCACCTGCGCCATTACCATCAGCAATGACGTCCCCAAGGCCGCCTCGTCAACCTGCTCGATCGTGGGCACCAATCTGCCCAATCCGCTCGCGAATCTGACGGCGCTGGTCACGCACGCCGATTATAACCAGACCATGACGTATGCGATCACCACAGCGCCCACCAACGGAACCGCCTCCCTCGTTTATACCAACTACAACTACTGGCTGTGCTACACCCCCAACCCGGGGTTTCTGCTTGGAGCCGACACGCTCTACTGGACCGTGAGCGACGGCATATCCACCTCCGCGCCGGCGCAACTGACCATCATACTTGGCACCAACAACGTGCCTGTGGCCAACCCGGTTTTCTGCACGGCGACTTCCGGCGTGCGCGCCACGCCGCTCTTTACCCCTTCGACCAATTACACGCACCCCGACATCGGGCAAACGATCAGTTATCTGGTTGCCACACCGGCAACGTATGGCACTGCCAGCATGGACCCGACCTCCGGGTATATTGACTATCTTCCTGCCCCATTGTTTGCCGGAACCGACACCTTCCAGTGGGCGGTGAGCGACGGAGTCTCCACCTCCGCGCCGGCGCTGGTCACGGTGACCGTTCTGCCGAGTGTGCCGGTCCCGACGAACCAGACCCTGGTGATTTGCAAGAACATGCCGGTGACGTTCACGCCATCTTTTTCCGGCGGCGGCGGGTATACCTGCTGGCTGCCGAAAGCCATCTGGGTGACGATCGTTGGCGGAGCCGGTTCCGGTGGCACGCTTGTATCAACCAATGGCATGCATTTCCGTTACACGCCAAAAACTGATCTGGTGGGCCCGGTCTATTTCCAATGGAGCATCATCTACTCCAACGCGACCACACCGGTGACGACCACAGCCGTGGCCACCTGTTCCATTGTAGTGAAGGACGCGAGCACCAACGCGGATTGGGCGCAGTGGCGGTTCGACGAATGCCGCACCGCGCAAACGCCCATGACATTGCCGGATCCGTTGTATCTGCAGTGGCGCCGGGACCTGCCGACATGCGCCGGGGCATTCGATGCCTTCGGCTCGTCGTACCCAGGAGATAAGTTCATCGACATTTGCCGTCCGGTACAGCTGGGTAAGTCGCTGTTCGTGAGTTGCCTGGCCAACGACAGCGTATCCGCATACGATACCGACACCGGCATGCTGAAATGGCGCTACTATGCCGGCGGCGCCCTGCGGCGTCCACCAGCGGCCGTGGCGCTTCCGAACGGGACCAACGTGGTGATCTTCGGCTGCGACGATGGCATGGTCTATTGCCTGAATGCGGCCAATGGGGCTGAATACTGGAAGTTTCAAGCCGCAATCAATTCGAAAAAGGCCATGGGATTCGGGCGGCTGGGTTCAGTCTGGCCGGTCTGGGCCTCGCCCGTGGTGTACAGCAATCGTGTCTATTTTGCAGCCGGCTATGTGCCGACCTGGAGTGTTTGGGCTTATTGCCTGGATATTGCGTCCGGTTCGGTGGTCTGGCGCAATGACGGCCGGATGATGAAGCTCGGCAATCATGCCTCACAGACCTCCACGTTGGGACCATTGGCATTGTCAGCCGACCACAGCACGATCTATGGATCCACCGAGGGAAGAAGCCGCGTCTGGTATGTTTCGACGAGCAGTGGCGAGTTGACGGGTATTGCCGGAAGAAATGATCCGGGAAATGGAACCACCGGACATGATGGCGATAATCTATTCTGGTATGTTGACGGAACTGGCGCCAATAAACAGTTTGAGCCGATGTCGCTGGTGGCCGGCAGCCGGACGGTCGTCAACACAGATGTGGCGGCTTGGGGCGTGCCCGGCACAATTAGCAGCATGCTGGCCGGCGATGGCAAGTTGTTCGTCACAACACTGGACGGAAGCATCTACTGCTTTGGCGCTTCCCATGTCACGCCAACAATCTATGCGAACACTGTGACCCCGCTGTTGCCGACCAACGATGTCTGGACCTCGGCGGTGCAAAGCATGCTCACAAACCGGGCGGATCTGGCGCAGGGGCTGGCGCTGGTCTGGGGCGTGGGGAGCGGGCGGCTGGTGGAGGAACTGGCCACGCAGGCGCCCGGACTCATGGTGGTGGCAGTTGATTCTGACACCAACAAACTCCTGCGCCTGCGGCGCGAGATGGATGCAGCCGGGTGGTCCGGCAAGCGGGTCTCGACCATTCAGGGCTACCCCATGACGTGCGGTTTTGCGCCGTATCAGGCGGCCCTGATTGCCAGCGAGGATGTCAGCGTGGCCGGATTCACCAATGGCGCAGCCATGGCGCAGATGCTGTACAAATGCACGCGCCCGTTTGGCGGGGAGATCTGGCTGGCAACGTCCAATGCGCAGCATGCGGCCATCGCCGGCTGGCTGGCTGCGGCCACGAACCTGATACTGCATGATGCGGTGCCTTCGTACGATGTGCAGCAGCGTACGGGCTTTGCCGGGCTCGGCACAGACGGTTTCACGCAAATCAGGCGGTTGGGCCTGCCGGATGCAGATCTGGTTTTAAGGCCGCCATTCAGGCTCATCGCCTTTGGCCCTACGCGCGGAAGCCTCCCCGTTTCGTCAACAGGCATGCAAAAGGGCCAGAAAGACAGCAGTTATGACATCTACAGCTGGCTGCCGGAGACGGCGCCGATGACCGGTTACGAACCGGCTGCGCTTCTCCAGACGAACAGCAACTCGCATGCCGATGGCCCTGTGCCCGGCCCGGCAGTACGGAATGTGCTGCATGGCTTCATTGAGAGAACGCCGGACCTGTATGTGCCGAATCAGATTAACTGCGAAGGAACCGTTGCGTACGGCAATGCAACCATGGGGTCCGGCAAGGTCGGGTATTTCAGAAACGCCTCGAACTATTGGGGTACGTTGGTTTTCCCTGAGATCGGCGGCTGTGCCTGGGGCGGAGGAACTCTTTTGGGGAACGGTGTGGCCGCTTACGCCACCTATGAGGCTTGTATTTGCGTGAACTGTTTTGCGTATACACAGTTCGGCTTTGTTTCGTCCGATGATCCGTGTGAAGAGTACTGGGTGAATTACCAGCTGGGGCGCTCGGTAAAAGAGACGCCGGAGACGCCTGTGCGGAAGATCGGCGTCAACTTTGGCGCACCGGGTGACATGTACGTGCCGGAGGAGCAGATGCTCTGGACGCATCACCCGACGTTTGGACGAGGCGCCGATTGGACCATGGTTGACGCGTTGCCGTTGCTTCCGGTTCGTTATCGCGGCAGCAACGTGAAGAGTGTCTATCACCATACCTCACAAATGGCGCAAACGCCGGGCCCATACCGCGGATGGGTGGCCTCCTCGTGTGTGAGCGGAATGAGCGGGATGACCATCCCGCTGGCATCGCCGCTCGTGGCGTATCGCACCACGACACCGCCGGCACTGGACGGCGTGCTGAACGACAGTTGCTGGACCAACCAGGTTGGCGTGGAAATGCCGATTGACCTGCTGGTGCTGAATAACTCCATGGGGACGCAGGAGGTCACGTCGGCCGGAACTGTCAAACTCTCTTACGACGACACGAACCTGTATATCGCCGCCGGGATCAGGGCGCCGCAGATCCCCATGTCCACGTACATCTACATGGCGTTGAACAGCCGCGAACAAAAAGTATCGCCGGTGCTGCTGATGCATTGCATCAACAACCCCTCCTACCCGAAAAACGCCCCCACCAAGGCTTCCACGGGGATTGGCACGAATGCGTGGACGGTGGCCGCCACGACCAATGCCACCCCTCCGTATGTGTATCAGGAGGAGATCGCCATTGCATGGTCCGCGCTGGCCGCGGCGGGATTGTGGAAATCGCAACTGGTGATGAATGTGGAAATCAGCCGGTCGTTTTTAAATGTTCCACCTGGCCCCGGCTACATACCTTGGACGGTGCCGAACAAGGTCAACTCTTCCGTGGCGAACCGGATGAGCCCGGTGTATCTGGATGCGCCCCGCGGCGCGGTGACAAACGCGACGCCGCACACGGTGCGGCTCCACTTCGCGGAGATGGAAGGGATGACCAACGGGCAACGTGTCTTTGACGTGCAACTGCAGGGGCAGACCGTGCTGACCAACCTGGATGTGGTGGCCCAGGCCGGCGGGCCCAGGCGCGAACTGATGAAGGAGTTCCAGAATGTCACCATCGCCGATCACCTCGACATTGACTTCCCCAATGCCACCAACGCGCCCATGCTGAGCGGCGTAGAGATCATCGACACCCAAACCAATGCCTACGGCAACTACATCACCCCGCCGAATCTGCCGCCCGTGGCCATCATCACGGCCAGCGCGACCAATGGGCCGGCGCCACTGAACGTCTCTTTCAGCGCCCAGGGGTCGTACGACCCGGACGGACAGATCGTGGAGTGCGTCTGGGAGACCGGCGACGGCCGGCTGGCGCGCGGCTCGCTGCTGAACCATATCTTTGCCGAACCCGGGACCTACGCCGTAAACCTGCTGGTGCTGGACAATGGCGGCGCAACCGCAGTCACGAACATCCAGGTAACCGTGAGCGCAGGCCTGCCGTCGGCGTTTGTGTGCAACATCCGTTCCAACGGATTGCCGGGATGCGACTACACCAATCTCACCACGTGGAACACGGCCATTGCCGGTGATCTGACATCATCCACCCGGCTGTTCAACCTGTCTTCGCTCGGCAGTTATGCGACAACCGACAAGGGACAAGGCGTGCTGTTACCCGGCGGTCTGCAAGGAACCATTCAGTGGGTGGCAACAAATGTTTCGCCGAAAATTATGGCCCTGGCGATTGGCAGTACGCCTGCCTATACCGTATTTCACGTCTCGTCCAAGGGCAGTTATAATTCCCGGGTTGACGACGGGCAAGGTTTGGCTTTCCCCGGCGGACCACAGGGAACCCTGCTGTGGGTAGCAACGAATGTTTCGCCGATGATTGCGGCGGTGACGGGCATCAGCGGGACAGGAACGCTTGCGGTCGGTACCGTGCAAATTCCACACAACAGCGATCACCCCCCCCATACCAACACGTTCACGATCAGCGATGCCGGCGTGCTGCCGGGTTACGAGGTCGGCACCGCCCAGGTTCTGCCTGTCAATCAGGGGCACACATTTACGATCAGCAATACGGGCTCGGCAGCGCAGTCGCTCTTGTTCACGGTGTCCGGGCGTGAAAGTTACGCCACAAACGATGATGGCGGGACCGTGCTCTTCACTGGCGGCGGGCTCGGAACGCTCCGGCACATCAACGCGAGTAATATCGCCTATATCACGGAGTGCAGGGGCACGATCCAGGCAGGCCGGGTGACGTGTACCAATTCCACCCACACCTTCACGATTGCCGACACCGGCAACCCCATTGTCACGGCAGTGGCGCAATGCTACCACGACTGGCCAAACGGGCTGGTTGACGCGCCCCAAATGGGCGGCTACTGGGTCGCCGATGGAAATCACTGCGCGACGATTCGTCCGGCGCCGGGGCAGGGGCACGCCGGCAACTTGAAGGGCACCAACGGGAACTACGCCGGGTTTACGCTCAAAGGCACGCTGGACGCCAGTGGGGCGGCCTATGCACGCATCGAGAAGATTGCGGATGACGGCTATGGAATAACGATTGGCGCGGGTGGATCGGTGAACCGGGTGCTGGATATCGGCACATTGACCGCCGGCGGAAACGGCGGAACAATCGCCAACTCGATCGCCACATTGTTCGCCGGCGGCAGCACGGCAATTGATCTTAGCTTCTACAATTGCACGGCCAGGGCATACACCTTATGCGACTATCAGGTTTATAGTCACCGGGCCGTGAATTGCCTGGCGTGGACGAACGGAACCGGGTTTGGCCTCCAGCTTCAAAACAACCCTGTCAACGCAGTGATGTATTGGCTGAACCACTGTGTGTCAGCGGACGGTTCGGCGACGAATCACGATACCTGGCTCGAGGGAAATACGGGGAACCAGGCCAACACGTCGGTGACATTCGTAAATGCGGCCTCCCATGATTACCACCTGGCGGTCACCGACACGGGCGCGCGGGCCAAAGGCATGCCCGGCCTGGGCGCGGATATTAGCGGTGTGGCGCGCACCGGGCCGCCTTACGACGTCGGCGCAGCCCAGTCCCTGTCCGCCCCCGCCGGCAACCCGCCCCAGCTGCAGAGCGGCCCGACCGCTACGCCCAACCCGGTGGCCACGAACGCCGTGGTGCAGTTCACGTTCAGCGCCACGGATAGCAATGTGCTGACCAACTACTGGACCTTTGGCGACGGCACGATTGGCGCGCCGCAACCGGCCTTTGTCACCAACCACATCTACAATGCCATCGGCACGTACACGGCGCAGGTGGCAATCTCCGACGGCACGCTGGCGACCACCGGCACCGTGGTGGTGAACGTGCTCTCCGGGTTTGCCATGTGGCAGACCGCAAACTTCGGCTCCACCAACGCGCCGGGATCAGCATCGAACACGGTCAACAGCGCGGGGATCAGCAATTACCAGCTGTTTCTTGCCGGGTCGAATCCGGCGAATCCGGGCACCTGGTTCCTGTTTACCGGAATCACGCCCTCCACAGGCAACGGATGCGGACTGAATTTCAATACGGTCTCCGGAAAATCGTACACGGTAACATGGAAGACCAATCTTCTGGATGGCCTAGGCTGGCAGTTCTATACCAATTTCGGGAGCTCCGGAGGGCCCACTAACGTCGCCTTCCCTGCCGGCCTTCCCAACGCGTTCTTCCAGATCCAGGCGCAGTAGCACGATGGGATGTCATGCTCGCCGCGGATGCCACTGGCAAGCTGAGTGGCAGCAGGCAGGCCATCGGAGGGGTGTCTCTGCGGAATCAATAACCACGAAATAAGGGAACCATTGTGAAAAACAGGCTCCGTTTGTGTGCAACAATAATGGCCTCTGCGTTGGTAATCGCCGTGGGCGGCATCGCTTGGGCGCAGGGAACAAACCCTCCGCCGGCAACATCAGCCATTGATTCCCAGCCGGCCTTCGTTGGGCCGGAGGTCACCATCAAGGGTGTGATGATGTGGGATCTATCCTGCGTTCCCAAGCCTGCCAGCGCAGACGACAAGACGCTGGTCGTGTTTGCCGTGGATGGCACGCCGGAAATCAGCGCCACGGTGGAGGATATCCTGAAGGCGTGTTGGCCGGGCGACAGCCTGGATGTTGATCAGGCGCAACAGCTGAATGACGCCTTCGAGAAGCGGTTGAAATATTACCTCGTGCCGAATGAAATCAGCGCCAAGTGGAGCAAAGAAACCCGCTACAGTCATCCGGCCGTAGCAGTCACCGGTGTTGTTTCCGAGCAGGACGGCAAACGCTGGATCACGGCAGGCAGCATCAAGGGGAATCGGTTCACGTATCCTGCGAAAATGCTCACGCCGGACAAACCGTTCGCCCTGCCCGGCAAGACCCCGCTGATCCTGAAGGTCAACGACACGCTCACGCTGAAGTGCATTCTGTTGCCAGCCGGGGCTTTCATGGCCAGCATTCCCTTCTATATGTATCAACGCTGGCAGGAGGATTTTCCGCATCCGGTGACGCTGACCAGGCCGTTTTATCTGGCCGAGATTCCCGTGACGCAGGAGCAGTGGGAGTCAGTGATGACCAACAATCCCAGTCCGCTGAAAGGTCCGCAGATCCCGGTTCACAATGCCGACTATGCAGACATTCTCAAGTTCTGCCAGGTGCTGTCGGAAAAGAATGGCCGAAAGGTCCGGCTGCCAACCCATGCGGAATGGGAATATGCGGCTCGCGTGGGCACTTCCAGTCCGCCGTTTCCAGCCAAGTATACCGTGCAGAACAGTACAGGGCCCAAATACACACTGCTGCCGGTTCAATCCAGACAACCGAATGCCTGGGGCTTTTTTGACATGCCCTCGCCGGCATGGGAATTCATGAGCGATGCGTGGCGGGCGGCATCCCGGGTCAGCGAGATTGATCCTCTCTACCCGCTGGATGCAAAAATGTCCAAGGTTTGCGGCATGGGGGTTGTTGATATCGACAATCGGAAGTTCTGCGTCGCAACCCACGAGACTCTTCTGGCCACTGGGAAGGGCTATGCGCCCATGAAGTTTCGCGTTGCCGTTGATGCCACGCCGGAAGAGACCGCCGGGTTGGCAAAAACGGTGAAATATTGACGCGCCGCGGAATGAGCCATCCCGGCCCGGGAAGAGGGACTGCCAGCAAGACTTCATTCCGCTGGTCTTTTGCGGCCACCGCCCGGGCAGCCCTGGAAAATCGATTGCACGGCCAGTTGCGGCTGTTGCTCCCGTTGCCGGATGGCGTATGATGTGCGGCACGTTTTTCCGCGGAGCAACGACCATTAACAGATGACATCCACGGACGTGTATCGATGTTCGGCAGATCGAGGCTGAAGATGAACAGGAAAATTGTCTTTCCCAGGGATTTTGTCTGGGGAGCGGCCACCGCAGCCTATCAGATCGAGGGCGGCTGGAACGCCGACGGCAAGAAAGAGAATGTCTGGGACCATGTGGCCCACACGCGCAGCATCTCCTACTGCGGACAGAACGGGGACATTGCCTGCGATTCCTATCACCGCCCGGACCAGGACCTGGCCATCATCAAGGAACTTGGGCTCAAGGCCTACCGTTTCTCGATCGCCTGGTCACGGGTGATGCCTGACGGCATTGGCAAGGTCAACCCCAGGGGGCTTCAGTACTATGACCGGCTCGTGGACGGGTTGCTGGCCAATGGTGTGGTGCCCTTTGCCACCATGTTCCACTGGGATCTGCCGCAGGCGATCGAGGATCGCGGCGGCTGGCCGAAACGGCAGACGGCCGACGCGTTCTATGAGTACGCCAAGGTTCTGAGCCGCCATTTTCGTGGCCGGATCAACCATTGGATGACGCTGAACGAGCCGGCGGTCTTCGCGTTCTGCGGCTATGAAGGCGGCGGGCACCCGCCCTGCCGGCGCGAGAGCCCGAAGGTCGTGAACCAGACCGTGCACAACATCCTGCTCGGTCATGGACTGGCGGTCGCCGCAGTGAGGGAGTTCGCGGCTCCCGGCGCTGAGGTTGGTTACGCGCAGAACATGGCGTTTGCGCCAGCATCCTTGTCGCCTGCTGATTACGAAGCTGCGAAGAAAGCCTACGTTGACGGCCGCAACACCGGCTTCTGGACGCATCCGATCTTCAAGGGCGCCTATCCCGAGAGCCTGCTTAAGGCCATGGGAAAGGATGCGCCCCAGGTGCAAGCCGGGGACATGCAGGTGATTTCGGCGCCGCTCGACTTCCTCGGGTTGAATCTCTATCGCGCCCGACTGATCCGGGCTAAGGGGAAATCGTACGAGGCGGTTTCGTATCCGGCCGACCATCCCAAGACGACCGGCGGGTTCGAGGTCACGCCGGATGTGATGAAGTATGGAATTCAAATCCCGTATGAACTCTACCAGCCGAAAAAAATCTACATCACAGAGAACGGCGCTGGCTATTACGATCGACCCCTGCACGACGGGAAGATCCACGACCCGGAGCGCATCGCCTTCCTGAAGTCCTACCTGGCCATGCTCAGCGAGTCCATCAAACAGGGGTTGCCGGTCAGGGGTTACTTCCACTGGTCGCTGATGGACAACCTGGAGTGGGCGTACGGCTATCAGCAGCAGTTCGGCCTCTACTATATGGATTTTGCGACCCGGCAGCGCATCCGGAAAGACAGCGCCGATTTTTACCGCGATGTCATCCGGAAGAACGGCTTCGCGCTCGCCGGCAGTGCCGGCAGCGGGCAGAAGGTGGTCTATGGAGCCTGAGGCCGATGGGGGCGGGTCACATCTTCAACAGTTCCGCTAGCGTGTGCCACATGCTGCTGGCGCATCCGGGCGGGAAGGAAATCTGGATGAGAAACGTTGTCGGCTGGAGCCTGATCGGGATGGCGCTGGCATGGAGTGCCGCCGCGATCGAGGCGCCGACGGAATGGACGCCGCGCGGCATCGGCGGCGGCGGCGGCATGTTCGGCCCGAGCATCAACCCGGGCAACCCCGACGAGATGTACGTCGGCTGCGACATGAGCCCGCGGTTTCACACGCGGGACGGCGGCAAGACCTGGCGGACGATCCCCTTCCGGCAGCTGAACAGCAACCACCAGGTGCCGGTTTCCTTCACCAGGGATCCGAACATCCAGTGGGTGATCGGGCCGGCGCGGTCGACCGACGGCGGCAGGACCTGGACGCCCTGGGACGAAAGGGCCTGGCCGAAGTCGCGGTCGGCCTCGATGCTGTATGGCGACTACAACAACCCCGGCCGCGTGCTGGTCGCTGCCGGCAACGACTTGTGGATCACGCAGGACGGAGCGAAGACCTTCCAGAAGGTTTTCTCAGAGAGGGACGCCATCCACCTGGCCGGTGCGTTCTTCGACAGCGACGTCATCTACGCCTGCACTTGTGACAGCGGCCTGGTCGTTTCCCGGGATGGCGGCAAGACCTTTGCGAAGGGCGAGGCGACAGGGCTGCCGGCCGGCGAGCGGGTTTCCTCGTTCGCGGGCGGCCGCAGCGGCGACAAGGTGCGGCTGTACTGCGTCACAATCGGCGAGGGGTCTGGCAGGGATATCGGCTCCGGCGGCGGGCTGCACAAGAGCTTTCGCGGTGTGTACGTGCTGGATCCCGGCCAGAAAGCCTGGGTCAGGAAGATGAACGGCCTGCCCGCCGGGGCGCACCCCTACTTCATCAAGAAGGCAATCAATGATGCGGACGTCGTGTATGTGGCCGGCGGAAGCGAGGCGGGGCATCCGATCGTCTACAAGAGCATCGACGGCGGCGGGAGCTGGAAAGACGTGTTCCTGACCGCTGGCAACAAGAACATCCAGGTGGCCTGGTCCGGCGACAAGTGCGACCGGGGGTGGGGCTTCGGCGAGTATGCGGAGGGTTTCGGCGTCTGCGCGCTGGACAGCCAGCAGCTGATCGTGACCGACATGGGGTTTGCCCACCTGTCGCAGAATGGCGGCGAAAGCTGGACCGCCTGCTACTCCTACCCGACGGTCCCGCGCAAGCCGGGCGACCCCGTGGCGCCTGGCGCCAGCTACTCGACCTCCGGCATGGACGTGATCAACGTCTGGCACCTGGTCTGGGCCGACCCGCAGAACATCTTCGCCTGCGTCACCGACATCAAGGCGCTGCGCAGCGAGGACGGCGGCAAGAACTGGTCGTTCAACTACGCCGGTGACATGCTGAACACCGTCTACTACGGCTACCAGGACCCGCGCACCAAAGCCGTCTACGTGATCACCTCCAGCATCCACGACATTTATCACACCCGCTATCTAACGGACGGCAAACTGGAAAAGAAGGCCCGGGGGTTGCTGCTCTGCTCCACGGACAAGTTCGCCACATGGGAAACGATCAAGGACTTCGGCAACGTGGCGGTCCACAGCATGGCGGTCGATCCCCGGGATCCGAATCGCCTCTACGTCGGGGTGGTGCACCATGTGCAGGGCGGGATCTACATGACCGCCGGGCTCGACAAGGGAGAGCAGGCCACCTGGGAGCGGCTGGCGGCGCCGCCGCGCACGGAGGGGCATCCGCTAAGCATCGTGCCGCTGAACGACGGCTCGCTGCTCTGCAGCTACTCGGGCCGGAGGACCGGCCTGACGTTTACGCCCAGCTCGGGCGTGTTCTGGAGCCCGGACAACGGCAGGACGTGGGAGGACCGCACCGACCCCGCGATGAGGCTCTGGACCAAGGAGGTCAGCGTCGATCCCGGCGATCCGTCGCAGAACACGTGGTATGCGTGCGTCTGCTGCGACGGCGGCGGAACCACCCCGGGGAGCACCGGCCTGTGGCGCACGAAGGACCGCGGCAAGACCTGGAAGCAGATCGCGGACGCGTCCCTGTCGCGCCAGGGGGCCCTGAACGTCCAGGCTTGCACGTTCGTGCCGGATCATCCGGCGTGCCTGTTCTTCTCCACCTATCTGGATGGCATCTACTTCACGAAGAACCTGAACGCCGAGAAGCCGGTGTTCCGGCAACTGGAGTCGTTCCCGTTCGCCAAGGCGCGCCACATGATCTTCAACCCCTTCGACAAGGATGAGCTGTGGGTCTGCACGAGCGGCAACGGCATCTATGCGGGGAGGATGGGCAAATAGTCCGGCGGCGCTTGCAGTTCGCGCCACGATGGACGCTGTTGACGGGCAGGTAAGTTACCGGCAGAATGCGGGGAACCGGCGTGCTGGCCGCGCGTGGCGGGCGCCGCGTCACAGCGAAAAGAGACAGCTGGCAGGAACGGGGTGAATGCATGAAGTACAACGGGTTTGCATATGTTGCCACGGCAATAAGCCTGTGCGGTGGAGGCTGCCTGAGCACGCCGAACGAAAAACCGGAACCAGTCCCCTGCTGTTTCAAGATCCCGCGGCTGGAGACAGCCAGTATCGATGCGGATGCCAATAAATGGGGGGACCGGGGCTTTCGTGTGGAATTGATGCCGGACAAAAGCGGAGCGGTGCGGCCCGTCTCTGACTTTGACGCCAAATTCCGTCTGGCATGGAATCATCAGGGCCTGCTGGTGCTCGTGACGGTTGCTCATGCTGTGATCACCGAGCCCCCCCGGCTGGAGGATATCTGGCAGCAGGATTCCGTTGAAATCTTTGTGGCCGGAAAACCCGGCGCCACAGAGTATTACCAGGTTTCGATCGGCCCCGGCGTTTCACCCGGCCAGCCCAAGCCGCGCCTGGTGTTCAATGAGCGGATCAAAACACCGGTGCCGCTGCAGGCGTTGAGAGCCACCGTGGCCTCCCGGAAGACCGCGGATGGGTACCGGCTCGAAGTGCTCCTGCCGTGGAAAAACCTGGGGATCTCGACGCCATCCGCCGGAGAGCAGGTTGCGCTCCAGGTCATGGTCAACAAGTCGGATGGTCGCCCGGGGAACCCATTCAATGCGGTCTGGTTTCCCAACAATAACACCAGCCGCGATTCGAAATCGATGCATGTGATCCAGCTCGGCGAGGAAACGAGTCCACCCGCGGGGGTCGGTGTGTCAGCCGCGTACGAGCGGTTTCGGAATATTCATGTCGCGGCTGCGGCGGGCGCTTTTGCCGCGGGGAAAACCGTTTCCATCGAGCGTGAGGGGCGCGTCCTGGGGACCCTGCCGCTGGCGCTGGATGCTTCCGGGCGGGCCGTGGCGGATTTGCTGCTCCCCATGCCGCCACACGGCGACCCCTGTCTCCCGCTGGAGGTTTTCCTCGATGCGCGGCCGTTGAAAACAATTACGCTCCCCAATGCCGATGAATTGCGGGCGGAAGCGTTCGTGATGGAGCGCATCGTGTTTGGCGAGTTTGATGTGAACAGCAAGACGTTCCCGAAATGTGATTTTGCACACCCGGATCTGGTGGAGACCCTGATTGGCCCGTATGCGCTGAAAGCGCATTTCTATGACTCGGCCGGAAATCCGGCGACATCCGCGGAGACTGCGGGACAATACTACGCGGTGGTTGACGTCACGCCGGTTGGCGGACGGACGCTGCGGCGCTTCTGCACACTGGATCGCCAGGACACGTGGCGCGCGGATGCCGCTGCGCGCGAACTCGACCGGCAGTGGTGGGTGACGTTCAAGCGCCGGTTTTACGGCTTGGACACACTCTATCCGCAGGCCATCGTCTGCCCGGTGCAGCAACCGGGTAAAGCCGCCTCCACTTTACGGGACGGCTCGCCGTCGGAGGCTGGCATGCAGAAGGACATTGCCGGCAAACTCGATGCGCTGTGCCGGGAATGGGAACGCGCGGCGAACGAGCCCTTCAGCGTCTGTGTGGCGCGGCATGGCGTGATCTTTTTTCACCATGCCTATGGCAGCCGGGAAGGCGCGCCCATCAGCACGGAAACGCAAGTGCGTACCGCCTCCTCGGGAAAATTCCTCTCCGCGATCTTGATGATGGAACTGGTCGATCAGGGCAGGGTCGACCTGGACCGGACCATCGACACCTATCTGCCCGCGCTGCGTGGCGTTCCCTGCAGGCGCCAGCCGACCGTGCGCGACCTCTACCTGCACGTGACGGGTCTGCCGGGCCAGTTGGGGGATGATCGAAACGATATTGAGGAGCTTGTCGCCGCCTGTTATCCGGAAATCCGGGATGTCCGGCAGAGTTACCAGAATACGGGCCTGGCTTTGGGCGGGAAGATCGTGGAGATGATCAGCGGCGAAGTGCAGCCGGCTTTCTGCCGGAAGCACCTGCTCGAACCCCTGGGATGCCGGCACACCCAGCCCGGCAACACCGCCGCCGGCGTGCTGACGACAACCGGGGACCTGGCCATCATCGGCCAGATGACGCTCAATGGCGGCGCGTATGGATCGTGGCGTTTCCTGCAGGAGCAGACCGTGCGGCAGTTTGCGCCGCAGGCGGGCCGCGAGCGGATTGGCCCGGACAAGGGCATTCGCTGGGGAATCGGCACCAAGCTGTATGACAGCGACGCCCTGTCTGCCGCAGCCTTTGGTCATCCGGGGGCCAATGGCGATTTCATTCTTGTCGATCCCGCGCGCGACCTGGTGGCGACCATGCTGCGGTGGAGCGAAGGCCGGGACTACATGGCATTCCGGGCCCGCCTGTTTGCCATGATCTACGAGGGGATTGCAGACGCCACGCCAGGATCTCAGCCCAGCCGATAGAAAACCGGAGCAAACCAGAGGGAGCAGATGCGCATGCGTAACACAGTGATGTTGCTGACAGCCTGTCTAGCCATGGCGGCCGCCGGAGTCCTGGGCGCGGAGCCCGCTTCGCCCGGCGGCCGGAACCAGGCGCTGATCCTGCGCACAGCGACCGGCGACCGCCCGGATGATCCGGGGTCCATGTGGCGGTATTTCGAGACCTGGCAGAGCGACGTGGCGTTGCTCAACGGCAAGCTCGTGAACGTGGATGTCTATGAGGGACGGCGCAAGGACGACAAAACGGGCCAGTGGGTGCTCTGTGAGCCGAAGCAGGTGTTGGGCTCACCTTTCCCGCCCGACGACTGGCGCAAGGCGGAGTTCGATGACCGCGACTGGATCCGGCATCCGGGTCCTTTTTCCGCCGCGTATCGCAGCCTGGCAATGATCGGCCTGCGGGGCCGGTTTCAGGTCACTGACCCGGCGCGGGCCGGCGACCTGACGCTGGTGGTCAAGTTCCAGGGCGGCGCAGCAGCCTATGTGAACGGCCAGGAGGTGGGCCGGGCCTTTCTGCCGGCCGGCAAACTGGCGAACGACACGCTGGCGCAGGAGTATCCGCCCGAAACATTCCTGACCGCCAAGGGCGCGCCGCTCGCCGAACCGGACCGGACCCAGGGCTACTGCGCGGCTGCGTCGGGCAACGTCAGAATGCAATGGGGGTGGGACGACGACGCGCTCGCGCGCTTCAAGCAGCGCGGGCGCACGGCGGAATTCAAAGTCCCCGCCAGCCTGCTGCGCAAGGGTGTGAACGTGCTCGCCATCGAGATCCGCCGCGCCCCGGCCAATCCCGCCATGTTTCTGACCCAGACACTGGATATGAAGAACCGGAATAGCCTCGGACGTTGCTGGAACCGCGCCTCGCTGGAGGAAGTCGCGCTCAGCGCAGCAGCGCCGGCCGCCGGCGTGGTGCCGAATGTTGCCCGTCCTGCCGGCGTGCAGGTCTGGACAGAGGACATTCTGGCGCCGATACGTTCGAATCGCTTCGGCGACCCCGGCGAACCCATGTTGCCGATCCGCATCCGCGGGATGAAAAACGGCGCCTATGCGGGGCAGGTGGTGGTCGGGTCCGGTGCGCCGATCGCAAACCTGAAGGCAATTGCCAGCGATCTCACGCAAGGCCCGGCAACGATTCCCGCCCGCGCGATCCAGGTCTTGTATGCCGGTGCGGATTACGATGCACTGACAGGTACGGCACCGTTGGAGCAGCCTGCCGCGGCTGTTGCTGACCGCAAGGCGCCTGTTGGCGCAGGCGTGCTGCGGCCGGTTTGGATCGTGGTCCAGGTGCCGCGCGACGCGGCTGCCGGGGTCTACCGCGGCACGCTCACCGTGAGCGCCTCCGGACAGCAGCTCGCGGTCGTGCCGGTGGAGTTGAAGGTGGTCGGCAGCTGGGTGGTTCCCGACCCGCAGGCGTTCACGACTGTCGTCGGCGTGCACGAATCGGCCGATTCCGTGGCCATGCGGTAAAATGTGCCGCTCTGGTCCGAGGAGCACTGGAAGCACCTGGACGCGGTCTATCGCCTGCTGGCGCAAATCGGCACCAAGGACATCTACCTGCCCCTCGTGGCCAAGACGCATCTGGCCAACGAGCAGTCCATGGTGCGGTGGATCCCGCAGCCAGGCGGGGCGTCCACGTCCGGACAGCCGGCCTACCGCTATGACTTCTCGATTCTCGAGCGTTATCTGGACACCGCCATGAAGCATCTGGGGAAGGTGCCGGTGGTCTGCCTCTATCTGCACGACTATGGGTTCCGGGTGCCCGACGCGTCCAAGTCCGACAGTGCCGGTTCGCGGCTGGTGAAGCCGTGCGTGACCATGATGGATCCGGCCACCGGGAAGCTGGGCGAATTGGTGCCGCCCGAGTGGGGCACGCCCGAGTCGCAGGCGTTCTGGAAGCCTGTGATCGATGGCGCGCGGGACATTCTGGCCAAGCGCGGCGTGGAGAAGTCGATGATGTTCGGCATGGGCGCGAATAACTGGGTCAAGGAGGAGTGCCTGGCCGACCTGAAGAAACTCTACCCGCAGGTCCTGTGGGTGAACCGTACGCACTTCTTTACACCCAGTGCGGGCGGGGGCAAAAACTCGCAGGCGTTCGGCTTGACGTCCGTCGTGGGCGGCGCGGTGGCCGTGTGCTATGAGCCGGACCTGGGGATTGCGCACTGCGGGTGGAAGAGCGCGCTGCCGATCATCAATTTTCCGCGGATGGAGAACGTCGCGGGCGCGGTGTTCAGCGCGTACCCCGCGACCTACCGGCTCTTTGGCGAGGGCGCGCTGCTCGCCGGCGGCATGGGATGGAATAACGTGGCCGCCAGCCACGGCACAGGTCATTTCGGCGCGGATTTCTGGCCCGTGCTGAAGGACCCCAAGGGCGTCCTCTCCCGGAACCTGACCGACCGCTATGTGTTCTGGCATTCCCTCAGCCTGGGCAGCGTCATCCCCTGCATTCTCGCGGCAGGTCCCGAAGGCCCGGCCCCCACGGTGCGGCAGCAGTTGATGCGGGAGGCGCTGCAGGAAGCCGAGGTGCGCGTCTTTGTGCAGGATGCGCTGCTGGACCCCGCGCGGCGCGCCCGGCTGGGCACGGAACTGGAGGCCCGCTGCCGGGCGCTCTGCCTGGAGCGCATGTGGGCGCTGCGGTACTACTCGCAGTTCGCCCAGCCGGCCATTGCCTCCGACTATTCCCGCGTCTTCAACCAGCGGCAGTGGGAGGATCTTTCCGAGCGCCTGTACGTGGCCGCCGGCGACGTGGCCGCGGTCCTCGGCAAAGGCGCGGCCGCAGGCAAGGCCAATCCCTGAAGAGTGGGGGCGTTCACGCGTGCAGGGGGTAATCGCAGGGAAGCCCTGCACGCGCGTTGGCTACACGCGTACTTCCCGTCGTGCCTGGGCCGAGCGGTATACGGCGTCGATCAGCCGCATGTTGACCAACCCCTCTGCGCCGGTTGCGGCTGGCGGGCACTGGTGGCGGCAGGCGGCCAGGAACGTGCGCGCCTGGGCGTGGAAACGGTTGCCGGCCTCCGGCACCAGCGGCGCCAGATCAGCCAGGTGCGTGCGGGTCTCGGTCAGAATGCGCAGCGGCGCGTTGTCAAACAGCCGGACACCGGCTTTTTCGCCCAGCACGTCCACGTAGCTCTGCGTTGGCGCGTTGGCAGCCCAGGCGAGCTCGAAGCTCATCGTGGCCTGCCGGCCGAAGCGCACCAGGCCGGTGGCGTAGTCTTCCACGTCGCACACGCCGTCGTACCGCGGCGGGCCGGCCCACATGTCGACGTACTTGTAGGCCCGCATGTCGCGCGTAAAGACCCCGTACGTCTGGGCGCTGACAGAGGTGGGGTTCCAGAGGCCGCTCAGGTGCATCGCGATGTCGAACCAGTGCACGCCGATGTCGATCAGCGGCCCGCCGCCGGACTGCGCCTTGTTGGTGAACCATCCCCCCATGCCGGGAATGCCCCGGCGCCGGATCATGACTGCGCGCAGATGATAGATGCGTCCGAATTCGCCATCCGCGACCATGCGCCGGACCAGCTTGGCCTCGCCGGCCTGGCGCCAGACCATGCCCAGCTGCAGCGTGCGCCGCCTCCGCCGCGCAGCCGCCACGATGGCCGCAGCCTCCTTCGCGTTCATGGCCATCGGCTTTTCGAGCAGCACATGCTTGCCAGCCTCCAGCGCCGCCACGGCCACCTCGCGGTGGAGCGTGTTGCCGACACAGACGCTGACCGCGTCCACGTCGCTCTGCAGCAGCGCGCGGAAATCGGCGAAACGGCCGCGCACGGCGTATTGGTCCCCAACGGTTTTGACCCGCTCGGGCAGCACATCGCTCACTGCCACCAGTTCCGCCTTGTCGGCATGGGCCGCGTAGGCGTCGGCATGGATGCTGCCGATGGCGCCGAGCCCGATCACACCAACCTTCAATCGACGGTCTTTCATGCCAATCTCCTGTTGATCAAAATCGCTTGCTGGACGCCGCCAACACGGGCTCGCAGGCCCAATGGCCGGCGTCGCAGGCAGGGCGAAAACGTAGCAGAACTGCCGGAGAATGAACAGAGTGGAGCTGAAGCGATACGGCTGTAGAGCAATCAGGCGCGGGTCAATCGTGTGCCGGCAAACGCGCCGCCAGCCGCCCCGTAGGCTTCCAGGATCCGGTCGTGCATCTCATTATGCGCAGCCACGATGCGCATCCGCGACTTCCGGGCCTCGAACCAGGCCACGGTCCGGCGGATTCCCTCTCGGTACGGAATCGAGGCTGTGTAACCGGGCACAAAGCGCTTGATCTTGCTGTTGTCGAAGATCACGCTCACCGCCTTGTCGCCCAGCAGGCTGCCTCTCCGGTCCGGCACAACCCGGACGATCAGGTCGGTCGGCACATGCACGATGCGGGGCTCGACGCCGGCTGCGGCAGCGGTCTGCTGCCAGATCTGGTCCCAGGTGAGAAGTTCGTCCGAGGTGATGTGGAAGGCGTGACCGCGCGCCTGGTCGTTTCCCAGCAGGCCAACCAACCCCTTGGCAAAGTCCTGCGCATGGGTGATGGTCCACAGGGAGGCGCCGTCGCCATGCACCACCACGGGTTTCCCTCGCTTCATGCGATCGATCATGGTGTAGTCGGCCCATGATCCGAGGGCGAGCGGAATCACGGTGTCGTAGGTCAGCGAAGGGCGGACAATGACGCCCGGAAACCCGTTCTCGCGGCAGGCGCGATGCAGGCAGTCCTCGGCAGCAATCTTCTGGCGGGCGTATTCCCAGTAGGGGTTGGCAAGCGGCGTGGATTCAGTCACCACCGGATGCGCCAGCGGCTTCTGGTACACGCTGGCGGAACTGATAAAAATATACTGCCGCGTCTTGTTCTGGAAGAGGCGCAGGTCGCGCGCGATGTCCGCCGGCGTGAACGCGATCCAGTTCACAACCGCGTCCCATGTGTGCCGGGCAAGCGCTTGGGCCACAGCCGCTTCCTTGTTGATGTCAGCCTTGATCGTCCGCGCGCCCGGAATCCCGACCCGGCGCGTACCGCGATTCAGAAGGAATAGTTCCATGCCGCGCTCGACCGCCAGCCGGCTCGAAGCTGTGCTGATGTTTCCCGTGCCGCCGATAAAAAGCACTTTCATGGCTCGTCTCCCATCCGGCCCATCGCCGGTTCTCCTGCGCACCGCTTACCCGCACTCAACTTCTTTTCAACTCTAAACTCCCCGCTGCCAGACGCCAACCTTTTTCAGGTATTCGTCACTTTACGGTTCGCTTGGCAAAATCCCTCTGGGGTAGGGACGGTTCTCCGAACCGTCCGCAGACGCCTCGGCGAGGCGTCCCTACCTGGGACTCACGAAGCGAACCGCAAAACCGCAGAACAGCAGAGTGCTGATTGTTGAGGGGGAGGGGAAACCTCAAAACTCTGCAGTTGGGTGTTCGTCAATTTGCGGTTCGCTTGTCGGAATCCATCTCATGCGACCCTTCCCGGTCTTCGCCCGCCTTTCTCCCCTTCGTGTCCGCATCTCAACACTTTGCGGTTCCTCGTCCCGCCACGCCCGCCTCCTCTGTGTGCTCTCTCTTTCTCTGTGGCCTCTGTGTCCCAAACCCTCGACCACGCCCGCCTTTCTCTTCTTCGTGTCTGCATTTCAACTGGAGGGCGAGCGTCCCCGCGAGCCGCTTGTATGAAATTGATACATTGCCGAAGAGAACGCCACCTTACTATACTCGCCACCCTGCCAGACGGTAACCGCCATGCACAAGACGCCGCCATCTGCCACCCGATTCCGCCCGCATGGGCTCTTCCTGCTGGCCGCGTGCCTGCTGGCGCTGACCGCGCCGGGTGTTCGTGCCGCCGTGCCTGTGCTGACAAGCCCGACCAGCGCCGTGGCCACGGCAGGGCTGCCGTTCAGCTATGTCATCTGCGGAAAAAACACCCCCACCAACTATGCCGCCGCGCCGCTGCCGGCGGGGCTGGCCGTGGACCCGTTCTCCGGAGTCATCTCAGGAACGCCCGTATCTGCCGGGACCAACACGCTCACCATCAGCGCCGGCAATGCGAGCGGAACCGGAACCGCCGCGCTGCTGCTCGTTGTCAGCCCGGCAACGACAACCCGGATCGAGGTCTACCCGGGACCGGGCGCCGGGGCGTACCTTTCAGGTCTGTATACCGTTGATGTCAACGACGGGGCTAGCTGGAACGCCTCCTACACCTATCAGTACAGCCGTAGTTCCGCCTTGGCGACCTGGCATGCCGGATCATCCCCCAGCCTCCACTTCACCACCTTCGGCACCACCGGCCCGGCAAACGTCCGCATCAGCAAGATCGGCGGCACCGTCACCAGCCTGAGCGTCAGCCCTGTCAGCAAGAGCATCGCCGCCGTGGTCTACAACGGACAGGGAATCCTGACCCTGGGCCCGAATGACAAGGTCTGGGTGACTATCAACGGCGACGACACCAACCCCCTCTTCATCTTTGCGGATCCGCCCAAGCCCGCAATTCCGGGCGGGGCGACCTACTTCGGCCCCGGCGTCACCAACATCGCCCCCGCTGCCGCCACCAACCACTACCAGGCCAGGAACAACGAGGTCATCTACCTGGATGGCGGCGCCTGGGTGCGCGGGAATATCAACGTCATCGGCACCACCAATGTCCTGATCATGGGCCCCGGGGTTCTTTCGGGCGACCTCTGGACCAGCGAGGCGGTGCAGGCGCTCGCGTTCAACCAGACCATGGCCTACTGCATGGTCATCGGCGACAGCGCCAGCGGCAACAACAACGGCTGCAGCGTGCAGGGTGTGACCATGGTGGCCTCCCCGACGTACAATCTCCGTTACGTCAACCGCGCCACGGGAGTGAAACTGCTCTCCCCCTGGTACTGGTCCACAGACGGCTTCTACGCGCTCCACACGGACCAGTGCTTTGCCTTCGTGGGCGACAACGTGTTCTTCCCGCTCTGGTACCTGGGCGGCAGCGAAAATGTGACCATTGCCAACTCCTTTGGCGCGAACGACAACAATGGCCTGTTCTGCGGGGGCTACTGGGGCTTTCCCGCTACCGTGGCCTGGGCCGCCGTGGTGGACAACGTCGACCTGCGAACCTACGACGGCGCCGGCGGCGTGTTTCAGTCCTGGGTTGACAACACCAACTCCACCTATGGCCTTCGCAACCACACCTACCAGAACATCCGCGTGGAGGGCAGCCTGGCCAACGGCCCTTTGCTGGAGCTGAAAAACTACGTCTATCCCTGGTCTGGTGCCAGCGCGCCGAACCCGCCGCTCGGCAACTCCTACAATTTCGCTTTCCGGAACATCTCGCTGCAGGGAACGCAGTCCATGCTCAGCCAGATCTACGGGTACGACGCCAGCAACGTCTTTCACAACGTCAGCCTGCAGGACGTGACCATCAACGGCACGCGGGTGACAGCGGCGAACGCCTCCGGCTACATCGCCACCAACGCCTTTGTCTCGGGCGTGTCCTTCTCCACGGCGGGCAACAAGACCATCTCCGCCTCGGCCAAGGTCGGCGGTTTCATCTCGCCGCGCGGCGCCGTGGCAGCAGCCCCTGGGACCAGCCTGACCTTCCTGATCACCCCCGCGCCCGGCTGCGTGATCAGCAACGTCGTGGTGGACAGCGTCTCTCAGGGCGCCATCACTTCCTGCAGCTTCACCAACATCGCCGCGAACCACACCATCCAGGCCATCTTCGCCGCGGCCACCAGCAACGCTGCTCCCCAGATCACCGGATTCGCCATCAACGGCGACGGGGCCCCCCGGCTGGACTGGTGCCTGACTGCCAACGGCACCGGCGGGCTGTTCGCGCTTGAATGCGCCACCAACCTCACGCTCCCTTCGCCGTGGTCGGTCCTGACCAACATCAGCGGCAGCGGCAACGGCTCCAACAGCTGGATCGGGCCACAACCCTCTTTCCTCGTGCCGCAGATGTTCTTCCGGGTCGTGAACACCAACTGATTGGCGGAATCCATCTTGGGCGACCCTTCTCGATCTTCGGCCGCCTTTCTCTTCTTCGTGTCCGCATTTCGCCACTCTGCGGTTCCTCGTACCGCCACGCAGACTCCCTCTGTGGTCTCTCTCTTTCTCAGT
>Ga0118677_10003405_pt1 | contig 30129 bp, 25 predicted proteins | sample AliMusrvi5mmetaG_FD_86154 | JGI IMG/M metagenome (GOLD analysis project Ga0118677, IMG submission 86154) | reverse complement strand
CCAACTGACGCTATTGACCGAAGGTTGACCACCAACAGTGGTCAGATAATCATTTGAACAAACCGCTTTGAGCGGATCACGATTTATAAATGCCCCCACCTTTGGTGGGGGATGCGTTACTTTACCGAAAAGGGTTCCGTTTCACTGCACATTAGTACCGATAATGAAAATGAACAGCAGTCTACACTACGCTTTGTGGTGCGTGACAGCGGTATCGGCATTTCATATGACAAGCAGAATGATATTTTCAAGCCGTTTACTCAGGCAGATGGTTCAACGACACGGAAATTCGGCGGCACCGGTTTGGGTCTATCCATCTGCAAAAATTTGGTGGAACTGATGGGCGGCGAGATCGGCGTGGATAGTTCAGACGGAAACGGGGCAACGTTCTGGTTCACCGTAGTTCTTGAAAAACAATGTGGAGAATACGTGTCCAGCCAGACGATAACAGCCGGATCAGCGTCACCTTCTGGAGCAAAAGTACCCTCACAACCCCGCACACGACCCCACGTACGACTGCTGCTGGCTGAGGACGAGCCCATCAACCAGATGGTTGCCAAGACTTTTCTGGATAAACTTGGTTACAACTTTGATATTGCCAATAATGGCGTTGAAGCCTTGCAAGCGTTGTCAGCGAGATTCTATGATCTAGTGCTGATGGACTGCATGATGCCGGAGATGGGCGGTTTTGAAGCCGTTGCCAGAATCCGCTCTGATGAATCTAATGTGCTCAATCATTCCATACCGGTGATTGCCCTGACAGCGAAGGCCGTTGTTGGTGATCGCGAAGCCTGTCTTGCCGCCGGAATGAACGATTATCTGAGAAAACCGCTGCGGAGCATTGATTTGACAGAAATGCTTGAAAAGTGGCTTCCGGATAAAGCGAGTCAGTCCGGTAGTGACTCCGATCTTAATGATCAGTTTACAGACGATGAGGCAGTCCTGTCGCTGTTCGTTACAAAAGCCCCCGGATATTTTGCGGCCCTACAGAAGAGCGTTGCCGATAGGAACGCTCAGGAACTTCTCCATCATTCCCACAGGCTTACCGGTGCGGCAGTTGCAATCGGGGCAATCAATTTCGCCGCTCTTGCGGCTGAATTGGAAGAGTGTGGGCAACAGAATGAAATGGACAAAGCCAGGGAGAAACTGCAGTGCCTTTCCAAAGCGTTTGAAAAATTGCTTGCTACGTTAACGCAACGGAGTTGAATGGTTTTTTTATGACCACTGCCACCATTTTAATAGTTGATGACGAAGAGATCTTCCTGCTTAGCCTGAAAAACAATCTGGCACGTCTTGGGTATGCTGTAGTTTCGGCCACAAGTGGCCGCGAGGCTCTGATACAGCTGAAAGAACAGTCGGTTGATCTGGTGATTACCGACCTGAATATGCCGGAAATGGGCGGGATACAACTGATGCTTTTGATCAAGGAGCTTCTACCGGCTCTACCTGTTGTCGTCTTTACGGCCAAAGGAAGTATTGAAAGTGCTGTCGATGCCATACGTCAGGGGGCCTTTGATTTTCTTGAAAAGCCATTCATCTCCCAAACCTTTGACATGGTTCTGCGGCGGGCTCTGGAGTTTGGTCGTCTCTCCGGTGAGAATCAACGAATCCGGGGGCACTACAGTGAGCGCTACAGCTTTCAGAACATAGTGACTCAATCGTCAATCATGCGACAGGTACTGGAACTGTCCTCCCGCATGGCCGAATCCCCAAAAACAACGATCAGTCTGACTGGTGAAAGTGGAGTCGGCAAGGAGGTGTTGGCCCGTGCAATCCATTCTGCTTCAGGCGGCATGGCCGATAATTTCGTAGCGGTTAACTGTGCTGCTATCCCTGAGTCGCTCCTCGAAAGCGAACTATTTGGACATGTCCGCGGTTCCTTTACCGGCGCCGAGCGAGACCGTGAAGGAAAATTCACTCTGGCCAAAGGAGGAACTGTTCTTCTGGACGAGATCGGTGACATGCCGTTGGCACTCCAAGCCAAGCTGCTGCGTGTTCTTGAAGAACGAACTTTTGAAAAAATTGGCTCTAATGTATCGTTGCCTGCTGGTTTTCGTGTCATCGTTGCCACTCATCGTAATCTTGTCGAGCAGATTCAGGCAGGCACATTCCGTGAGGACCTCTTCTATCGCATTAATGTCGTACCTATTACAATTCCACCGTTACGAGAAAGAAAAGAAGATATTCCACTGCTGGTGGACTATTTTTTGAAACTCTTCCGTAAGCACCAGGGTAAGAAGCTTCCAGGGGTTTCGCTGAAAGCTCTTGAATTGCTTCACGCTTATTCCTGGCCCGGCAATATCCGCGAACTGCGAAATGTGCTGGAATACGCCACCATCCTGGTCAGTGACGAACTGATCAGGCCTGAACATCTGCGCCTCAGGGCTCAGCAGCAATCAGTGTCAGCAAAGCTTGACAGCACGGCGATAGACTACCATGTCTGCCTACCTGTTGCGGGGGTTAGCCTTGAAGTGCTTCTTGATGACTTTACCGGTAAAATTCTGGACATAACCCTCAGTAGCTGCAACGGCAACAAGTCCAAAGCAGCAAATATCCTCAAAGTAAACCGGAAAATATTCTACCGCAAATCCTAATCTGTCCCATCCAGGTAACACTATGTCCCGTTTTGGGGACATGCTCCTGCTCTTCCAATTCACAACCCGCTGAAACAACGCATAATAACCTTTTGGCACCATTCCTGTATTTACTACCAGCATGAACTTTATCTGTCGTTTAGTTGTCCCGTTAGAGGGACATATTGGAAAGGAGAAACAGACATGTCGCAAGCTGGAGTTGAGAGCTTTCTGGGCAGAATAATTACCGATGCGAACTTCAGTCTTCAGGCGACGCGTTCGCTGGAGAGTACCTGTAGAAATGAAGGGCTTACAATATCTGCAGAGGAACTGGTGTACCTGAAAATGATTGATCTGGGTCAGTTCAGGCGCATGGCAGATGTACTGAATGACTCCATAAAACGTGGATAGATACGCCCCCGATGAAAACAGCTTCTTTTTCGGTGACGACTCGGTCAATCTGCTGCGCCAGCTGCAAGACATCCGCCAGTTGGAAAACTGCGAGTCAAGATTTTTGGAGGAGCGTCTGTGATAGGCAATCGAGACAAAGAAGGCAATTTTTTCTGCGTTGGCCAGGTAAACTGCCGCTTCATTCGTGAATATCTGCTTACAGAAGGCATTCCGGTCGTAGCCGAGGATCTTGGTGGGGCCTTTGGGCGGGTCATCCATTTTTCCAGTGGAGATGAGGGATCGCGACTGCTGGCAACATTCAATACAAAATCAGGAAAGTGCCTTGCCGACCATAGACCTGTGGTAGCCAAAGAGAGACAGAACGTATGCTTATACATGTAACAAACGATATCGGTGCAATCAAGCGCAGTCATATATTGGCCTTTCTTGTGGTGGTCTTATTGATTTGCGTAATTGGTTATGGCTATTTCAGCAACGTCAAACAGCTCATTATCGCTGAAAAAACAGCTGAACTGACCACTATAGCCAACCTCAAGGCGAACCAGATCGTTCAGTGGCGCAAAGAGCGTCTTGGTGATGGATTTACTATACAGCATAATCCCCTGCTTGCCAGCCGTCTCCGGGATTGTCTGGGAGGATTGCACTCCCCGGTTATTCTGGAAGAATTAAAAACCTGGATGGAAAGCCTACGTACAAGCTACGACTACCGAAGTGCTGCTCTTTACGGGGTTGATGGCAAATTGCTTGTGGCAGTTCATGACGACGGCACTCAGCTTGACCTTATTGCACGACAACTGGTTGAGCAGTCTGTCCATAAGTCTGAGGTATATTTTTCCGATTTTCACCGGGATGGAGACTCTGGCTCTATCCACCTGAATCTGGTAGTTCCGGTCGGGCATACGGTTGAAAAGAAGTTCAAGTCTCTCGCCATATTGGTACTGGATATCGATCCGCACAAATTCCTGTATCCCCTGATTAACAAGTGGCCGACTGCCAGTAAATCGGCGGAAACAATACTGCTTGAACGAAATGGCGATGATGCCCTTTTTCTTAATGATGCTCGTCTTCGGCCCGGTACGGCGCTTTCAATGCGTATGCCGCTGGCACGAAAGGAGATGCCGGCGGTCCGGGCGGTCCTCGGCCAGGAAGCGGTTTTTGAGGGCAAAGACTATAATAATGCTTCTGCCTTGGCTGCAACCAGAACTATTACCGGTTCTCCCTGGGCCCTGGTTGCAAAAATTGATCTGGCCGAGATATATGAACCGATAAAATCGAGGGCTTATTGGGTGGTTTTCTTCTCTGCATTGCTGGTTCTTACCTCTGGCCTGGGCATCTATAACTGGTGGAGCAAGCAGGCAGTCAAGTCACTAAAGGAGAGCGACGAAAAATTACATGCAATTGCCGATAATACCTATGACTGGGAATACTGGAAGGGCTCAGACGGCACTATTTTGTATTGTTCCCCCTCGTGCGAACGCATCAGCGGCTATACGGCAGAGCAGTTCCAGCAGGATCCCGACCTGTTGATCAGGATGATACATCCAGATGACCGTGAAACATACAGGCATAATCATGATTTTGATGCCAATGACCTGGCAGCGGTGCATTGCCAGATCATGGATTTTCGCATCCATACTCGCAGCGGTGAAGAGCGCTGGATTGCCCACATCTGTCAGGAGATATTCGATTCAAGCGGCACATCACACGGTCGCCGGGCCTGCAACCATGACATCACGATACGTAAGAGGGTTGAAGAATCTCTGGCTGTCAGCCAGGCAGAGTTGCAGGCAATATACGACAACGCGCCGGTGATGATGTGCCTAGTGAATACCGAGCGGCGCATTATCTATACAAATCATGCCTTCACGCTTTTTACCGGTATTTCTCCGGAAGATTTTGAAGGGGGACATCCCTGCGGAGTATTCGGTTGCGTCAACGCCAAGGATGATCCGCGTGGCTGCGGTTACGGGATAAACTGCCGTAACTGCTCCTTGACACAGGCAATAGATGACACCTTCGCGACCGGAAACGCGCATCATAACGAGGAGCATACTTTCACCATTGATCGGCGCGGGAACCGGCAGGAATTTACAATTTTGGGGTCCACTGTCCGCATTGATACCGCTGACAGAAATCGCCTGCTGCTTTGTCTTCAGGATATTACCGATCACACTCATCTGCAAGAATTGAAGCAGAGCCAAGAAACTCTCAAAATATACGCTCAGGATCTCGAAAAGCTTGTTGCTGAAAGAACCAGGGCACTTGAAGACGCAAACTACGAATTGATTGCCATCAACCAGGAACTTGAACAGAGGCGTCATGAAGCGGAACGGGTTCAGGAGATTGCCCATCTGGGAAGTTGGGAACTTGATCTCAACACTGGGTTGCTGACCTGGTCGGATGAAGTGTATGTTATCTTTGGACTCATTCCTCAGGAGTTTCCTGCCACCTATGAGGTGTTTCTTGAGGCGGTGCATCCGGAAGATCGAGATGCCGTCAACACCGCCTATTCAGATTCGGTGGCAGATAATAAAGACGGCTGTGAAATTGAGCATAGGATTGTCCGATTTCACACCGGAGAGGTCCGTTATGTTCATGAAAAATGTGAACATGGTAGAGACGCTTCCGGCAAAATAAACCGCTCTGTCGGGATGGTGCTTGACATTACAGATCACAAACTGGCTGCGGCCAAACTGCATGAATTTTCAAGGCTTCTTGAATGGAAAAATGTAGCGCTGGAAGAAGCTAACGAAGGATTGCTGCTTGCAAACGCCGAACTTGAGACGCAGCGACTCGAAGCTGAATTGACCCATAACAAACTACTGCAGCTTTCAGCAGCGGTTGAGAACAGCCCCGTAACCATTGTTATCACGGATAAGCGAGGTATTATCGAATATGTCAATCCAGCGTTTACCAAGATCTCTGGCTACCTCCCGGAAGAAGCGATCGGGCAGAGTCCTCGCATTTTGAAAGCTGACGACCAACCGAAACTCTTATACCAGGAATTGTGGGAAACGATCCTGGCTGGGAAGGTATGGCGCGGTGACTTATGTAACCGGAAGAAGAACGGCACTATCCACTGGGAGCACGCCTCGATCTCTCCGATTCGCGATGATAATGATACCATCACCCATTTTGTTGCTATCAAGGATGACATCACGGAGCAGAGACAGATGCTGGAAGAGTTGCTGAATGCGCGCGATGCAGCCGACTTGGCCAATGAAAAGCTGTCACAGACAAACGATATGCTGAACGAGGCTTTGGTGACTGTAGAACAGGCCAGTCGCACCAAGGGGGAGTTTCTGGCCAACATGAGTCATGAAATCCGCACGCCGCTGAACGCGATCATCGGCTTTTCCGCTCTAACCCTCAAGACCACCCTGCCACCACGCCAGCAGGATTACATTTGTAAAATACATACAGCCGGAGAGTTGTTACTGAACATTATCAACGACATCCTCGATTTCTCAAAAATTGAGGCTGGTCAGATGGAAATGGAACAAATTCAATTTCGACTGCACATTATAGTTGCCAACGCGTCCAGCCTGGTACAGCAGAAAGCTCTGGAGAAGGGTTTGAATCTGCGTATCGGGACTCCGCCGGATGCAGCTTCCTGTCTGGTCGGTGACCCGAACCGGCTAAGTCAGATTATCATCAATCTCTTGAACAATGCCGTAAAGTTCACGGAGCATGGTGGAATTGTGTTTGAAACAACGCTGCTGGAGCAGCAGAACGAGCGGCTGTTGCTCAAATTTTCCATAAAGGACACTGGTATCGGTATCTCCGATGAACAGCTTGCCAAACTTTTTAAACCGTTCACTCAGGCCGATGGCAGCAATTCCCGCCGCTTTGGCGGCACCGGTTTGGGTCTGACTATTTCAAAACAGCTGGTGGAGAATATGAGAGGTGAAATATGGTGCGAAAGTACACCGGGGCAGGGAAGTACCTTCAGTTTTACCGCCTGGTTTGGCCACTGCCAGGAACATGACATGGAACAGTGTGATTATACGTGCGCTACAATCACGAATGATAAGCGGCCAACCTTTGATTTTTCCGGTTTCCGGGTTCTGGTGGTGGAAGATAACGAAATCAACCAGCAACTGGCGCTGGAACTGCTGAAAGACACAGGTGCTGTAGTGGACATAGCGGTAAACGGAGAGGAAGCTGTGGCAATGGTTACCGGAGGCGCGACACTTTATGACCTGGTGCTGATGGATATTCAGATGCCGGTTATGGACGGTTATGAAGCCACGCGGACCATCAGGAGGGACAGCCGCTTTGCTGCCCTCCCTATCATCGCCATGACGGCCCATGCCATGAAGGAAGAGCGGCAGAAAATCTTAAAAGCCGGCATAGATGCTCATATCACCAAGCCGATTGAAGCCCGCACCATGCTGCAGGTAATGAGGTTTTTCCTTAACGAGCATGAGTCAAGCGCTATTCGTAGAGAAAGCCGTGAGGGAAAGGGAGTCGATGAGGTCGTCACTCATGAAATTGACGGACTTGATACTGAAGCAGCCCTTGGTCGTCTTGATGGCGACCGGAATCTGTATCTCTGGGTGCAACGGTCGTTTGTAGAGAATCAGGAGAATGTGGCACGGCTCATTGAAGAAGCACTTAATGCGGGTGATATGAAGCTGGCGGCGCGACAGGCTCACACCATAAAGGGCATTGCCGGCACCATCGGAGCGGTGGAGCTTGAAAAACTGGCATGGGCGTTCGAAGCTGCTATCTACAGTGGCGAACCGGCTACCACAATCAAAAATGCTCTCAAAGAATTTGCTACAGAGCTGTCGCGAATGGTGGAAGAGTTGAAAGTACACCTCCCGATTGTTCTCGTCCAAGACGACACTCAACGGGAAACAACGTTCGATGTGGCTGTGGTCAGGCCGATCCTGATCAGACTGCTGGAGTATATCAAAAGCAGGGACGGCAGGGCGGAACGGTATCTCGAAGAGTATCAAAGAGAGTTGGCAGGATTACCGCAGAGGGAAGTACTGCGGATCAGAAAAATTCTGCAGAAATTTGATTACGCAGCGGCCCAGGAGGCACTTCTTGAACTGGCGGTGGTGAACGGCATTATTCCTACACATGAAGAACAAAAGGATCACCAACCATGAAATCAGCAATTACACCGGCAAGCGTACTTATTGTCGATGACACACCACAAAATATCAGTCTGCTCAATGCAGCATTAATGGATGAGTATACCATAAAAATTGCAACCGGCGGGCAACAGGCAATCGACATCTGTCTCTCAATGCCGATAGATATCATTCTTTTGGATGTCATGATGCCTGAGATGGATGGCTTTGAAACCTGTCGGCGACTCAAGAACAATCCTCTTACCGCTTCAATCCCGGTAATATTCGTCACAGCACGGGGGGAGATTAATGATGAATCAATGGGTTTTGACTGCGGTGCGGTTGATTACATCACCAAGCCGATTCGTGCAGCCATTGTGCGGGCACGGGTACACACACATCTTGCCCTATATTATCAAAGTCGCATCCTGGAGCGTCTGGTGCAAGAACGTACCGCCGAATTGAACAAGACGCGCCTTGAGATTTTGCACCGACTCGGCAGTGCTGGTGAATATCGGGATAACGAGACCGGCCTGCATGTTATCCGGGTCTCCAGCTATGCGCGTATCATCGCTACGGGTTTGGGACTGCCGGAAAGTGAAGCGGAACTGCTTTATAATGCCGCGACCCTGCATGACACCGGAAAAATCGGCATCCCTGACAGTATCCTATTCAAGCCGGGCAAGCTCGATGAAGAAGAATGGAAGGTCATCAGAACACACTGTGAGATAGGCCGCAAGATAATCGGCGACCATACGAGCAGCTTGTTGAAAACAGCGGCGTCAATTGCTCTGACGCACCATGAACGCTGGGATGGCACCGGGTATCCACAAAATCTCAAGGGGAACACTATCCCATTATTTGGGAGAATTGTGGCAATTGCCGATGTCTTTGACGCACTTACCTGTGTACGCCCATACAAGCGCGCCTGGCCTGTGGCGGAGGCGGTTGAGGAGATTGTGCGCTACAAAGATAAACATTTTGATCCAAAGATTGTCGATGTTTTTTTGAGAAGTATTCCTGAAATAACGGCAGTTCAGCAGCAGTTCGTGGACGAGGCTTAACCCATGAAAAAGGAGGATACGTGTCACATGATTTATCGCATAAGTGTGTGCTGCTGGTAGAAACGACCTGATTACGAGAAGGGTTGTTTCAACCGTACTGGAAGATATGGGGTGCCGTTATCTGCAGATGCTTTTACCGCTCTGAGCAGCGCCTTTGCCGTATTGACTGACAACGAGCAGAACGGAATGAAAAGGAAATCACTACAAATGTCATCAGAAAACCTGAACTTGGAAGCTACCTATCAGGCGTATCTGGAAGCACTGATACGTGGCCCTTTGCTAATGAGGTGGTCAGACTGAACAGCCTGCTGGCGCAGAAAAAGGGGATTATCCTGGAGCAGCATTACAGTGGTGAGCTGGACCGTGTCAGGTGCGACCGCCAAAAACTGAAGCAGGTTATGAATAACATAATCTCCAACGCCATTAAATTTTCGCCCCAAGGCGCAGTTGTTTCCATATCGATCTGTGGCAGGAACGGTGAAATGCGGGTGGAGATACGCGATCATGGTGTCGGCATTCCGGATAACGAGCAAGAACGCCTTTTCAAACCGTTCGGACGGACCAGCGTCCGTGCTACGGGGGGAGAAAAAAGCACCGGTCTCGGCCTTGTCATCAGCAGGAGAATTGTCGAATCGCATGGCGGCAAGATCGGCGTGGAGAGCGCACCCGGCAGCGGATCGACATTCTGATTTACCATACCATTTAGAGCATGACAGGAGATATACACATGAACACTTCCATAGAAACTGGCGACTCACCTGCTCCAACAGCAACCAAGCCATCACATATTGTAGGAATCGGCGCATCAGCAGGTGGCTTGAGCGCACTTGAGCAGTTTTTTGACAATATGCCTTCTGATACAGGGATGGCGTTTGTTGTTATTCAACACCTCTCCCCGGACTTCAAGAGTCTCATGGACGACCTGCTGTCGCGCCACACTTCAATGCCGATTTATCGTGTAACAACCGGCATTGAACTCCAGCCCAACAGCATCTACCTGATACCGCCCAAGACCCACATGACGGTCAGTCAGGAACACCTCTATCTGACAGAACGGACCATTAGCCCTCAGATTGAGCTCCCCATCGACATATTTTTTAATTCGCTGGCCATTGATGCCGGTGACCGTGCTGTCGGTGTTATCCTTTCCGGCACCGGATCGGATGGTTCTCGCGGCATCGTCTCCATCAACAAAAGCGGCGGGTTGGTCGTTGTTCAGGCACCTGAATCGGCGCAGTTTGACGGTATGCCGCGTAATGCCATTGCCACTGGTGTCTGCGATTTTATCCTGTCGCCGGATAGAATCCCCCGTATTCTGGTCGATTACGCTATCAGCCCGCTTTCGGTACGATCCAGGATGACTCACGAACTGGAAGTGTTTGAAGACGAAGGTGAGTATGCTGGAATATTCGCCCTGCTGCGACGGAGCTACAACCTGGATTTTTCCAAATACAAAGGCTCAACAGTAGGTCGACGTATTCGCCGGCGTATGGAATTCCGCCAGATACCTGAAGTCTTTGATTACGCAACTATCGTTTCCGGCGACTCGGGTGAACTTGATCTGCTCTACAAGGACTTGTTGATCGGTGTCACGGAATTTTTCCGCGATACACAGGCATTCCAGTTTCTGGAGCAGGAGGTTGTACCAAGGCTATTCGCCAATCTTCAGCGTGGTGAAGACCTGCGCGTCTGGTCAGCGGCCTGTGCAACTGGCGAGGAAGCGTATTCATTGGCAATTCTTCTCGCTGAAAAAGCGGAAGCAAGCGACTTTATGGGTAAAATCACGGTGTTTGCTACCGATGTGCATAAAACCTCTCTGGAAGTTGCCTCACAAGGAGTCTACGACCGAGCCCGCCTGACCAATGTCAGTCCGGAACGGATGGATAAATTTTTCAAGAAGGAAGGCAACGACCTGTTTCGGGTTACCTCGGAACTGCGCAAGATGGTGGTCTTTGCCCCTCATAATCTGCTCAACGACCCGCCGTTCACCCGTTTGGACTTGGTCTGTTGCCGGAATCTTCTGATTTACTTCCAGACTGAAGTCCAGGAGAAGGTAATTTCGCTGTTCCACTTTGCCCTCAAAAAAGACAGTATTCTCTTTCTGGGGAGCAGTGAGGGACTGGGAGCTTTTGTCGGCGAATTTGAGGTCATAGCTAACCAGCACAAATTATTTCGTAAGATCCGCGATCTTAAACTGGCACTCAATCTTGACGCCAACCGTATGGAACGGAGCGTCAACCTGCCAGTGACCGTATTCCAACCAGGTATAAGCCGCACGGTTTCAATTGACCGCCAGATGCTGTCCGATTACGACACCTTGCTGCGGAGGCATATGCCGCCGGGTGTCCTTATCGACGAGAATCGTAACATCGTCCACTACTTTGGCAACGTGGCAGAATATCTGAAAATGCCGGAAGGGAGAGCTGAAAATAATATCCTCGCACTTGCCGAGGACAACCTCCATATAGCCCTTAGCACATCTCTGCAGCGGGCAGATAATACCAGACAGTTCATTGTTACCCGCAATGTCAGGATCAGGCGGGGCGAGACTGAATTTCTGATTGACCTGAACGTTTCGCCGCTGCCGGACGAAAAGAGTCATACGACCCATTATCATGTTTATTTTGAGCGGGTACGAGCGACGGAACATCCACTGCCTACGGAAATGCATGAAGAGTCTGATTCAATCAGTTTTGATGTGGAAAGTCATTTCCGCCAGCATGTCGCAGATCTTGAGATGGAGCTGCAATCGACCAGGGAGAACCTCCAAACCACTGTCGAGGAACTGCAAACCAGCAATGAGGAACTGCAGGCTACGAATGAGGAACTCTTGGCCTCCAACGAAGAACTGCAGAGTACCAACGAAGAGTTGCATTCGGTTAACGAGGAGCTGTATTCGGTCAATTCAGAATTCGAGCGCAAAAATATCGAACTGAAGCAGCTCAATAACGATCACGAAAATCTTCTGGCCAGCACCGATATCGGGACGGTGTTCCTCGACCGCCAGCTCCGTATCCGCAAGTACAACCCGGCGATTGAATCGTTCTTTAAACTCATGCCACAGGATATTGGTCGCCCGATTGACCATATCGCTTACCACCTCTCCCAGCAGGAAGAGATGCTGGCAGACATCAATCGAGTGCTGGCAAACGGTATTGCAATCGACGCGGAAGAGGAAACCCGCGACAATCAATGGCTGCTCAAACGGATCATGCCGTTCCGCACAGAAACCGGCCAGGTAGAAGGTGTCGTCATAACCTTTACCGACATCACAACGGTCAAGGCGGCAGAGCTCAAAGTTCTCCGGCTCAATGAAGAACTGGAGCAGAAGGTTGAGGAGCGCACGACTGAACTGAAACAGGAAATTCAGGAGCGGCGACGGGCCGAAGAGACGTTGCGCAAGTTGTCACGCGCGGTTGAACAAAGTCCGGCGACTATCGTGATTACTGATATTCATGGAACGATTGAATTCGTCAACCCCAAGTTTGTCGAACTTACCGGTTATACGGCCGAAGAGGCCATCGGCAAGAATCCTCGTGTTCTGAAATCAGGTATGACTCCACCCGAAACGTACAGAGATCTATGGAAGACGATTATATCAGGTGAAACGTGGCAGGGAGAATTTTTAAACAAGAGTAAAGATGGCAAGCTGTTCTGGGAACACGCTACTGTTTCTGCGCTTCGCGATGAGGCGGGCACCGTAACTCATTACCTGGCTGTCAAAGAAGATATAACGGAAAAGAAAAGTATTATGAAGCAGCTCATCTCTGCAAAAGAGGCTGCAGAGACTGCCAATCAGGCAAAAAGCGAATTTTTGGCCAATATGAGTCACGAAATTCGCACACCTATGAATGGCATCATGGGGATGTCCCAGCTTTTAGCGTATACCGCTTTGACCGATAATCAGAAAGAGTGCCTTAATTCAATCCGTACTTCTTCAGACAACCTGCTAGCTCTCATCAACAATATTCTCGATCTTTCCAAGGTGGAAGCCGGAAAAGTAGAGCTTGAGGTCAAAAATTTCAGCTTGCGAGGATGTTTGAAAGAGGTCATTAGCACGCAGACCGCAAGCCTTCATGCGAAAGAACTCCTGCTGAAATGCGACATCGCTGACGGCGTACCGGACGATTTGAAAGGAGATCAACTCCGTCTGAAACAAATTCTCCACAACATAGTGGGTAACGCGGTGAAATTCTCCGAAATCGGCACCATTACTGTTTCGGCATCGCTCGAAGAAGCCGGGGTTGACCCGCTTCTGCTGAAGTTGAGTGTGACAGATACCGGTACCGGTATCAAACCGGAGGCGATGAGCCGGATTTTCGCTCCGTTCAGCCAGGAAGACACCTCCACCACGCGAAAATATGGCGGGACTGGACTCGGTCTTTCTATTAGTGCAAAGCTTGTCGAACTTATGGGTGGTAAAATTTGGGCAGAAAGCACCAAGGGGTGTGGCAGCACGTTCCATATCATCATTCCTTTTCATAAGAGTGAAGGCACGGAAACAGCATGGCAGCAGACAAAACCGGATCTTTTACTTTCCTGGGGGCAACGGCCGCTCAGTATCTTGGTGGTTGACGATCAAGACGTAAATCGCAAGGTTACAACCATGCTCCTAGGGAAATGTGGTCACATCATGGAAACGGCGGAGGATGGCGGAGAAGCCATTGAAAAATGGCAGAGAGGCAGCTTCGATGTCATTCTGATGGACTTGGAGATGCCAGGTATGGATGGTGTTGAAGCGACCGGCCGAATTCGTGAGTCTGAGAAGAATGGCGACCACCGCACTCCCATAATAGCTCTTACCGCCCATGCCTTGAAGAATGTTCAGGAGCGGCTACTGGATCAGGGGTTTGATGGCTATGTTTCCAAGCCGATGAACACCAATACGCTGCTGACTGAGATCAGGCGATGCCTGCGGATGCCGGAAGAAAGCCCGGAAACTGACCCGGTACCTTCCCTTTCTGTCCCGCAAAGCGTCGATATGGAAAAACTGGCCATCCTTCTTCTCAAGATGGAGGTTTTGCTGAAGCAGAACAACATGAGTGTTCTGGACAGCATCAGCGAACTATCAGCACTCATTGAGCATTCTCGCTTGTATGATACTCTGGTACGGCAGATCAGACTGTTCGACTGCGTGTCGGCTCTGTTAACAATCGAGAATATCTGTGATGAATTTGAGATAGACCGCTGAGCATTGAAATCGCTTGGTCGAGCACATTCAAGAAGTTAGGAGTCACCGGTGGAAAAGAAAAAATTGTTGATAGTCGATGACATAGCTGAAAATCTCACTATTCTTTACAAAACACTGCATGACGACTACGAGATTTTTGGCGCTAACAACGGTCCAGATGCCGTCAGGCTGGCTCAAAGTGTAATGCCGGATCTTATTCTGCTTGATATCATGATGCCGGATATGAACGGCTATGAAGTGTGCCGGATACTCAAGGAACAGGAAAATACCAGGGACATTCCAGTCATTTTCGTAACAGCCCTGATTGAAGAGACCGACGAAGTCAAAGGGTTCGCCCTGGGGGCGGCCGATTACATTACCAAGCCATTTAAGCCGGCAATTCTGAAACGCAGGATCAGAACCCATCTCGAGATCAGGCAAGCTGAAAAAGATAAACAGGCGCTTGAGCAACAATTTCAGCAAGCTCAAAAGCTGGAAAGCCTTGGCATACTTGCCGGTGGCATTGCCCACGACTTCAACAACATTCTGACGATTATCATAGGGCATTGCTACATGATAACGATGGAACCAGATAATGCCTTGGATCAGGTGCTTCCCATTCAAAAAGCTGCAGAGCGTGCTGCCGATCTCTGCAGGCAGATGCTTGCGTACGCTGGAAAAGCCTTGATTGCCAAGGTTGAGATCAGTATGACAACATTGGTGGAAGAAATGATCCATATGTTGAAAACGACCACCCAAAAAAATGTGGTTATCAAGCCGGACCTTTCCGCCGATGTGCCTCCGATAAATGGCGATGCGAGTCAACTCAGGCAGATAGTCATGAACCTGATTATCAACTCTTCTGAAGCCATCGGCGAAGAGCAGGGTGAAGTCACAGTGTCGTTAAAGAGCATTGCCGTCAGGTCGGGACATTCTGACAGAGACCATCTCGGCAAAGTTATTCCTCACGGTTGGTATGCATGCCTTGAAGTTACTGACAATGGCTGCGGCATGGATGAAGAAACCAAAAGTAGAATATTTGAGCCGTTTTATACCACCAAGTTTGCCGGGCGTGGTTTGGGTATGTCGGCGACGCTCGGTATCATTACAGCGCACAACGGTTCATTGCAGTTAACCAGTCATCAGGGTCAAGGCACAACGATTAAAGTATTTCTCCCCATTCTGACAAGTGAATCTATTCCTTGATGACAGGGCGGAACCTCTTGAACTGCAGCGCATTCCCTTGAAGGATCGTGCTTTTGTATTCGCAAATACTAAGAAAGTGCGCGATAACAATTATCTCATTGTTTTAGGTGAAGCCTCCCGGTTTTCGACTGACAACGGCCGCGAAGCCATATCACGATTCGCTATAACGGAGACTATAAATCGACTTGGTAGAACAATCCATGAACTTATTGCCAAGAGTTGGGGATTTGGAACCACCCGGTGGACAAAACTTGCAACAAAAACCGACGGATCAGGAACTTTTGAACAGAGCAACGCTGTGGAGTTTATCAATCGTCTTAACATCCTGCAACGCGCCCTTGTTTCCGGGTTGGGAGGGAATAAAAGGATCACCGATACTGCTGGATTTGATTCGAGAACCCTCAGTAAAGCCATTGATGTAGTAATAACGCCCACTTACAAGTAGGAGAAGCGATGGCCAGTCAAAATTATTTTCTTGGAAGACAACCTATCCTGAACCGCAACGAAGAGCTTGTCGCTTATGAACTGCTGTTTCGCTCTTCGGAGTCAAGAACTGCTGATGTCATTGATGCCTCACACGCGACTGCCAGTGTCATCATTAACACCCTGACCAGTTTTGGAACCGAGGAAATTCTGGGAAAGCACAAGGGCTTTATCAATCTGGAACTGGAATTATTGATGGACGATTCATTGAACCTTCTGCCTGGTGATCAAGTGGTGATTGAACTTTTGGAAACCCTTGAGGTTACACCGGCACTGGTGGAACGTTGTCGTTTCCTGAAAGAAAACGGGTTTTCTCTGGCTCTTGATGATCACGAGTACAGTCCGATTTACCACGAATTGTACGAAATAGTGGACATTGTCAAGGTAGATCTTATGCTGAGTCCCGCAACGGGATTGCAAGAGATGGTGAAACAGTTTCGCCGCTTTCCCGTGCAACTGCTTGCTGAAAAGGTAGAATCACAGGTGGAATTTGATCTTTGCCGGAACCTCGGCTTTGACCTGTTTCAGGGGTATTACTTCGCAAAACCGGCAGTTTTGGAAAAAAAACGCATGGAGGATTCCGGCGCATCAATGCTCAAACTGATGCGTCAACTTGGCGAAGATGCGGAAATCAATGAAATCGAGAAAACTGTTCGAGGTGATGCCGGACTCACATACAAACTTCTCATGTTGGTAAACTCTGTTGGCACGGGAATGCGTATGAAGATCAATAGCGTTCGTCACGCAGTATCAGTTCTGGGGCGGCAACAGATCAAACGGTGGGTGCAACTGGCGCTATTTGCGAGCAGTGACCAGCGCGGCATGGAAAACCCGCTTGTGGAAATGGCGGCAGTACGGGCCGGGTTTATGGAAAATCTGGCCTCCCGTCATAAAAGCCTGAAAGGAAATCACGAGTCGCCTGAAAAAGCTTTCATGACCGGAATACTCTCAATTTTGGGAGAGGTCTATGAAATTTCCATGGATGAGGTGGTAGGAAAGTTGAATCTATCGGAAGATGTCAGGATGGCTCTCGTTTCACAACAGGGCGAACTTGGTGAATTGCTCCATGTGGCAAAACTATTGGAAAAGATGGATTTCAACAGTCTCGGCCCCTTTCTGAATGAGATAGGTATTTCGCACGAAGAAATGCTTCAATCCCAGCGGCAGGCGTTTTCATGGCGCAAGGGTATGGCCTGATGACCTTTACAGCTTATATTAAATCAAGGGTGTTTCCATGAATAAAGACGTATATAAGCTTGTTTCCGTCAATGATGGCAAGTCTGATACCGCTGCCATTATCAAGGCTCTTTCTGAGATAGCTTCAGGTCGTTTGAAATCTGATCTCTGACTGCTCAATTATTGCGAAGAAGCCCGGTAAGCTATGCAGCAGCCGTGACTGCTGTCGATGGAGACAGGATGGTACTGTTACTTGCCGCAGTCTGCACGAGATAATTTGCATGATTCCATCTTGCAAGCGTCTATGATCTCATTTAGTACTGAGTCAGCTTGATCATAAGGCACTTGGCAAGTTCCTACTTTTCTATGGCCTCCACCACCATATTTTAGCATAAGTGAGCCAACATCAACTATAGCTGTCCGGTTGAGAATGCTATATCCTACCGATATTGAAACAAATTCTTTACCACGTCCGTCAATCAACCTTATAGAAATATTAGTTTCCGGATAAAGGGAGTAAATGAGGAATCTGTTTGACGGTGGGATCTCTACTGTGCCACGCGTGTCAGTGACTAACACATTTTCATAAATGCGTGAATGCTTTCGAAGAAACGTTTGGGCTTGCTGTTCGTTAGTTTTATAGCGTTCAATTCGCTCAAGCATATCAGGCAAACTCATTATTTCATCAATGGTTTTTGACTGAATATGGTTAACCAAATCATTCATAAAATCAAGGTTGCTAATACGATAACCTTTATAATATCCAAGCCCGGTTCTAGGGTCACAAATTAATCCAAGTAACACCCATCCTGTGGGGTTTAAAATTTCTGATTCTGTCAGTTGGCCTGAATCAACTTTATCGACATTTTCAAGCATCTCCTTAAAGCTGCTGAATTTATCTTGCCCATAATAATCAGTTATTACTCGCGCAGCACTGGGAGCTAACTTGCTACATCCATCATATTGTCCTTCAAGGTCGAGGCGCTCTTGCTCACTGGAATGATGGTCAAACCAAAGTCCACAACCAGGGACATAAGGCACGTTTGCTAAAATGTCATCCTTACTGACCTGAATTTTACCGTCCTGCAAATCTTTTGGATGAGCGTACACCATCTCTTCCATCAGGCCAAGTTCCTTTAATAGTACTGCACAGCAAATACCATCAAAGTCAGAACGTGTTACGAGTCGCATATATTCTCCTAATTCGGCTGCACATTAAATATGATTTGGCAATTTACCTGTACTTCTAGGCATAGTCAAACAGTTCTTAGCAAAGCAGGAATATTTCAACATACAGAACCAGTGGCAAAAGTATTTTCTTGCTGCACGCGTTTCTCTATGAAATGGCCATTTTGGGCCTTTTAAGAAATCAGCAGATTTGGAATTCAAATTGCAGTGGCGCCGCACATCTGTTGTTGCAAACAAGAGTGCATGTTTTGAACGGTGACCTGCGTAAAACCTTCTGCAAATGGTACCCTGGTATGAGGTCTGACGAACCAACGGAGTTAAAGGCGGCGGCATAGAACCGCCAGCCCCCGGAATGGATCGCTCTCTGTTTGGCATTCAGAAGATCGAATATGTTTTCCGACAGGGGGAGCGGTTTTCCGTCTCATTGAAGCTGACAATATGCTACGACAGAATTTTTCTGGGGTTCCGGCTTACAACCCCCCGTAGGGGATACCCCTTGTCAACCGACTAACCAACCACCTTCAAAACCTGCTCGACGTAAGCCGTTGGCAACGTAAGAACAATTTCGCATTAATTGCCACAATAATCCGGAACGATAGTTTTCTATCATCAGCACAATAGGTCCTTGATTAAGCCCGTAATGCCAAGGTGATATCCAGCCATAGGGATTACTGGATTTTTCTGGGTAGGTTGGGTTAAAAGTCGCTTTGAAACCGTAAGGATTGAACTCTGTTAATTTAACCTGATTTATATAATAATCAATTGCGGGCAACACGATGTCTGGCGCAAAAGGTAACGATGTAATCACCGCCCACGGCGCGATGGTGCCGTCATCAGGTCCATATGGCACCCCACGTCCTACATAATCAAAAAATTTACGTTCAATACCGTTCAATTTGATCGTGTCAGGTCCGGGGCCATCGCTCGCGGTAATTCCCCAACAATGGCAGCCATAGCTGCTGAACTTGAGTGGGTTATTCACCGCATACTGTTGTTGAACATATGTCGCGCGTCTGCTGTTCTCGAAATAGTCGATGCCCTTGACACGCATGAATGCATCCTGAATACCACAAAAATCAATCCAGATATGTGAGAGTTGGTGTGTGAACAACGGACCTGCGTAGAGATATTCATATCCGTAACAGTTTTCCCACCGATACGTAGAAGCCCACGCGGTGTAGCTGCATTTGGGCAGCGGATAAGTGGGCGAGCCAAGGCCCAGAATATACAGCAGCATTGCTTCATCGTAACCTTCCCAACGGTATATTAGAAAGCCACTTTCTGGCTTCCAGCCATGTGTAACCGTTGAACCGCCGTTTAGTGCCCACTGCCAATCAGTGCGACGATAGAGCGCGTTGGCAAGGGAACGGATTTCCTGCTCATCGTTCGTATCGGAATTAAAATAAATACTTGATACCAACGCACCACCCAGCAGAAAAGTACTGTCTATGGTTGAAAGTTCACATTGCCAAGCTCGCCGTCCTGTCTGTATGTCGAGCAAATGATAATAGAAGCCTTTGTAACCGGTGGCGTCGGGTTCAGCTCCTTGATGGCTGTTCCAAAAGAAGCGTAGTGTAGTCAGTGTTCGTTCTACTGCCGCGTCACGCGTCATAAACCCGCGTTCGACAGCTACCGGGTAAGACGCCAATGCAAAGCCGGTAGCTGCAATACTTGCAGGCCAATTCGTTGCAGTCTTGTCAATCACAAGCCCGTTGTCTGAATTCGTCTCATGCAGAAAGTAGCTGAATGATGTGCGTTGAAGCATTTCCAGCTGCACTTCGGCGATTGTTTGACTGCTCGACATGTTATTTCCTTGGGTCATTCCCCCGTGAGTATCCACCGCCATATTTTCGTTAACGATTATCTATGCTTCCTCCACTTAATCCAGGCAGTGACTGCGGATTCAGTCGGTCTACCGTGTAGTGGATTGTATTTGAAGCCGCCGTCATGGGGCAGATTATGAGACGGCGTGATGACGCTGTCATCGGCGAACACGGTCGCAGGTTAGAATCGCGAGGGAAATGGCAGGAGTCGGAGTAAATTCATCCCCGCGCGCAATCATCACATCCACCCCCCGTTACAGAGTGCGCATGGGCGTCCACACCCAGATACAGCGGCACTGATCTGCTTCTGCTTCCAGCACAGCAAAATGGCCTGACTAACCCCCGAGGATAAGCGCCTATTCCTACTGCAGCCCAAGATAGTTGTCAATTGGCCGATAACCTATTACGCCGTTCATGTCTTTACCTTCAAAACAATCTATGGCTAAAGTTTATTTGCATCATCTGCGTTATATGGAGCAAGATAATCGTATGCAACTGTCCCATACGGCAGAATCAAATCTGCCATTATGTGGACGGCAGATATGATTTCCAGCACTGGTAATTGAGCCACCGGCGCCAGTGCGTGGTGATGCAATTCAAGGGCACCAGGACCACTCCACGCTCCTTTTATAGAAATATCAGTCAGGCTGTACTGCACCAGCTCACATATGCGCGCACTGCCGTCTACATGAGGAATTATCTTCAGCAAGAAGGAGGGTGCCCCCAGTGATTTTTTCACTGTTTCACAATCCAGGGTGGTATGCTTAAAACCCATAGTGCCGGTTGCTATCCGAATATCACCGTAATCGAGGGTACCTACCAGAGTATCTTTAAGGACGCGCAATTTAGGTCCACCCCATTTTTTGGGAAAACCCCAGAGTTCACGTCCTCCTGCAATTGGCGGATGATCGTTTAAATACATACTGTGTGCATAGCTGCCGACAACTCCGTTCATGCTGACCGGTATTACCTGACCAGATTCGCAATAGCTGCCGAAACCGGTTGCGTCCGGCATATTGATAAACTCGAACCTGACAATCGGTTCCAGGAATTGAAGCGGTGCAGGGATCACCTGCCGTAATAAAGCAGGATCGGTACGATAACTGATGATCAGATATTCACGGTCTACAAAGCGATAAGGGCCTGGCGGAAAAGCCGGATTATTGATCGGCATTGCAAAAGCATTGCGGCAGACTTCGTCTTCGGTCATAGCATCATCTCCCCTACACCGCGCTTCGTTCAAGAATCATCGCAATACCCTGGCCGCCACCGATACAGAGGGTAGCAAGCCCCAATTTCACATTTCGCGTTTGCATCTCGTAAAGAAGGGTCACCAGAATTTTCGTCCCGCTCGCTCCAAGAGGATGCCCTAACGCGATCGCACCACCATTTACATTTATTTTATCTTCAGGAATCTGCAGTTCCCTGATGACACCGATCGACTGAACAGCAAAAGCTTCATTCAGCTCAAATAAATCTATGTCTTCGAGCTTCAGAGAGGCCCGTGCCAGTACCTTTCTTACCGCCTCAATCGGTCCAAGTCCCATCACTTTGGGATCCAGTCCGACTGACGCATAGCTGACTATTCTGGCCAGTGGTTTGATTCCTCTGTTTTCTGCTGCCTCCTGACTCATGAGGAGTACCGCAGCTGCCCCGTCGTTTAAACCGGAAGAGTTCCCTGCAGTCACCACACCATCCTTTTGAAAGGCGGATTTAAGTTTTGCCAGGCTCTCGATTGTCGTTCCGGCCCTTGGATACTCATCTGTATCGAAGATAATCGGTGCACCTTTTTTCTGCATTATTGTTACCGGCACTATTTCCTGCTTGAATTTGCCAGCCTGGATAGCCCGCTCTGCTTTTAACTGAGACTCCAAAGCAAACTGATCGGCCTCTTCGCGTGTAATTTGATAACGTGCGGCAATATTCTCTGCGGTCACTCCCATATGAATATCGTTAAAAGCATCCGTCAGCCCGTCTTTTATGACAGCATCCACCAGTGTGCCATTGCCGAGGCGATATCCGCCTCGGGCGTGATCCAGAAGGTAGGGAGCCCGGCTCATGCTCTCCATGCCACCAGCGACTATGATCTCCGCATCACCGGCTGCAATTGCAAGCGCCGCGAGAGCAACTGTTTTAAGGCCTGAACCACATAGCTTGTTTACGGTATAGGAAGGAATCGATTCAGGCAGTCCGGCATTTACTGCAGCCTGACGGGCCGGATTTTGGCCACAGCCTCCTTGAAATACCTGCCCCAGTATGACTTCATTCACTGCGGATTTATCAAGACCACTCCGCTCCATAACCGCTTCAATAACGGTTCTGCCGAGTTCCACAGCAGACACCGAAGAAAGACCACCATTAAAACTCCCCACAGCCGTACGCGCGGCTGCAACAATAACTACATTTCTCATGCTCCACCCCCTGGTGTTGCTACGCAACCCCCTGTACGTTCATTGTTGCTTTCTTTGCGGATTACACACTCCGGGCTGATAGTGAAATCAGCCTCCGTGCATTGACGAACATCATCGATGCTTACGCCTGGGCTTAATTCTTCCAGAACCAACCCATTGTTAATTCGGAACACCGCCTTTTCGGTTACAATTGTATGCACCTTACCCTTGCAGGTTAGCGGCAGCGTACATTCCTTGAGAATCTTGGCTTTACCGTCCCTGGTGCAATGTTCCATGGCAATAATGACATGCTTGGCACCGGTAACAAGGTCCATTGCGCCACCCATTCCGGGAACCATTTTGCCGGGGACCATCCAGTTTGCTAAATCACCATGACTGTCCACCTGTAATGCTCCCAGTACGGACACGTCTACATGCCCTCCACGGATCAATGCAAACGACATGGCACTATCAAAGAAGGCTCCCCCGTGGATAATCCCGCATGGTTCACCACCAGCATTAACAAGACAGGGAAGTGGTTCTCCAACCAATGGGCCGAGACCGAGAAAACCGTTTTCGGACTGAAGTGTGATCGTGATATCCGGATGAAGATAATTCGGGATCAGCGTCGGCAAACCGATTCCCAAATTTACCACGTCTCCATCTTTGAGTTCACCGGCAACCCGGCAAGCAATAATTTCTTTGGCATTCATATTATTTCCTCCCCATAATAACTATTCTATCTACAACAACTCCCGGGGTTATAACTATTTCGGGATCAATTTCACCAACCTCAACCAATTCATCAACCTCCACAATGACAAGGTCTGCGGCAAGCGCCATAAGTGGATTAAAATTTCGTGCTGCCTTTTCATAGACCAGATTTCCCGCCCGGTCCGCTTTTTTCGCCTTGATAATAGCGATATCGGCCCTCAACGGACGTTCAACAAGGTATTCAATTCCATCAAATATCTGTCTGGTTTTGCCCTCTGCAACAATGGTTCCGACCCCGGTTTCCGTCAGAACACCGCCTAAACCTGCACCACCGCAGCGGATGCGTTCCGCCAGCGTCCCCTGAGGCACCAGTTCTACCTCCAGTTCTTTGGCAATCATTTGACGTCCGGTTTCCGGATTGGTGCCGATGTGTGATGCAACAAGCCTGGACACCCGTTTATTGACAATAAGCGGACCAACGCCGGTTTCGGGAAAAGCGGTGTCATTTCCGATGAGCGTGAGATTCTTTGCACCATGGTTCAACAGTGCCTGCACCAATTCTTCGGGTGTACCAACCCCCATGAAACCTCCGTACATGATAGTCATTCCATCCCTGAAGAATTGTTTTACGTCCTGTATGAGTATGCTTTTTTCCATATGCCGCTCCCTTATGTAATTTATACGTACCGAACATGTGGTGCTTATTTCTTATTACCCTTCTACAAAGCCTAAAATCGCCTGTTCACCGGTTTTGTAAAGTCCGAGAGCATGGCAGACCAAGCGTGCGATCATCAATTCCTCATCTGTATGGATGACACGAACAGTGACCCGGCTGCTACTCAGGGAAATCATGCCCGCATTGGCACCATTTTGTTTTTCTTCGAGTGCGATTCCAAGGAATTCGAGCCCGGCGCAGATCCGGGATCGAACAATGGGCGAGTTTTCACCAATGCCGCCCGCAAATATCAAAGTGTCCAGTCCACCCAGTGCCGCAGCGAATGCTCCGATAGATTTTTTAACGTGATAGCAAAACATCGCTACTGCTTCAGCAGCTCGCACGTCCTCCGTTTCACAGTCCAGCAAGTCGCGCATATCGGAACTGGTTTCCGATACACCGAGAAGCCCTGACTGAAAATTGACCATTTCGTTCAATTGTCTCGCGGTCATTTTTTCAGAGCGTGCCAGATATAAAATCAATCCTGGATCCAAATCGCCGGATCGGGTGCTCATCGGCACCCCGGAGGTCGGGGTAAAACTCATACTCGTGTCAATACTCCTGCCGCGATGGACTGCCGACAGGCTTGTGCCGCTACCAAGGTGGGCGAGGATGATCCGACCCTGCGCCGCTTCAATTCCGTCCAGAACAGCCAGTTCATTCATAAGAAATTCATATGACAACCCATGAAACCCATACCGCCTCACGCCCTGCGCCTCATATCGACGTGGTATCGGCAACAATTGCGCTACGCGTGGCATATCGTGGTGGAAACCGGTGTCGAAACATGCCACTTGGGGTAATTCAGGAAAACGGTGACGAAAAGCCTTTGTTAACAGGATTTCCTCCGGAAGATGTTCGGGATCGCATGGGCAGAATCGGTGCAACTCATCAACCATTTCCGGAGTAATTCGCTGTGACGAGCCATAATTTGGTCCGCCACACACCATTCGATGACCTACAGCAGACAATGGCTCACGCCGACTGCGTTCATCAATCCAATCCATCAGCATTTCCACCGCTACGGTGTGATTCGGTGCAGTCACACATCGCAAAAAGTTGTCCGCATGGTCTATACCTTTCGCAAAAAAAGTTGCCTCCGGCAGCCCAATCCGTTCGAGTTTTCCCTCCATAACTCTGTGAAAAGAATTACTGATATCAAATAAAGCGAATTTTATACTTGACGAGCCACCATTAATCGTTAGTAACTTCACAGGTGTGTCCCGTGAGAGGCTGAACGTAAATCGATAATTTCCAGGTGCGGGTTCATGTGCGGGGTGAGTTGGGATGGGCATTCCGCCATTACGATTAACTCCTCCGGCAACTCTTCGCTTTGTGCCCAAGACCTGGCAAAACCCTTCCAGTTTGCAGGATGCTCAGTCCGGACCGGAAAAACTCCGTATGAGAATTGCAGCCCACGACAGATTGCTTCATCAGGACTGACGGCTGCGATCCACATTGGTAGTTTGAAGCGGGAGATCATCCGGGCAATGTTTCCCGTAACCGTGGGGACAATAACGGCTATCGGGGCGAGGCGAGCAACTGTGCGCTGAACATTTCGCGAGATAAGATCTACGAGATGAACATCACTGTCTCGGTCGTAGTCAGCGAAAACCTCGCGAACACTGACATCAGATCGGTATGGCTCGGTGGCTGCCGCAATTTTGGCAAGCATTTTTACTGCCTCGACAGGAAAGTGCCCCATAGCGGATTCTTCAGAAAGCATCACGCAATCGGTGCCGTCAAGAACAGCATTGGCCACATCAGTAGACTCAGCCCTGGTAGGACGGTAATGATCCACCATCGATTCCAGCATCTGCGTGGCAGTGATCACAGGTTTTCCGAATAAGTTAGCCCTGCTGATCAATTTTTTCTGGACTACAGCAATTCTTTCCATGGGAGTCTCTACTCCCAGGTCACCACGTGCAACCATGATCCCGTCGGCAACCTTCAGGATCTCATCGATGTGCGCCAATGCCCCCGCCCTTTCGATCTTGGCAATAATGAATGCGTTAAACCCAAACTCTGTTGCCGCTTTCCGCACTGCGTCAATATCGGCAGGAGTTTCAATAAAGGATTGGCTGATCGCATCCACACCGTTTTCCAGAGCAAATTTCAGACAGTCACGATCATGCACGGTGAATGCGCTGACACCAAGATTGATTCCAGGTAAATTAAGTCCCTTATGGGAGCGCAATTCGCCACCAATTATTACACGGCATTGCACATCCGTACTGTCAACCTTCACTACTTCCAGGTGAATGATGCCGTCATTGAGGAACATAATATCGCCTGGCTTCACAACCAGAGGCAGGCGCGGGAAATCAAGAAAAACTCGCCGGCAATCGCCAATGATTTCCTGTGTGGTTAATGTAAACGTATCGTTGCGCTTTAATTGGATCGGCTCTACAGTCAATTGGCCAATCCGCATTTTAGGACCGGGTAGGTCGGCCATGATTGTTACAGACTTGTCGGCTTCACGAGCTGCAATTCGAATGTTTTCGATTACAGTCTTATGCCAGGGAAAATCACCATGAGAGAAGTTAAGCCGCGCAATGTTCATCCCGGCATGCAGCATTTGCAGTAAAATATCGGGCGATTCGGATGCAGGTCCAATCGTACATATGATTTTTGTTTTATTGAGCGAGAGTGCCATTATTTGATGACCTTGTTCTTAATAATCTTGCCATCACCACCTTCGAAGGCATTTTCGGCCTCCTTGTTAATCCCCTGGTGAATATCGGATTGAACCGCACCGGATGCTAAGAGAATGCTTTTTGCCTGAGCCGCTTGCCCCGCAGTACCATGAGCAATGACGAGGAACTTGTCGGATTTGAGTGCAGACTCATACTGCATGATACTGTCCTGTGGTATGCCTATACTGAACAATGCAGCTCCCAATGCACTCAAACCACCGACTACTACAGCACCCTCCAAAGCCCCGAGAATCCAACTCACCAGCGGACCGAACACAACCAGAGGACCTACTCCTGGGATGACAAACAGGGCAGAACCAAACAACAATCCCCAAAATCCCCCCCAAAAGGCTCCCCGTTTGCCCCATAATGCCATCCGGTCACCGACATTATAGTAACCGACGACGTGTTCCTCCGTATGATAATCTTTACCCACAATGGACAGTTTCTTCATGACAAATCCAGCTTGTTGAAGCTCTTTAATGCTTGTTTCTGCCTCGATATGGGTGTTAAAAATTCCTACTACTGCATTTATTTCAGACATTATTTTTTCTCTCCGATTGGTGACATTTCAGGTATTTGATGCGTAAATATCGTCTTGAACGTTTAAGTGGATAACAAATCAGAGGTATGGAGCGTGAATAAATAAACCGCCACCTTAAGAGGCAGACAACACTAAGTAAGGCATTTCAATTTTTATGTTTTTTGTGATGTTCGGTGTTGGATTCATGATCTTTGTGATGTTTAGTTTCCTGTTCATGTTCTATGTTGTGTTCTGTCCCAGGCTCATGATCTCCGTGGCACTCATTGCTGTGAACGTGATTTATTGTGCACCTTTTACCGTTGGCGTGTTCCTTATGATGATCTTTGTCGTGACTCATTTGTTAACTCTCCCTTAATCAGTAAAGTAATTTCTTCTCGTGAAGCCTATGGAGCAATTTATGCGCCAGAAATTATCTACTGCAATGAAGGAGTGTAACAGCCCGTAAATGTAAGTGTATTTAGAACTACGAGGTGAGGTGTAAGATGATTGCTGCCGGTGTAATCCGTTGTTTATGGCATAACTGTCATATATGATGGACCTGTTAAAACGAGAAAAAATACCTGGAGGACGTTCGCAGATTTGCCTTTGAATTTTCATGCATCAGCGGCACTGATAAGAACCTTTTGCGCTCTTCGCTGTTGAACACTGGTGGAGATTCAAACGTTTCTGACCCCACAAAGAACGAATCGTTGCCATATTTACCTTAAAAACTTTTTAGCAAACTTATACCTGTTCTATCCATCTGTTTTATGAAAGAAATAGAATGCTCTTGGCTTTGGGCGTAGCCCCCTATAACACGCTCTTCCGCTTGCATGCGGTTAGATATCCCAGCTCATGCATTCACATATTTCAACAATATATAAAAATAACTAATTCGATATCCTTGACATTGAGATTAATGGATATATGCTTTTTCTACTTTAGTGAATCGGATGTTGAAACCCGCTACAAGCAATAAGGAGAAAGGGCCAGTCCATGGAAAAATGTCTAACAAAAAAACTGTTGTTCAGTGAAGTCTCAGGATGTCTGGCTGAAAAACCCGAATGCAGTCATGCTAAAAAATTCGGGTTCAGTTTTGTATGCAGTCATCCCGATCATGCAAAATATCACGCCCATGTCACCGGAGCGCTGACGGAAGGTGAGGCACATGAGTTGTATGCGACGTTAAAGTTAAAGAGACGCGACGAGTTCGTAGCAAGTCTAAATGAAACCAGCAGGAGATATTTCTGTAGCGAGACCGACTTCTTTGGTAGGCCTCTGGCCGGAGGCTGAGGTTTCGGACTTACAGCCCCCATAATTAAATCCAACGAGTTAAACTCGCGCCGGCGGGCGCATTGTTTACTCCATCCCCGGTTCGTTCCACTCTTCATTATGGGAAGAAATAGGAGAGCGATCCATTTCGGGGGCTGGGATCGTACATTATCATATATACAGCTAAGGTTAAAAGAGTATCTTCTATGATTACGCACAGTTCATAACTGGAGATGGTTACCAAAAATATGTCGATGGCTTCCAGCCCCCAGAATGGATCACTCTTCCTCTTACGTTCTAAGTGATGGCAATAAGATTTCAAAACTATTTAAACAAAGGATGTGCAGCATGACCGAATCCCAAATCATCCTCTACACCACTTCCGACGGTGACATTAAAGTTGATACAGTCTTGCAGAATGAAACCATCTGGCTGACCCAAGAGAAAATGGCTGAACTTTTTGGTGTGCAACGGCCGGCAATTACCAAGCACCTACAAAATATTTTTGACAACGCTGAGCTGGATGAGCAAGTGGTACGTTCCATTTTGGAACATACCTCGGCCCACGGTGCTATACCGGGTAAAACGCAGACAAAGTCGGTCAAATATTACAATCTCGACGCCATCATCGCCGTAGGCTATCGTGTCAACTCCAAGCGTGCCACCCAGTTTCGCATCTGGGCTGCCAGCATCCTGAAAGAATATATCATAAAAGGCTTTGCCATGGATGATGATCGGCTAAAAAAAACCGATACCTGGGACTATTTTGACGAGTGGTTGGCCCGCATCCGTGATATCCGGGCGTCAGAAAAGCGTTTTTACCAGAAAATCCGCGATATCTATACCACAGCCATTGATTATGACAAAAGCTCCGAGCAGGCCCATCTGTTTTTTAAGAAGGTCCAGAACAAGATGCTCTGGGCCATTACCGGTAAGACCGCCGCAGAATTGGTTGAATCGCGCAGTAATCCGGAGCTACCCAACATGGGGCTGACCTCTTGGCAGGGTTCCATTGTCCGCAGGCCGGATGTGGCCATTGCCAAGAACTATCTGCAGGCCGATGAGATTAAAGACCTCAACGAAATTGTCACCATGTATCTGGACTATGCTGAACGGCAGGCCCGACAGCGCAAGACCGTCACCATGGAACAGTGGTCGGAAAAACTCGACGCCTTTCTGTCGTTCAATGAGCATGAGATATTGACCCATGCCGGAAAAGTAAAGGCCGAGGTGGCCAAGGAAACCGCTGAACAGCGGTTTGAAGAATATGACCAAAAACGCAAAACCGAAGAAGTCTTGGCCGCTGATAAAGAGGATCTGCAAGTTCTGGAAGAGCTGCAGAAACGACTGTTGGAGCAAATGAAACCATGACCTTTACTAAAGAAAGCGGCTTTAAAAACGCACGGATTGAAATCCTCTCCCACAAAGGATGGGAGAAAGATGTCATCAAGTATCCACAGAAAAGGATTTGCAGGCCAACTGGGCGTCCATTCGGTATGACAATAAGGGGTACAACTAATGTCACACATGTCAGGACATCGGTTACCCATGTCTAAGGGCAAATAGTGTCACGACATGGGTTACCCGACTGTCTGATTATGTATAACGATTCATGAGTTGAACTCAGTTGGCATTCGATAT